>Ga0007859_1000100_pt1 | contig 22648 bp, 17 predicted proteins | sample CryBogCBH27Jul07_FD_71222 | JGI IMG/M metagenome (GOLD analysis project Ga0007859, IMG submission 71222) | Freshwater microbial communities from Crystal Bog, Wisconsin, USA - CBH27Jul07 | ecosystem: Environmental > Aquatic > Freshwater > Lake | place: Crystal Bog, Wisconsin, USA | collected...
CGAAATGCTGCAGTTGGCTCAGATGCCTACGCAGGTATGTCACTAACCAAGTGTTGCGCTTGGAATTTGAAACCGCCGGCTGAGAAGCCGCGCTGAGGGATATTAGTCTTTAAAAAACCCTTTTAATTGTAGGTGATTATTGTATCCTTCGTCCCATGTTTTACCCCAAATCAGGGAAGTTTTGTCTCACCTAAACTGGAATTCTTTTGCAGCATGGGTTGGATGATCCTACCGTTTGGCTGGATCCCAAGGGATTGCGAACCAGGGATCCAAGGACGCGCTGGAACCCGGAATTGGAAGAGGATCCAAGGAGAACGGTTATTTGGGTCTATCTCATCTGTCTGGACTCAGATGACCAATCGAGTCGTCGTAAATTATTGCACTGAAGTAAGAATACCCATGCGAACCATGAACTACCTCCGATGGACAACGCTGATTACGCTGGGACTGATGCTCATCAGCGTTTCCTCGACTAATTCTCAAGCCGCAACCGCGACGGATCTGATCAAGGATCTCATCGACTTTGAAATCGGCAAGACGGGAAGTTGCGCCAATTATGTCTCGTCCGTGATTCATCCGACCCATCGTTATGATGGAAAGGATAGGCTTTTGACCAGCCGAAAAATCGGAACGGCAACGGTTTCTGAAGTGAAGGCCGAGCAAAAAGCGACTCTGGATGAATATCAGAGTACTGCGCTCCTTCCAAACGGGCAGATTATTCCCTCCTACACCTACCCGAGGGAGAGCAGTCAGCTCTATCACATCACCTATCGTTCAACGGCAACCGATGGTCAACCAGCGATCCTGAGTGGTTTGGTCGTGATTCCTTCAGGATCCCTTGCCAATGGAATCGTTGTTTATGACCATGCGACACAGGTATCTCGCAATAACGGTGCACCCAGTCATCCCTCCCACGAAGCCTGTATCGTCATTACGGCCCTTACCGGAAAGGAACGAGTTCTCGCCATGCCCGATTATTTGGGCTATGGAGATAACTTGGACGCGCATCCCTATCCACTGGGAATTCAGAATGCCCCGGCAGGTATCGACATCATCATTGCCGCCCGTGAGCTAGCAGAGAATGAACAGAAGGGTCATCCAATTGGAAGTTCTCTGGCGATAACCGGTTACAGTGAAGGGGGCGGTAATGCGCTGTGGTTAGCCCGGCTGATTGCTGAGAAAGCGCCTGATCTCAAAGGCAGCCAACTCAGCATGATTGCACCAATGTCAGGCAACTATGACATGACTGGAGCGATGGCTCATTCGCTTCTGGTGGATCAGCCAGCCCCGTCCTATCTCGACACCAATTCTCTCCTGACGTTTTATTCAAAGCCCATGCTCGCGTCCTTTGCGGCTCAGGGAGCTGCAAACAACTCTTCAAGTTCGCTAGCTTCGATGATGCAGGGCTCGTTTCTCGATTTGACGACCAAAAGTCCTTTGCCGATCCCTCAGATCGATTTGGCAGCTTATGCATTGAAGCTGATGACGGATGTGAAATTAACCGGGTATACCTTCGCTCATCCCAATCCATCGATTCTGATGACGGCTCAGTTTGCGGCGGCACTCTCAACCACGGATCTCACTAATCCCGCCGTTTTCCTCTGGAAGCAAAACGATAATACGACATGGATTCCGCTGGGCGCAGGCGGCCGTCCGATTCCTGCCTATGTGACCGGTATATTGCAGGATCAAATCGTTCCTTTTGCAGGGAGTCAATATCCGGTACCTGCAGGTTATGTGGGAGGAAGCCCCTTTTTTGCAGCAGGCAATGGCGAGAATCTGATCGGCAGTCTTCGAAAGCTTGGGGTGAGCTCCTCGAATCTTGCCTGGTGCGGAATTGATGCCCGCATGATCCCCAAAGATTCACCGACCTCTTCCAAGATGGTCATGATCAATCACGTCAACGGTCTTCCGCCCGTGATGGCTTTAGCGGCACGGGCTATCGAAGGGGATTCGCTGCAAAATGTTCCGACGATACCCGACCCGTAACAGGGGCTCTTGGATAGCTAAGGCTTTTGTATTCGTGAAAGTTTTTGCAGCCTTTGGAGTTCTGCAGGACTAAGCATTCATTGTTCGAAAGGGTTGAAGCACAGGCGTTAGCTCGGTTCAAAGTGAACGCCGGTAGGTGATTTGGAGGGCAGGCCATGAAGATAATGCAAGCGGCTGCGGGAATGGGCGGGGCGCTAACCCCTTGTCGGGTGGTGACGGGGATGTTCCTGTGGTGGATCTGTTCGACCGCTCTTGCGGGGGATTTGTGTAGCGAAGCCATGGGACCTTCAGAGGTATTGGAGTGTTTTGCCAACTCGCAACCCTCAAAGCCCACAGCCCAAAAGTTGTGGGAGACCCTTTTTTTCGATCCTCGATCAGTGGATAGCTACTGCCGAAGCGCGACAATTCCTCCGAATCCAGCACCCAATACGATTCTTAAGCAGTACTTCACAGCATTCTGTGGATCCAACAAAGCGGCCTATTTTTCCTATGAGCAATTTATCCATGCGGACCAGTCGCTGGCCAAGCGATTGGGATCAAAGTACCAATTCATGCGCTCAGGTGATACGAATCTAAAGCTTCAGGAATTGGCGAACTTTTTGGCAACGGCTGCTCAGGAAACGACCGGTAACGGTGCTTTTTCCGACATCACGAAATACACCACAGACGGACTTTTCTTTCGTTACGAAGCCCCTTATACCTTGGTTCAGTGCTTTAGTGCCCCGGATAATCCGGATTTTGTCAGCGAGAATCAGATCAGCAAGCGCGATAGCGGTTGCAATGCGCTGGATGTCAGCGCATTCAAAACACAGTACTACCCGCTCTCGACCTATGTGGTGGCTCAGCAGCAGGGAAGTAACCTCCTATCGACCCAGTTCGTAATGGATAAGGACTGCAAATATACGCTGACCGATCCAGACCCCCTGATTAGCTGCTGGGATGCATCCATCGATAAATCGGCCTTACCCGACCTGATCGGCGGTGTGTCAAAAGCGCCCGATGGGTATCAGTGGCAATTCATGAATCAGGTCCTGGATTCGGGATACTGGGTTGGGATGGGCAACCTTCAGCTCACTGGCGTCAATGTGTTTAAGTTTTTCGGTTGGTATCACCAGAATATGGTGACGCCAAAGATCCAAAATGCGGACTTCAAGGCTTTTGTTGCACGTTATCTTAACGATGGTGAGCTGGCCTGGATGGGGGGGCTTTGGTACTGGAATTTCAGAACCAGTGGGATTGGTGAGCCAAATTTGCATGCCGTATTGACGGGGCCCAAGTCGGCCTGTCATGACATTGGGATCACTACCGCCCTGGTGAATGGTGCCAATCAGTGTAATCAGGACAACCCGCGCCAGCTTTATTACAACTACTTCAAAAGTACGATATTTGGATTACCCAATACTCCGATCCCGGTTCCTGGGAGTTTGGAGAACAGTTACGGATGTAGCCAGAGTGTCCTGAATTACTGCAAGGCTCCCTGAACGCATCCACAACCATCAGTCTTAATGGGGTCTTTCACGATCCCCCAACCCATCAGGAAGATCCAAGGGAACTGTGATGAATATTCAATCCAAGCTGCCGAAGAAACTATTGAGTCGTTTCAAGTTCGGTCTACTGTTGGTGGGACTAGCACTTTCGGTGAGTTCGTTCGCCGAAGGATTTGCAAATTCGGGGCGATGGCATTCACTGGATATTAATGGCAAGTTCACTTTTGCTACGTATGTGGCGGCCAATGACCATCTGTTGGCCATTGCGGGTCTTGATGCCAGCCTCAAACCCGCTGTCTGGACATGTAATCCCAAGGCGTTGCAGAACTGCACCAAGCCGATTCGGGGTCTGAACGGCAAAGCTTCGGCACCGAGTGCGCTCCAATTTAATGCGTTCGGGGATCTTTTTGCGATGTTCAGTCTGCCTGTCGCTGCAGCAGACAATCCAAATCACACACTGATTCAGAAATTACCTCTTGGAAAAAAGGTCTGGGAGACCTTCCAATCGTTTGGAGGCATGTCACTCTCGTTGGACGTCAGTCAGAACCAAGTCCTGACGGGATCGACCTACGAACTGGTTGCGGGCCCCGTTTCGACGGGAAAATACTGGGGTGCCATCGATCTTTATGACGAGAATGGCAATCTCCTGGCGACCAATCTCAATGACGCTTCGAGCGCATTGACTGCGGTTGCAAATGATGGGCTCGGGCGCCTCTATGTCGCGGGTCCGCAGCTGCTCCCTGGAAGTAATACCCGCGGCCCCTATGCCAGCGTTTGGTCCTGGTCCCCATCGGCTCCAAAACTCCAATCTTTCAATCAGATTCTTCAAGGAGATTCCATGGTATCGATCACGGATATGGTCGGTGACGGGAGCGGTGCGATTTTCATCGCAGGTCTCAATAGTCAGAATCAGGGGCAGGTGTTGAAGTATCAGAATGACTCGGTCACCAATACAGGGCTGGGCGCCTTCCAGGTGGCATCACTGGTCTATTCTCGCAATGGCTATCTGGTTGCTGCGGGGCAGGATGCCTTGACCTATCAGGGTCAGGTTTGGGTATTGGATCCTTCGCTTGGCACCTGGCAGAGCCTGAATCTTCAGGGTGCGGTCCAAGTCGTCAATGTTGCTGTCAATAGTCGACTCAATCAGATCTTCGTTGTGGGAACGGATCGAAAAGGTCGATCAAGGATCTGGGAGTACTATTAATAGAAAAAGAGGAACGACGATGATCCGGTTTTTCATCTTTACACTCTTTTCTGCATTCGCGAACCTTTCACAAGCGGCTGCTAATTGTTCAGTTGATGAGAGCCTTGAAGGTCCTGCCAAGGTGATCGAGTGTGCGGCCAAACTTCACACTCCACCGATGACGGCAGAAAACTTCTGGAAAGAAGTTTTATTTAAGACGGCCACGCTCGATGGTTATTGCAATGGGAAAATCGCACCTGGGGCTCGGACCCCAAAAGCCCAACTGGATATGTTTTCTGAGGTTTGTAAATCGGAACCCGGCGGATATTTTTCGTATGACAAGTTCATCAGCGCTGATGAGGATATCGCCTCGAGAATGAGTGATAAGTACAGTTTTCTTAGAGGGGGAGGAAAGGGGCTTCAGGCCTACGAACTCAAGCTTAAGGAGCTAGCCAACTTTCTGGCAACGATGGCTCAGGAAACCAAGGGTGGTCCTGAGAATGATACGACGGATGGATTATCTTATCGGTATGAAGCGTCTGCCTTGCAGTCGAACTTTTGGAAGGCAAAACCTACGGATCCTGATCCGCTTGGGAATTGTATCGATGTTCCAGATAACCCGAAATATATGGCCCGGAATCTACAATCGCCCCGGAGTGGCTGTCCCACATTAGGGCTCTCAGAATTTAAGTCGACTTATTATCCGTTCTCTGGATATGTGGTGGCCGTGAAGCCTAAGGCAGTTAAGGACCTGCTCTTGCCTGATTTGGTCAATACCACCCTAGTGGTCGACAACGATAAGGTCTACATGACCAAAAACAACACGATTATCAAGACCGGGTTGCCCAATCTTCCAGAGATTGGGGGAACCTATGCGCCACCAACGGGTGCCCGTTGGCAGTACATGAATCAGACGTTGAAGCCTGCTTACTGGGTCGGTATGGGACCACTGCAGCTTACGGAAGATTCGATGACAAAGTTCTTTGGCTGGTATTACCAGAACCTTGCGGATAACAAGACGGACCATACCTACGAAGATTTCCAGATCTTTGTCGAAAGCTTTTTGAAAAGCGGAAAAATTGCTTTCGAAGGTGCACTCTGGTACTGGAACTTTCGCATCAATGCCGAGGGGGCAAAACCAATTCATTGCATTTTGGGCAAGAGCCCATTGGCCGCGTGTCACGACATTGGCATGACCACCTATATGACGAATGGCGGCTGCAATGACTCCGCAGGGCGAGTGGCCTATTACAACTACTACAAAAGTACCATCTTCGGACTCAGCAACAGCCCTGTTGTGGAAGGGAATCCTTCGGTGAACAGTTATGAGTGTTCTACTGCTTTGGGCAACTATTGCCAAAGCAGTATCCCGGATTCCTGTAACTAGCTCGTTTGATTTAGGGTTAGTCAATCCGACGCGCAAACTGATCCGTTGCACGGCGGACCTTCGGAAGGTTCACCAGCCAGTCCTTGTCGGCCTCGCGGTAGCCAAGGGGCAGCATCAAGACACTTCGAAGGTGCTGTGCACGAAGATCCAGGATTTCATCCAGTGCATCAGGATCAAAACCTTCCATCGGCGTGGTGTCGACGCCCTCAAAAGCGGCCTGGAGGGTGGCGGTGGTCATCGCGATGTAGCACTGGCGGGCGGCGTGCTGGAAGTTGATTTCAGGACCACGGGGCGGATAACCCGCGAGGAGTTGCTGACGATAGGCTTCCCAGCCTTCATTCTTGAAGCCACGAATCTCATTGGTGAGATCGAACATCATGTTGATCCGCTCCGGGGTGTAGTCATCCCAGGCGGCAAAAACCAGAAGGTGCGAACTGTCGGTCACCATGCCCTGATTCCAGGCAATGGCCTGAATTTTTTCACGCAAGGGGTGGTTGGTAATGACCAGTACTTCAAAGGGCTGAAGGCCGCTGGAGGTCGGGGCAAGGCGCGCCGCTTCGACAATCCGGGCGACGGTGTCTTCGGCGACCTTCTTTGTCGGATCCATCTTCTTGCAGGCGTAGCGCCAGTTCAGTCGTTCCATCAGGTCCATGGGGGATCTCCTTTCGGGGGAATCAAAAAGATCACATGATATCGATCCTGGATGACGGTTCCCACCTCCAAAAATCCGGGGGGGGCAGGAGGGCCGGCCCCGAAGGGCCGGCGTTTAGTGGGGGAGGGTCAGGAAAGTCCGGCAAAGATCAAAAAGAGCGGACCTCAGTTCCCCAAGATCGGCAATGCTGATCGAGGGGCCGAACACGCGGTCGACGTCGAGCGCAAGACCGATGCCGTGGACGACAATGCCCGAGGCCCGAACCTTTTCAAGGATCGAGATCGCCGCCTCAAGGTCATCCGGAATCCCATCGGTCAGGCAAAGAATGACCTTGCGCTGGCAGGGGGTGCCAAGGAGCTCGGACGCGGCATAGAGCAGCGCCTCGGCAAGCGGCGTACTCCCATCCAGATCGGAACCGAGATGGTCCCTGACATCATTGAGGCGCCTTCCATGGGGGAGGACCCGGTAGACCCGTGTGGATTCACCGAGAGCTCCCGGAAAGGCCGTGATGGCCGGATTGACGCCAGGGATGGCCTCCAGCGCCAGACTCAGCGCCAGGGTGGCTTCCCAGGCAAGATCAATTCGCCGCGCTGATCCCCCCGCGGGACGAGCCACCAGGGCCGACATGGAGGGGGATCGATCCAGCAGGAGATGGACCGCGGTATCCGGTTGATGCTTGCGTGTTCTCCGAAGGAAGACCCTGGAATCCAGAACCCCGCATCGAGCGAGCCGATGACCATCGATTACGAGGCCCTGACGCCCATGCTGCTGCCGACGTTCGACGGTTGCCTGAACCAGGCTTTCGAGTGAGGATCGAAGCGAAAGCGATTCCTTTCGAACCTTCTCCAAAAGCGCATGGCTTTCAGCGCCGAAGGCCGGCGGATCGTCAGCGACCGGAAGCGTTGGACCCTTTGGGCTCTTGGAATCCCGATCGAGAAGGCTTCCTGCCGTCTCGAAAAGATCTTCGATCAGGGACTCTGGGGGCGTTTCTTCCCAATCAAAAGGGATCGAACCGTCCAGCGGGTCTGAGGGTTTGTCATCCTCACATCCCGATGTCGCCGGCGCCTTCCCTGAGGATTGCGCTGAAATCGGGTCCTGAGCGGAGGAATCCAAAGCCTTTTTGGGGCCAGATGCCTCCTTCAGGAGCGTCAGCAGTCGATCGACAAGGTGCAGGGCTTCATGAGTAGTGCTCAGCCTCTCGACCTCCTGGAGGAGGGCATCGACCAGACCCATCAAGCGTGAGCCGATCACCGCTTTTAGCTGGCTTCTCGCCTGATCGGCCAGGGGGCTCAACACCTTTTGCCCCAGAGCGTGTGACCGAAGCGCCAACAGGCAATGCGCCTGAAGGAGCGCGCCCGGATGCGCGGACTTCGGAGGGAGTGCAAAGCCTCCTTCCTCAAGGACGCGACCCACGGTGGTTTCAAGTGACCTTCGGGTCCCAGGATAAAGCTGTCTCAGGTTCGTCTCGATTCGGATATCCTCCATCACATTGAGGAGGGATAGCCGGAGGGGGTGAGTCCCTGCCGATCGGAAGACGTCAAAATCCGTCCATCGAAGATGCGCCGCCTCATGGGCGAGATATCCCCAGGCGACATCCCGGTAGTCGGCGCTTTCATCGGCAATGGCCGGGAGTTGAATGACATCGCCATCGGTCCGGGCCCGATCGCCATGGATTTCGACCCGAACACCCAGCCGTCGCCCGAGGGCCGCGGCAACGATCGGATAAGCCTGTTGCAAGGATTGTTTCATGTGTTTCTCCATCTCCATAGAACAGAAAGGGGGCCGCCCCTTGAGGAGGGGCGACATCCGGGAATCAGAACCAGAAAGAACCTCTGTTGGAGGGGCTTTCGGGGCCTGACGAGCTCCTGACAACGCCAGGGGCATTGCTGCCCCAAAGATCGTCGGGAGCCTTGGGAACGAGAGTGAGGTCTGGGTGATCTTCAGGACCTGCCTCAAGGGTCTCCCTCTCACCTTGAATGTGATCGGACTGACTCAGTCGCAGGGCCATGATTTCAAGCTCCCGAAGGTAGCTTCCCCGGATTTCCCCTTGATGAGGCAATCGATCGAGGAGTTCATCGAGGGCATCCACCCAGCCTTGAAGTGAGGCATCGATAAAGGCAAGCCCTTTGAGCTTGTCCCTCATCCTTCGAAGCGGAGCGACCACCCTTCGGGTGACGACGCTTTTTCCGGTCAGGGATTCGGCAGCAAAGGTTCTTGCGTCCAGGGCGATTTCGCCCATCAGGATCTCTGGAAGAGACTTGAGCTTGCGATCAAGACTTTCATCCTGATCCTCTGCAGGCTTGAGCCTGAAGACCACGTAATCAAACGCCAGAAGGGATGCGACCTTGGACACCGGATCCACCGAACGCCGGATGACGTCCTTGAAGTCCGGATGCTGGTTGGCCCAATCTCCGATGGCCTGGTCATAACGCGACAGAAAATCGAATCGGGCATCTTCAAACTTCTGCCGGATCAGATCGAGTTGCTGAATGACGGCATCAAGCCGCGACTCTGGGATGGCATAGCCTCCGATGAATCGCGAACCGACTTTTTGGCAACAGCGTTCGCCTTCCTTCTTGAGTCGGGCAAACACCTGGATATCCCTGGGGTCGGCAATTCGCTTGGATCCCAGGGAGGCTAGATCCCGGGGGGGCAGACGACTGCCATCGCCGAGGATCAGGTCTTCGGGACGTAATTGCTTGCGCCCTGACCAGAGGGTGGCCTCAATCTTGATGATGGCCAGTTGATTGAGGATCAAATGTGATTCATGCATGACATGGCTCCTAAAAAAAATGGGGCCATGGTCGTCCCCAGGGGACGTCAAGGCCCCAGGGGGTGAAAGGAAGAGACGATCAGGGCGTCGAGGTCAGTGTCAGTGCACTGTCCCAAAGATCCCCAAAGACATCGGCGGCGATACGATGAATGGCGGTCCTCTCCTCGGCTTCTGCACGAAGGGTGAGAGCGCGATCCAGCGCATAGGCCAGCGTGTGGGGGGCGCCGCGGAAGGTGAGCGCAAGCTCTGCCCACCGCAAAAGTCCCCGGGTCGACAAGGTCAGTCCGAGCATGCCGCCGACGTGGTCGTGACCGATGAACAGGAGGCGGATTTCACCCGCGACCCGAATCATCCCTTCACGAATTTCGGACGAAAGCTCCGGCACTTTGAGGGCCAGCATCATCGCTTCGACTTCAGGATCCGGATATCCCACCTCGATGAGCCGGAAGCGGTCCAGAAAGGCGATGTTCTGGCGAAGAACGCCTTGATAAAGCCCCGTCCGATCGCCGGACCCTCGACTGTTGGCCGTCGCGATCAGTCGAAACCCAGGGTGAGGGCGGATCACTTCACCGCCGTTCTGGGGAATGACCAGGGGCTGCCCTTCAAGGCAGTCGTTCAATCCCGAGAGTTCGGAAGGCTCGAGAAGGTCGATTTCATTAAGAATCAGAAGATGGCCTTCCCGAAGCGCTTCGGCCAGAGGACCGTGCACGAACTGCATGCTGCCTTCGGACAGGGTGAATTGTCCGATCAGGGCTTGAAGTTCGAGCCGGCCATGACAGGTCACCGACTGCACGGGCCAATGAAGCCTGGCCGCCACCTGAGTGATCAGCGAGGTCTTCCCCGAGCCTGTGGGTCCTGTGATGTAGAGCCCGTCCCCATGGCTTTGCGCCAGAAACGCAAGGACATCTCGCAAGGGTTCACGCCGAAAGACGTAGTCCTTGCGCGAGGGAATGAGAGGGTGCGAGCCATCGGCAAAGCCTGGAACGGTCAGATGATCCGGTGCGGCAATGCCGAAGGTTTCGGCCAAAGGAAAATCATGGTGCATGGCTGTCTCCATAAAAAAACCGGGAGACGCCGCCCCGGCGGGGCGTCGATTCCCGGCCGGGTGTGGGTGGATCACGAAGTCACCTTCGTGACGGAACGACCGGTCGTCTCGTCTCCGGTCCGGCTCCCAAAGGAACCGTCATCCCCAGGGGGATGAAACGCCTGCCATCGCAGGATGCATGACGTCAGTGACGTCGGCATGGGGTCGCCCTTCCGATCTCCTTTCGGAGGGCCATGAAGAAACCATGAAGAAAAGACGGCGCCTCGGGGCGCCGTCGGTCGGGGTTTAGAAGGGCGGATCCGGAAAATCCAGGAAACCATCGTCAGCGTGAGGCTCACGGGGGGTAGGTGAGCTCGCCGATGCCAGATCCCTCTCCTTGGGCGCACGCTCCAGGAGGGTCAGGCTGCTTCCGACCAGTTCGGTGGTCGAAATCTCAACGCCATCCTTGTTTTTCCAGCGCCGGGTTCGAAGGCGTCCATCGACATAGGCGAGAGAGCCTTTCTTGAGATATTCCCCGGCAATTTCCGCCTGACGTCCAAAAAGGACGACGCGGTGCCATTCCGTATGTTCCTTCTTTTTACCGGACGCAAGGTCCTTGAAGGCATCGGTGGTGGCCAGCGCCAGGTTGGCAATGGCTTTGCCTTCCTGAGTGTAGCGGACATCCGGGTCACGCCCGAGACGTCCGATGAGTTCTGCCCGATTCAACATGATCATGACTCCGCCCGCCGCACACGGGATAAAAGGAGAAAGACTTCCCGTGGTGCGGTCAGGGGAAGGATCGTGGGAGAACCCATCAGGTCCCTTGCGGGATCATGGGGATCCCGCGATGGGTGGTGGCCGCAGAGGCTACGGCATGGAGAGGCTGCTTGCCGCAAGGGCGCCCAGCTGGCCATCAACCTCAGGCACCAGAGCGTGAGGTCAAGGAAATCGACTCAGCCTGCGCACACTGAGGCGCGGGTTGATGCCCGCAGAATGCCGGGATGTGAGGGGTGATGGCCCCGCTTAAGATGGTGAAATCCGAAAGGTTCAAAGGGGAGATCGTTGTTCCCCTCGCGTTTGGTCTCCATAATTGAAATCATGCAAAAGCGCTTCACTCTGATTCTTCTCCTGCTTCTGGGCTCCTTCTCAGGACCACTGTCGGCTGCTCCGGCCGCGACTTTGTCCGCAGCAGATACCTCCAGCCCGAGGAGCACGCTCTTTGGATTCATCGCCACCATGGACGAGCGATGCAATTCACTCTTGGGACCTCAGGGTCTGATCACGACCTATCTTCAGTCGTCACGGCTTTATATCGACACGGCCGCCACCCAAGGTCACATGAAGGAGCTTTATAAGTCCCGCAAGCTTTCCGCCAGCTATCTGGATCTCAGCCACCTTCCCATCGCGATTCTCGATCAGCAATCCTGGCGCCTGACCATCCAGCTCAAGGAGATCCTCGATCGCATGCCCTTGCCTTCGGCTGAGGATGTCCCGGATGCCGCGGCGATGCAGGCGCGTTCCTTCAAGAAATGGAAAATCCCGGGTTCTGATCTCTCGATTGCTCTTATGGAATCGGGCCCGCGGGCGGGCGAGTACCTTTTCACGCAGGCGACGGTGGATCAGGTGCCATCCCTCTATGAGAGCATCAAGGATGAGCCCCGACGGAATGGAGCTTCCGTTGGGATTTACGAATTTTTGTTCATGAAGCCAACGGGGATTGCCGTCATGACGGCCCGGGTAATTCCCTCCCGCTGGCTTCTGGAAGGCGATCCCTGGACGAATCGTCCCATCTGGGGTGAGCCCATCTGGCGCTGGATCGCTCTTTTGAGCTTGCTGGGACTCATGGGGCTGATTTTCTGGGGAGCATTCCGGCTGAGCGAAACATCCTCCAGGCGCAAATCGCCGACACACGTGCCTTGGGTGTTCTTGCCCTCGCTTTCCCTCATCATCATGATTCCCAGCGTCGTCTATATCCTGGGGAGTGTGCTTTTCTTCACCCCCAAGTTTTATTCGCTCCTGACTGAAGGACTCTGGGGTCTCAACTACATCGCCCTGACGACTCTGGTCTGGGGGGGATTCCGTTGGCTGACCGAGTGGGTCATCAAACTCGAGCGCTTAAAAACGGACAGCACCGACAGTCAGTTGATCCGGCTGGGAAGCCGCCTTCTGGCGCTGGCCATTGCCATTGCCATTCTCATAGAAGGAGCAAATCGGATTGGTCTTCCGTCCTACTCGATCATGGCGGGGCTGGGGATTGGTGGTCTGGCCGTGGCTTTGGCCGGACAACAGGCACTCGCCAACCTCCTGGGATCACTCATCATCATGTTTGAGAAACCCTTTCGCATCGGGCACAGCATCAAGGCCGGCTCCATCGAGGGGCAGGTAGAAAATATCGGCTTCAGAACGACACAGCTTCGAACGGCCGACGGCACGACCCTGATTGTGCCGAGCAGTGAAATCATTCGGACCCCCATCGAGAACCTGACGCTCCGAAAGCATTGGCGGGTCAAGAAGAGCCTCAAGGTTGGCCTCTCGACCTCGCTGGAAGCGCTCTCGAATTTCAAATTCGGGATTGAAGCTCTACTCAAAGAAACCCCGGGGGTGAATGAGAAAAGCATCCGGATCTCTCTGGCCGAGATTCTGGCCGAGGGGCTTGAAATTCGGATCGAATTTACGCTGGAAGTCAAAAATAGTGCAGAGCAACTGAATCTGGCCGATGCTGTCCTGACACGCATTCTCGACCTGGCGCGGACCACCGGAATCCGGCTTGATCCCGAAGAGCCTGGGGTCGCCATTCGATCGGCTGATCCGGGTCTTGGATCATAAGGTCGCTCAAACACGCCCATTCGTGCATCTTGAAAGGTCTCTTTCCACTCTGGTGAGGCTAGTCTCAGGGTTTTCCAATGACAGTGGAGATTCCGATGGCCAGCAGCAATCCCAGACCCTACAGTCGTCCAGTCCTCGAACGGACATTGACGCTTCGAAGTGAGCAAGCGCAACGCATCATGAGCCGAGAAGGCGATCGGGTCCTTCGCTCGCTTCATGCCATTGCGGTGGTGTTCAGGGCGACCCTTCCCGTGGAGATTGCCGATCGCATTGAGGCAGAGTCCGGCGCGCTGATCGAGGAGGGCGCCCAGGCCTTGGCCAGCGAGATCGCGAGGGTTTCAGCCCTCAGGGAAACCGAAGGGGTGACGGTGATCCCCTGCTATAGCCACCCCGGGGAAATCCCGATCCGGATCCTCTGTCCGCGAGCCCTGGATTTTCTGGCCATGGTCGAGGGGCTCGATGAATTGATGGTCCTGATCGACAGTTTGTGGCTCTCCGGGCTTTTGACCAACCGGCATCGATCCGAGGCGGCTTATCAATGGCAGCAACGCATTCTTCGGATTGCCCGGCGGATTGCGGCCATTGAGTCCGCCGTCCGATCACGGCCGGTGGCAGAATCCGAAGTCCCCATGGCCCCGCTCGATGAGATGGAATCCATCCGGATCGGGAAACGTGGCTTATTTCAGATCGATGAGGAGAGTGCTGAATCGCTCCATGGGGCGGGGTGAAATCCCCCTAAGGGAGGCAGGAAGCAGGTTCTGAGTGGTATCCTCAACGGTTTGAGATTCGACACTCCAAACCCTTGGCTCCACATTCGACACGTCTCCGGCTTGCGCTCTGGATTCTCCTGCTCCTCAGTGGATGCACACGGGGTCTCCTCACGACCGTGGGTCCCGACTACGTCCAGCCGGAGACCGCGGCCGCCAGAACCTGGCAGTCCGAACAACCCGGAGTGTCTGAAGCCAAGGCCGCCATGCCGGCGGACCTTCGCGACTGGTGGCTCCAGTTCAAGGATCCCGACTTCTTTCGCTTCCTGACCGAGGCCCAGAGGGTCAGCGCTTCGGTGGCCGATGCAAGAGCGCGGATCGAAACGGCACGGGCGGAGATGGTCACGGCCATGGCGAATGGCCTTCCGAAGCTCGACACCCAGGTCGACATGTTGAAGTCCCGGTCGACCTTCGGTGGCCCTCCCTTTGACTGGACACGCTATCAGGGCGGGCTTCAGGCCAATTGGGAAATCGATCTTTTTGGCGGGATTTCGCGTCAGCGGGAGGCCGCCGAAGGCAATCTCGCCTCACGGCACAGCGCCTGGCACGATGCTCGGGTGGCGCTGGCCGTCGAGGTAGCCAATGCCTATATCGATTTTCGTTATTGTCAGGCCCTGATGCAGATCGCCGAGAAGGATGTGATTTCTCGTCGGGAGTCGGCGCGACTGGTGGATCTGGCGGGCGTCGCCGGCCTTCGGCCACCGGCGGATGTGGCGCTGGCCAAGGCCTCTCATGCCGATGGGGAAGAGAACCTGATGCGTCAACAGGGGCTGTGTGACCGCTCCATCAAAGGCCTGGTGGCGCTGACCGGGATGACTGAAGTCGAAGTGCGTTATCGCCTCAGCCAAAAACCTGAACGACAGGCCCAAATGCCTTCACCACCCCCGTTCAGGCTCAAGGGACTTCCGGCGGAGACCTTGCTGCAACGCCCCGATGTGGCGGCAGCCGAGGAGCAGGTCGCCGAAGCGAGCGCACGGATCGGGGTCGAGGAGGCCAAGCGTTATCCCAGGCTGAGCCTGACCGGCAACATCACACCCCAGCTTCAGACTGTCAGTGGCATGAGCGCATTCAGCCCCTACGCCGCGGGAGCGGGGGCCGCCGCAACCTATTTTGCCAACACCTGGTCCTTTGGACCGACCCTGACGATGCCGATTTTTGATGCCGGTAAGCGGCTTGCAGAAGTCGAGGCCGCCCGGATTCAGTTTGAAGCCGCGAAGACCCGGTTTCAGTCGATCGTTCGAACCGCCGTCAAGGAAGTCGAGGTGGCGCTGGTCAGGCTCAAGACGGCTGAGGAGCGGCTGCCCAAGACCCGGGAAGCGCTCAAGGGCTATGAAAAGAACTTTACCGCGACCGATCATCTCTATCGTGCCGGATTTGGCAATCTCCTGGAACTTGAGCAAGCACGGAGGCAGACGCTGGTCGCCCGCAGGACCCTTGCCGATCTTGAGCAGGAGCAGGTTTCAGCCTGGGTGGCCCTTTACCGTGCAGCGGGGGGGGGCTGGCAGGATCCCGAAGGCGCCTCACCGGCGATACCGGTTCGAGAGGATCCCCGTAACCCTTTGACCGGACAAAAAGCAGAGGACTACAAACCGTGATGGACTGGATTCGGCACACCTCAGGTCTCATGCGCTTCGGACTCCTCGGTGTCCTGATTCTGATCGTGGGATGGTTTTTGAAGCCCGGCACCGGAGAGGCACCTCCAGCCCGTCCCAAGGCAGCCCTGACCATCGAATGGGTCGCGCCCGTCGTGTCCGAACTCCCCATCACCCTGGCGGCCAACGGTTCGGTCAGTGCCTGGCAGGAAGCGGTCATCAGCGCAGAACTCTCCGGTATTCGGCTGGTAGAGATTCAGGCGCAGGTCGGGGATCGGGTCAAGAAAGGCCAGGTGCTGGCGCTCTTTGATCGGGAACGGGTGGCTTCCGATCTTGAAAACAGCGAGGCGGTTCTCGCTGAAGCGGAAGCCACGCTTCAGGAAGCGAGAGACAACGCCCGAAGGGTCCGGCAGATCATTGATGAAGGGGCCTTGAGCGCCCTTCAGGCGGGGCAATATCTCACGGGAGAAAAGACCGCCGAGGCCCGGATGCGGGCGGCCAAGGCCCAGGTTGAAATCCAGAAACTCAGGATGCGTCATACGCAGGTCCTCGCCAATGACGATGGCATTGTCACCCAGCGCTCCGCCGTACTCGGCGGGGTAACGGTCGAAGGTCAGGAGCTTTTTCGGCTGATCCGTCAGCAGCGCCTTGAATGGCGGGCGGAAGTCACAGCAACCGAACTTCCGAGGATCCGGATCGGAACCCGGGTCAATGTCCGGGTACCGGATGTCGGTACCCTGATCGGCGTAGTCCGGATGGTCGGTCCCGGGCTCGATCCTGCCAGCCGCTTCGGCATCATTTATGTCGATCTCCCCGGGGCCACCGATCGTGGATTCAAGGCCGGCATGTATGCCCATGGCGATTTTGAGGTCGGGACGTCGGAAGGGCTGACGATTCCCCGGACGGCCATCACGCTCCGGGATGGTTTCAGCTATGCCTTCAAGGTGGTCGATGCGAAGGAGGGCTTTGCCCGGGTCGAAGAGGTCAAGCTGGAACTTGGGCGCAGTGTCGGGGATTCGCTTGAAGTCCTTCAGGGAATCGTGCGCGAGGATCACATCGTCCAGGCCGGTGGCGCCTTCCTCGCCGATGGGGATCGCGTCAGGATCTCGCCATGAATATTTCGGCAGGCTGCATCCGGACGCCGCTCCCGGCGATCATGCTGTTTGTCCTTCTGACTCTCGGCGGGATCTACTGCTTCAAGATGATGAAGATCCAGAACTTTCCGGATCTGGATTTCCCGACGGTCAGCATCACGGCCAGTCTGCCCGGCGCCTCACCTCCACAGCTGGAGACGGAGGTCGCCCGGAAGATTGAAAACGCAGTCGCAACCCTTCAGAAACTCAAACACACCACCACCCAGGTTCAGGATGGCAGTGTCATCGTGACGCTGGAATTCAGGCTGGAGAAACCCTTGGACGAAGCCCTGGATGACACGCGCTCCGCGGTCTCCAAGATCCGCGCCGATCTTCCCAGTGATCTTCGGGACCCTGTGGTCACCAAGCTTGATGTCGTGGCGGCTCCGATTCTGGCCTACACCATTGATTCGAAGGACCGGGATGAAGAATCCCTTTCCTGGTTCGTGGATGACGTCATTGTGAGGAAGCTCTTGGCGGTCCCGGGCGTTGGTGCGGTGAACCGCGTGGGGGGCGGGAATCGCGAGATCGCGATTCGTCTGGATCCCCTGAAACTCCAATCACTGGGCCTTAGTGCCGCTGATGTCTCTCGACAGCTTCGACTGACCCAAAGGGAAGGCGCCGGGGGGCGGGCGGAGTTGGGCGGCGGTGAGCAGCCGGTGAGGACGCTTGCGAATCTGGCGAGTGCGAGTGAATTCAGGTCGCTCCCGATCGTGCTTCCGGATGGTCGACGCCTCGAACTCGATCAGCTGGCCGAGATCCGGGATACGGTGGCCAGCCATCGACAACTGGCCCTCCTCAATGGGGAGGAGGTCGTGGGGTTTGAGATCAGTCGAAGTCGGGGGGCGAGCGAGATTGAAGTGGGTGCCGGCGTCCACCGTGTCCTGGAAGAGATCAAGGCCAAGGATCCCGATCTGGTTCTGACCGAAGCCTTCAACTTCGTGCAGCCGGTCCAGGAAGAGTTCAATGCCTCGATGGCGCTCCTTTATGAAGGGGCTGCGCTCGCAGTCCTTGTGGTCTGGCTATTCCTTCGGGACGTTCGGGCAACCTTTGTTTCGGCGGTTGCATTGCCGTTGTCGGCCATACCGACCTTCATCGGAATGTATGCCTTCGATTTCAGCCTGAACGTCGTCTCGCTTCTCGCGCTTTCGCTGGTGGTCGGCATTCTGGTGGACGATGCGATCGTTGAGGTCGAGAACATCGTTCGCCATTTGCGGATGGGGAAATCGCCGTACGATGCAGCCATGGAAGCGGCCGATGAAATCGGACTTGCGGTGGTGGCCACCACTTTTGCCCTGATTTCGGTCTTTCTCCCGACCGCTTTCATGAGCGGCATCGTGGGTCGCTTCTTCAAGCAATTTGGCTGGACCGCTGCTCTCGCCGTATTTGCCTCACTGGTCGTTGCCCGCATGCTGACGCCCATGATGGCGGCCTATCTGCTCAAGCCCAGTCCTCCCGAGGAGGAATCGCCGGGTTGGCTGATGCCGAGGTACCTGGATGCGGTACGTTACTGCCTTCGGCACCGCTGGGCGACCTTGGGGGGGACGGGGCTTTTCTTCATGGGCTCCCTGATGCTGATTCCCCTCTTGCCTCAGGGCTTCATTCCCGCGGATGACAATCCCCAGACCCAGGTGTTTGTTGAGCTTCCGCCAGGATCAACGCTCGATCAAACCCGGGCCAGCGCGGAGAGGGCGCGTGAACTTCTTGGCGATATTCCTGAGATTCGAAACGTCTACACCACCATCGGCGGGGGAGCCGCCGGTAGTGACCCCATGGGGGGGCAGGCGGAAGCTGAGGTCCGAAAAGCGACCCTGACCCTTACGCTGGCCAACCGGAGCGAACGTTCGGTCCGAAAGCAGGTGATCGAAAAGGCCATTCGCGCCCGCCTCGAGCAGCTCCCCGGGGTCAGAACCAAAGTGGGCCTGGGAGGCTCCGGGGAGAAATACATTCTGACGCTGAGCGGGGATGATCCCCAGCAGCTTTCGAATGTGGCCCGCAATGTCGAACGGGAGCTTCGGACGATCGAGGGGGTAGGGAGCGTGGCTTCGAGTGCCGCCCTGACACGTCCCGAAATTGCCGTTCATCCCGATTTTGAGACCGCTGCCGATCTTGGAGTCACGGCGGCCGCCATTTCGGAAACACTCAGAATCGCCACCCTTGGCGACTATGACTGGTCGTTGCCGAAGCTGAATCTCGCCCGTCGTCAGGTACCCGTCATGGTGCGACTGGATGAATCCGGACGCAATGATCTCGACGTGCTCGCTCGGCTCCCGGTGCCTTCCACCAAACCGGGTGTGGGGTCTGTGCTTTTGGGGCAGGTGGCGAAGCTTGAGCTCTCGAGTGGTCCCCAGGTCATTCGTCGCTACGATCGGGTGCGGAACATCAATTTCGAGATCGAACTCTCAGGTTTGCCGCTCGGGGAAGTCACCGAGGCCGTGTCGAAACTCCCTAGTCTTCGCTCCCTGCCGCCGGGCGTTCAGCGCGTGGATGTCGGGGATGCCGAGATGATGGCCGAACTCTTTGGAAGCTTTGGCCTTGCCATGCTGACGGGGGTCCTGTGTATCTTTGTCGTGCTGGTCCTTTTGTTCAAGGATCTCATTCAGCCGGTGAGTATCCTGGCGGCGCTCCCGACCGCCTTCGGCGGGGGCTTTGTCGCGCTGCTTCTTGCGGGCAAGGCGTTCTCCATGCCGTCCCTGATTGGTCTTGTCATGTTGATGGGGATTGCCGTCAAGAATTCGATCCTTTTGGTGGAGTACGCCATCGTGGCCCGACGGGATCACGGTATGGACCGATTCTCTGCGCTGGTGGACGCCTGCAGCAAAAGAGCGCGTCCGGTCGTCATGACGACCATTGCCATGGGGGCAGGGATGTTGCCGATTGCCATGGGCCTTGGGGAGGCGGATACGTCGTTTAGAAGCCCGATGGCCTTTGCGGTCCTCGGCGGACTGGTTACCTCAACGGTCCTGAGCCTGATCGTCATCCCCCCCGTTTTCACGATCCTCGATGACAGCAAGGCGATCTTTGCCGCCCTGATGACCCTTCTGGGCCGCATCAGCTCAAAACGCCTGGGATCGAAGAGCCCTGACAACGCCTCGAGCTGAATAAAAGACAAAAAAAACCGCGCGAGCAATGCTCTAGCGCGGCTGAGGAGGAGTCAAAAAATAAGCACCTTCAGTGTTAGATTAATGATCTCCTTCCATAAGGTCCAATCAATATTTCGTATGTCAAATAAAAGAAATATTGATGGATGGGTTGAGGTATTCCAGTGAATGGCCGAATCAAGGCCCCCATTAAAGGGGTGAGGGGCCTTGATCTGTAGTGCTTACTCGATCACAAGACGCGTGTTACGGGCGCTCGCCTTGGGAAGGGTCAGCGTCAGGACGCCATCCTGATAACGGGCCTTGGCGCTGGTTTGATCGATTTCGGCCGGCAGTCTGAACGCCCGTGTCACGGTTCCTGCATACCGCTCGGAATGAAGGGTCTTGCTGTCCTCAATTTTCCGGTCATCTGGTCGGAACTCTGCGGTCAGGGTCACCTTGTTTCCATCGATGCTGACATCAATGTCTTCACGGCGAACGCCCGGGATATCGGCGTGCACGATGTAGTCAGGGCCTGATTCCTGGACGTCGAGACGGATCTGGTCGGGATTCTGGACACGATCGCCTTGGACGGGGCGAACAAAATAGCTGGCCGGGACATCCTTGAAGATGTCATCGAACAGGGTTCTTGCAAGTACTGCGCTCATAGCGGTCTCCTTAAATCTTGAGAGCAGGGTTCTGCTCCCTTCACGAGACCGATGTGGGGTGGCTCAAAAACAAATCAAGGGGGGCTCTGTCCTCAATGGCCCTTTCGCGAGAGAGCCTAGTCCTGCCCGCAAACGAGTTTCAAGGCCAGCTTCTTGTCGGCACTGGCATCTGGTCCATCGATGGACAGCCACTGGTTGTCGAGGGGATAACTGATGGGCTTCTGGGTCGCGGACTTCTTGAACGTATGGATGATGGTCACACTGGCATCACGGAAGAACCGGTGTTCGCAATCATAATCGACCACCATGGTGGTCTGAACCCGGGATGCGTCAGTAAAGGTCGTGGTGTCCTGCGTCTTGGTGTGGATGATCATTCCATCGATCCCTGTCCGCTCAACTGAAACAATGCGAACCATGGACTCATCCGTAACTTCCCGAATCACATGCGGCGCTTCGCTGATTTTCTGGGATTTACTGACGGTTCGATGTTCGACTGAAAGCGGCGTCTGGCTTGCACATCCCAAGGTCAGGGAAAGGAGGGGTAGGGTGACCAGCGCGCGGAGATTCATGGGAAGGTTCCGGTAGTTTGGGAAAGAAGGCGATCTCCTTGAATCTTACGTCAGGGACGATCATAAATGCGAGTGGTCAGGAATCACCCCCGCCTCGAATTCGGAGCGCTATACTCGAAATTCTTCGAGAGATGAATCCTGTGGGAGCCCGAAATGAGAAAAATCCAAGCGATCGTCACTCTGCTGTCGTTTCTCCTGTGGTCCTTTGACGTCGCAGCACATCTGCTTCAAGGGGAAGTTCTGGGTGTGGTCGATGGGTTTCTTCATCCCATGATCGGGCTGGATCACTTGCTCGCCATGAGCGGGATCGGCTTTTGGCTCGGGTGTCAGGAAACGTCTTATTCGTTTCGTCTGCTCGCGCTGCTTCTCCTGAGTTTGGTCGCAGGCGCCCTCTTGGCCGTTTTACCTTCCTCTGCGCTTTGGCTTGAGCCGGGCCTTGCGAGCTCTGTGATTCTTCTGGGTCTCCTGATCGCCGGATGGTTTCCCCGCTCCGTGGGGTATGGCCTTTCGATTGCTGCAGGCCTGCTTCACGGCTATGCCCATGGGCTTGAAATCCCTGCAACCGTCGGTGCCCTTGACTATGGTCTCGGGTTTTTAACGGCCACGGCCACGCTACAGGCCGCAGGTTGGTTCCTGGGATCCAGGGTCCGAAATGCGCCCTGGGCCACCCGGCTCTGCGCTGCCCTGATGGTCACTGCGGGCGCTCAGATGCTGTTGGGATAGGACCCTGATGACGACCCTCAGAGTCGTCATTTCGCTCTTGAAACGCCAGACCAGTTAGAATCTTCCGCCTACTTACGGCTCAGATCCCTTGAGATTTCGTGCCAGAGCTCCCATGTCTTGCTTGTCACCGCCTAGTCATCCTCACTGTTTGATCCGATATGCCGCAATTGAATCCCCCTCTATTTTTTCTGCTCTCTGGCCTGGCTCTGACCGCCTGTGTCAGTAATCCCATCACGGGTCGTCAGCAGGCTATGGTGGTGAGTGACGAGCAGGCCGCTGCTGAATCTTCCCAGTCCTATACCCAGCTCATTGGGGAAGCCAGCAAGAGCCAGACATTGGATGACGATCCCGCCCAACTGGCTCGGATCAAGGCCATTACCGACCCTCTTATCCGGGAGGCGATTGCGCTTCGACCCAATACCGGAGGCTGGAATTGGGAAGTGCATGTCTTGAAGTCGGACGAGGTCAACGCCTGGTGTATGGCCGGTGGCAAGATGGCCATCTACACAGGGCTTCTGACCAAGATTAACCCCAGTGATGATGAGATTGCAGCCGTCATGGGGCACGAGATTTCCCATGCACTGCTCTCACATCAGGCTGAAAAACTGTCCAGGACTCGGATGCAGCAAGTGGGTGTCTCCGCCGGCGTATTGGCCGGAGCGCTCTTTGGACTGAATCTTTCCGGCCTGACACCCATTGCCAACTCGGTCGCCGATGTGGGGCTTCAACTTCCCAACAGCAGGGAAGCCGAGACGGAAGCCGATACCGTCGGACTCAAGCTCGCGGCCCAGGCGGGAT
>Ga0007859_1000103_pt1 | contig 22482 bp, 44 predicted proteins | sample CryBogCBH27Jul07_FD_71222 | JGI IMG/M metagenome (GOLD analysis project Ga0007859, IMG submission 71222) | Freshwater microbial communities from Crystal Bog, Wisconsin, USA - CBH27Jul07 | ecosystem: Environmental > Aquatic > Freshwater > Lake | place: Crystal Bog, Wisconsin, USA | collected...
CCGTAGAACTTGACGATGTAGCTGTGGTTCGTCTCGCAGACCGTGGCCTGGAGGATGATCGGCTTGCTCATTCTTCTCCCTTCCACCTAGTTCAACGAAAACTTTTCAGGAATTATTCCTCGGAGCACCACTCGCAGATGATGTACCAGGAACCCACGGTGGCACGATCCTCGTGCAGCACCCAGCATCCGCACAGGTCGCAGTTTTTCACGCTGCTGCTCCTTCCAGGGGATGGTCGATGATGAACTTTTCTGCGATGGCCAGCCGCTCCTTGGCCTTCCGGTCCTTGAGGTTGCCGGTGCTGGCGATGGTCTTGCCGCACACGCCCCGCTTGAGGTTGACACCAATGGTGTAGCCGCCTGCGTTGTAGAAGATCTCCAAGACCAGGCCCTGGCGGCTGTCGCCGCTGAAATGGCTCTCAGCAGCCTCTTCGCTCAGGAACCGATCCACGGAGGTGGTACCGTATCCGCCTCCGCTAGTCATGCAGTTCTTCCAGCCGCCCCGCTTGGCAGCCGCTTCCAGAACCCGGTCGTGCCTGGCGTAGTTGGCCATGAGGTTCCTTTCCGGAGAATTCCTGCCCCTCCACCATGTATAACGCCAGGCAACCTAGGAATATTCCTACTCCCAGCCGGGGATGATTGTGGTGGGAATTCCTAACTCGTCCCAGAGTGCGATCACGTTAGGGTTGTCATCGACCGCACCACGGATGTCGTAGTGCCTCGACAGGTACTTGTGGATCTCCCGCTTGACCTGAATATCGGGCCTGGTGTCACCGTCCTGCCGGTGGAACGGGCCGTCGAACGGAACCGGCATGAAACGATCCAGCCAACGCCGGGTGGCCGGTTCCCACTTCTGCATCCGCGCCGTGACCACCAGGATGATGTGGCCGGTGCCGTGATGTTCGATCACATAGTCGATAGCCTGCTGGTTGGGCGGTACGAATTCGGAGGCGGCGTGGAAGGCATCGAAGTCCTTCGGCTTCGTTATGACGTGATGCCGGATTGACCGGACATCAGCCAGGGTGCCATCCATGTCAACGATGACTGCCTTCCGCCTTCTCATCTCCTCGCTCCTAACCGGCTAGCCCTAGCTCCAGTTCCAACTGACTGGTCTCGACCAGTCCTGCCTCCCGAATGATCCTGACCGCACTCGCGATCCTGGCGATCTCAGCCTTGTCCTGGGGGGCCAGGCGAGAGAAGCTGTACTCCTGGATGTATTCCTCGACCTCTTGTCCCCACTCTGACTCACTGTCGGCCAGGAACTCCCGGCCCAGGATCTGGGCCACTTGCATGGCCTGGACCTCCATGTCGGCATAGGCCATGACCTGTGCCGCGAAGGGGAGTCGCGAGTGTCCTAGGACCAGGTGTCCTAATTCGTGGAATGCGATCAGGTCCCTAGGAAAGTGGGTATCGTCATTGATCGCCATCAGGAGGTTTCCCGACTCTATCTTGCTCCAGCCGTGGGTGCCCGCAGGAACCTCACCGTCTGACCGCAGGTCAACCAACTCGACTCCTAATTCTGAAATCGCTTTTTCCAGACTCCAGAATGCTTTCATGGTCTCTGCACTTCCTCCTCTCGTCAGGGGCCGGGACCCATTCCCCCTCCATCCATTACAACGAAAAAAGCCGGGAGATTATTCCCGGCTTCTCCCTGTTCAGAGCTGTTTTAGACCGCTACCCGTATCGGCTGCATCTCTTCCCCACAGCCGGGGCAGGACTCGCCGTACCCGGCCCCCTGGGACAAGATCTTGATCCCCTGGGCCTGGAGGTCATTCGGTCCTGGTTCGCGCCCCTGCGGGTCATACAGGCACCCGTGTGAACGCACCAGCTTGATGTGCTTGCAGGTCCGGTCGTACTCGTCCTTGCAGTACTGGTATGACCGGCACGGGCAGTAAGCGCCGTCCGGACCCAGGCTCACCCGGTAGGTCCCGCTGGAACCGGGGACCTCAAAGGTGGCAGAGTACTGGGGGCAGATTCCCATCACTTCGATGGTGAAGTCAGGCATAGCTTGCGATCTCCTTACGTCCCTGTGCGGCCCGATTGCCCTTCCCAGGGTACTTGTACGAGCGGCCCTTGTTCTCGCTCCTAGAGGTACGCTGGGCCGGTGAACGGCCCATCTCTGTCCGTTCACGCCTGCGGACCTTCTCCGCCTCGTGATCAGGCCTGTGCTTCACTCTGGGCCTTCCTCTCCTTCGCAGCATCGATGGCTCCCTTGAACCCCAAGGTCTTGAGGTCCCGCTCAAAGAGCTTCTTTTCCTTGGCCTGAGCAGCTTCCCGCGCACGCCGCCGGTAGACCTGCTCCTTGAGCCTCTGGCTCATTTCAAGGTAGTGCGTGCTCATGCCGTCATGATTCCGGTGGGACTTGGCAGCGAGCCTGTCGTAGGCCACCGCCCTGGCCATCATGGGTTCCATCCGGCGCTTACGGGCCATGCTAGGAGACCTCCTCTTGAATCAGTTTGTCGGTGGCCCGCTTTTCGATAGCGCGGGCCTGGCGCTTCTGCCGGGTGCTGGCGCTCTTGGTATGAGCGCCGCAGCACTTGCCGCAGAAAGGCTGGAGAACTGCACCTAACATTCTGGTGTCCATATCGCTCCTTCCATCTGTTACAACGCCAGGGAGGGCCGTTACATTCCCCTAGCGGTCTCCTTGGTCAGGCTGGTCAGGGCCGATTTGGCCTGTTCGATGGCACCCTGGATCAGGTCAGGGCCGTACCCGTGGATGAATTCCTCGCCACTCGCGTAGAAGCCTTCTCCGTCCGTCATCCAGAGCGAGTCGCTGCCCAGGTCAATGCCCTCCTTGGAGGCAGTGACGATCACCCCATAGGGGGAATCCCGGCTCTCAGAATCGTGGTCAGGGACCAGGTCAACCCGTAGGTCGAACCCATCGACACTGTCCAGGTGGCGCGTCTCAAATACGAACATCCTGCTTCCTCCTCTTTAGTTGACCTGGGAATTATTTTGACTGGGCAGGAGCGAGGCCATGACACCCGCCCCTACCCAGTGGCTATGCGAACCGGGCGCGACTAGTCACGTCCTTGCCGTACTGGAGCACCTTCTCCAGGGTGAATTTGCCATCGTCCACGCGGGTGAAGGCGATCTGTGCAAGATCCTCCATCTTGACCTTTTCCTTGGCCAGAACATAGGTGAGGAGGGCGGAACGCTCTTCCTCAGTGCGGAATGCCATGGGCGGAATGTCCAGGCCAGGGTCGGTGATGCGGAACTGGAACTGTGTCGTCGTCGTCATTTTTCTCCCTTCCACTCCATATAACGAAAAGCCGGGGGAGTTTATTCCCCCGGCCTCTCTCAGATCAGGCCCTCTTCCTGGGCGATCTTCCGGTAGCTGGCGTGCCAGTTGGCCGGGTCGGTCTGGTCGTAGTGCAGGCCCTTCGGACCCAGCTTCATCTGCTTGATCTGCTTGATGGCCTCCCGGCGGAACTTTTTCTCCGCCTTGGTCTTCAACTCGTCCCACAGGGCTTCGGCTTCGACTCCCCGCTTCGCGGCCACCAGGCTGGCCACCTTGAAGGCAAAGTCCAGCTTGTCATCGTCCTCGTACCGGAAGTGGCAGTCCAGCCTCCAGGCGATATCGTTGGTGGCACCCCGCTCGGTCTTGAAGAGCACCTTGCCGGTAGCCGGGTCCAGGATCGCCAGGGCATCCTTCGCAGCCCGCTTGGCCTCCCGCTCTGCCCGTGCTGCGGCCTTGGCCTCCTCGTCCTTGGTGAAAAGGATGGTGGGCCGGTTCAGCACATAGGCTGGGGCGGAGGGGTAGCAGATGGTGCAGGCACGCTCGCCTGCGGCATCCACGATCTCCGACTCGTCCTTACCGGAGTAGGCGGTCACCCAGTGGAACTGAGTGGTGGGGTAGCAGGTATGGCACCGCTGGCTGGAGTGGACGTGGCCGGTACCGCTGGTCATCACCAGGAAGGCACGGGTCCATCCGCCCCGCCGCCGGAACTCGTCCTCGTAGGGGGCCATCTCGTCCTCTTTGGCCATCCGGATCTCGTCCTGCTCAGCGGCCAGGCCCTCCAGCCTCAGGGCCTTGGCCTTGTCGGGCCGAGGGGTACTGGTGCGGGTACGCCAGTCGTAGTGGACGTAGTTTCGGGCTTCGCGAGCAGCTTTCCGGAAGTCCATCGCCTTGATCATGGCGACGAACCGTTCGTAGTCCAGGTCAGCCAGGATGGTGTCGATCTCCACCGGGGTGGCGGTGGTGAGGTCCAGGGTCGCTGTCATATTTTCTCCCTTCCATCATGTATAACGCTGGGGGAGGGGACTTTATTCCTCCGTCTCTCCGTCCCGTTCGATCCGGAGCCAGGCGTCGGCATCCAGCTTGACCAGATACAGAGCGCCGTCCTCCCTGACGGTCACCCTGACTTCGCCCCACTCGTCAGGTTTGCTGATGGGTCCTCGTACCGTGCCGACACCAAGGATCTTGTCCCCGACTCGCAGTTCCCGTGCCTCTACTCCGATCACTTCCTATTCCTCCTCTTTCTGTAGCCGGTAGGCACGCAGGCCCGTCGCCCGCATAACCAGGGTTTTGCTTCGGTGGGTGCTTTCCCAGTGCCGCAGCCTGCTCAGGGCGGCATCGTCCTCGCCCTTGGCGGTAATGGTGATCTGCTTGCCGGTCCTTGAGAAACTGACCCTGGTCACCCGCAGGGTCCAGATTCCGGATTCGGTAGTGGCGATTAGCACGTCGTCCTTCCGGACCTGACCGATCAGCTTGATTTCGGTAGCGTGCGTGAGGTCTACGGTCCTCACCGGGACTACTCTCCTTCCTCAGCGCGGAACCTAAGCTCGTCCTCAATCAGGACGGTGATGTTGGAATCGTTGTGGAGCGCCCACTCCAGGGCCTTCTCCAGGGCACGGGTGGAGTAGTCCTCCATGAACGTGTCCCAGCTACCCTGGTCCTGGGCACGGATCTGTTGGATGATCTTCGGCACTGCGGCCATTGTCGTGTCCTCCTACTCCTTGGTTGCGAAGATGATGTCGAAGATTGCGCCGGGAATGCTGTCTGCCGGGTCATCCACGATGGACGGCACCCGCCAGGCCTGGACCGGCTTACCGGCGGCTCGCAGGGCAACCACGTTGTTGTGGTCCAGGGGCCGCTCGACCTCCATCTTGGACACCGCCTGGAGAAGTTCGCCGTAGCTGTCGAAGGCTCCCAGTTGGTCGATACCGCCGCCCAGGGCCTTGAGAATCCAGAGCGAGTAGCTCATATTTTCTCCCTTCCATCAGGTATAACGGCTGTGGACTGGGATTTATTCCCCGAACTAGGTCTTCCCTCCATCTTTACTGATGGAGTCCCGCAGCTTGAGTATGGGGTACGTCAAGGCATCAATGCGGTCCAAGATGTCCTCTTTGTCCCATTGGGACTGCTGGCAAGAAGGACTCTTAAGCAACTCATCCTCAACCTCAGCCAGCAGCGCCAGAAGCTCGTTCAGGTCGTCTACATCTTCCAAGTACATTTCAGGCTTCCTTTCTCCAGGGGCCTCCTTGACCCCTGGCTGGTCCGTAGGGGGGCTAGTCCAGCCGCCCCATGCTCATGGCCTTGACACCGGCCTCTTGGAACACCTTGGCCGCAGCAGCCGCGTGAGCCAGCTTGCGCTCGTAGCTCTGGCCGTAGCCGCTGATCCAGATGCTCACACCGCCGTAGTAGCTGTCGGTACGGGCCAGGCCCAGGGCCTTCAGTTGACGGGCCAGGCTGGAGTTACCCGGCTTGATCAAGACCCAGGCGAATCCGCAGACCCCGTCCAGGACCGGCGGGTAGCGCTTCACGATGGGGCTGGTGTCATCCAGCGGATTCTCCCGGCGCACCACATACATTGGCTCCGGAGTGATGGCCTCTGCGGCGATTCGACCGGCCTCCTGGGCGCGGGCGAAGAGGGCCTTGGCCTCAGCCTCCGTGAACTTCGGGGCGGATGCCTTGACCTTTTCTGGGACCGACACGATCTCCAGGCAGTAGTCGCTGAATTTGTCGGCGGGAGTCTTGACCCGGCCACCGTAGCGGGTGCGCGAATAGACCTTGCCATTGGTGATAGACGTGACGGTCAGTGCTACCGGATTGCCGTCGATATCCTTACGGCGTGCGTGCAACCATACCGTGCCCTTGGTGGGGAGCGTGGCGATCATGGCCACTCCTTCCTGGGATCTGATGACCCCTCCATACTGTTCAACCAGAAACCCGGCGAGATTATTCCTCGTCGGAGAACGTCACCGACTGGGCACCGACACCGCCCGTGTTCTCCCCGTCGAAGAAAAACGTGTCCTCGACATGCTTGATCAATGCCGGGACATCGTCCAGGTCGATCCAGTCCAGATCGATGATGAGCTTTGCCATACTTCCTCCTTATATTTTGTACAGGGCCAGGCTGTAGCTGTTGATCGCCTCCAGGTAGGTGCCTTTGGGCGTCTTCACCGGCTCTTCCTGAGCCTTTCGGATGGCCTCCTCGCGAGGCATGAACTCCAGCAAGTCGTGGAACAACTCCTCATCAAAACCGCCCATGCTGGCGCGGTAGGCCCACTCAAAGGGGCCTTCCTCCCAGACGATGGCATTGCGGGTGGTGCTGTACCAGCCGTGGTACTCCTCAACCAGCTTGGGGCCGTCCTCGTCACCCGGCTTGTAGCCGTAGAATTTGCGGATGGACCGCAGGACCGACTCCGCTTGCCGCTTGGTAGCCGTTGCCATTTTTTCTCCCTTCCACCAGGTATAACCGGTCCCCGCGTCCAGATATTCCCCACCCCTGCTGACCAGGGCGGGAATAGAAACACGCCCTGGCCTCGTTATACATGGTGAAGGGAGAAATGCTTTGGGAAGGTTAGTCCGAATCAGTGACAGCGTCCTGTCCCACCTGTCGGGTTCAGAGGCCTGGCAGTGCCAGGAAGTCGAACCTGGCATAGAGGAAGAGGTGTTGCTCATGCAGCGGCTCAAGGCTGCGAATCGCCGCAAGGACGGCAGTATTCATATTCGCCTGGACTCCGACGAACGCGCCTGCCTGTACGAGTACGCCGAGGCGATGGCTGGAGGGGCACGGGACAACATCGAACCTCCCGGCCAGTCCTATGGGGCGAACTGGGCGCTGGCGGAATACAACGCAGCGGCTGGCCTGATGCGCCAGCTTGACAAGATTGCCTGGCAGGAGCGCATCCCTGGAGACTGCGGAATAAATCCGTAGGGGCGGTGCGTTAGACCGGGTGAAGGAGGAAGTACCAGATGACAGACACGGTTTACGTTCTCACAGCAGAGGTAACCGGACCTGAGCCAGGCGACTATGACGGGCAAACGTCGGTGCATGCCACCCTGGAGGGGGCACTCAAACACTTCGACCACTGGCTCCACGAAAACCAGATCGACCGTGATGCGGTGCATTACGCAGATGTCGAAGTGGGAGGCTTTGTCGGCGGTGACCCAGACCCCGACTTGCTCGACGGCCTGGTGCTGCACTGGGGAATCAACAAGACGGAGGTACATGCATGAGGTGTAGGCAGTGCGGCGGAAAGGACGGCCACATGCCCTATTGCCCCGGCGGCAGGGATCGAATCGGCCATCCGGACGTGATACGTCATGGGCGAGGCTATCGGGCCTACGTCACCCTCTATGGCGACGGCTATACGTCGAAGACATATGCCACTGTGGGCGAAGCCATCGAAGCCGCCGATCATATCCGGCACACACTGGAATCCAAGATCAACCACTACCCCGCAAAGAAAGGAAACACACATGTCGGCAAATGACCGTACCCTGGAGAGAATTGCCGGTTTGCTGTCAATGGCTGAGGGGACCGACAATACCGCAGAGCGTGAGGCCTTCATGCAGAAGGCTCAGACGCTGGCCACGATCCACTCTATCGACATGGCCCGCGCCCGCCAGCACACCCGTAGCAAGGAGGACTCTGTCCCGATCCAGCGTACCGTCAAGGTGGGCGAGCGGCGGGAGCAAGGACGCCTGATCCGTATCGATCTCCTCCTGGGTATCGCACGGGCCAACGATATCCAATGCACCATCAGCTACCACAATACCCACGTCTACCTGCACGGTTACGAGGAGGACATCAATACCACAGAGGCACTCTATGCCTCCCTGGTGGTCCAGATGTCCAGTGCGGCAGAGCATTTCCTGGACGAGGGTTCCTGGAAGAACGAGACCGTCTACCGCAAGAAGCGGGTGAAGGTGGAGGGCTACTGGTCAAACGGGCGCGACGGCTATGAAGAGCAGTGGGGATACTTCCCGATCCCCAAGCAGACCGCCCGTAGCGAGTTCCAGAGCGCATTCGCCGGTCAGATCGAAAACCGGCTCTTCGTCGCCAAGCGTGAGGCGGAGGCAAAGATCATTCAGGAGGAGAAGGAGCGGAAGTCCCGTCCCCACCTGGACGAATTCGGCTCCCTCTCAACGGAATTCAAGGTCTGGTTTGAGGTCAACCAGGGACACAAGTTCGGTGAGGACCGGGATTTCGATGCAGAGCTTGAGGACATCCTGACCGACCACACCAATGACTGGGTCTTGGACTACTCCGATTACCTTGCCCAGCAGGCTGATTCGGAGCCGGGTACGGAACTGGTCCTGGTGAAGAAGCACGAGGAGATCCAGGACTTCTACAAGAAGAAGAACCCTCACCTCTTCAAGGGGCGGCGAGGCAGGGGCTACAGCGGGCACCAGTCCAGTGCCCACTCTGACTCCGCACGCTCTGCTGGCCGGGAGGCGGGACGGAGTGCCCGTATCGGTGGCCAGGGCAGTATCGGTGGCCAGCGTAAGGCAATCGGAGGCTGATAGGGATGGGGGGCGGGAGACCGCCCCCTTTCCCAGGAACGAAAGGAGTTAGGCCAGTGCGAGATTCCCAGCGTGCGAAGGTCTATGCGGCAGAGAACGTCCTCTACAAGGTGATGGACAACTCCCGCGACAACCCCACCTTCTCCATGGAGGGGATCACGGTCACCCTCCCACCGGAGGCCAAGTTCGGTAGCCTGGAGTCCATCCAGGCCTATGTAGACCGGGTCCTATCGCACCCTGCCGTCCTAGAACAGTTCCCCTGGGCCAAGGGGTCCGGTGTCTCTGTCCGACGCCGTAGGGGGACAACGTGCGCCCACTACGAACGGACCACCCAGACGATTGCCATCCCTGACCAGGTGGACTGGTTCATGCGCGAGCTACTCGTCCTGCACGAATTGGCCCACCACCTCTCCTGGGACCGGCACGGGCCGCAGTTCGTCGCGGCACTGATCGCACTACAGGAAGCCGTCATGGGTCCTGAGGTGGCCCTGATCATGCGTATGATGTTCTCCCATAACGGTGTTCGTGAGGGGAAGATCAAGGGGAGTTTATGTGTCTGACATCAAGCACCTAGACTTCGACCTCTTCTGCAACTGCCGGGAGAACCGGAAGGTAAGGGGGGCAATGCTATTCGGGATTATCCCGGCCAAGTACGAGCTACACCCTTGCGACAGGCTAGCCGGATACTTCGGTATCTCCCGCTGCTGCGGACACAATGTCTACCTCTGCCACGAACACAAGGAGAATAACTGGTGCTGGCTATGCCCTAATTGCCTGCAATTTTCCCTCTCCATTGAATGCGGACTCACGATCTATCCTCTCCATAAGGGCACTTCATAGCCCAATAGTTAAGGAGCGGAAGGATTTTGGCATGACAGGAATACAGAGGCAGAGAGATGCATTCTCCTGGCGATTTTCCGCCGAGCTTCCGATCCATCTCCCCGGCACCCGTGAATTCAATGCACCCGGCGGATTTCCCGGTACCCACGAGGACTGGGTACGGAGGACCGCTGGCCTAGACAGTCTCCTGAACCAGTTGCACAAAGAGGGGTTCGACTCCAGGAGCATCTGGGGACAGGGCAAGGACGCATTAGGAGGGACCAATTGGTCTCCTGAGCGGCAAGCCCAGCACCAGCAGATCATCAACGAATTCATCAAGGAGATGGAGGGTATCCCGGCTCAGCGCAAGGCTATCCTCATGGCCGGTCTAGGCGGTGCCGGTAAAACCTCTGTGCGGGAAAATGATTGGGCCGCTGCACCACTCAGCGAATACTTCGATCTCTCTGCCGACAAGGTCAAGGAGAAGATGGCAGCGAGGGGAATGATCCCCAACGCTAGTCACGATCCCCGGCTCAAGGGATACTCCCCCATGGAACTTAGTAGCCTGACCCATGTCGAGTCCAACGATATCGCCGCAGCGGTGGCCAAGGAGGCGATGAGGCGGGGGACAAACTCAGTGTGGGACTACAGGATGGGTGACCTGCCTGGTGCCCTTGGCAGGATCAAGAGCCTAAATGACAACGGGTACAAGAACATTGGTGCCTTCCTGGTCAATATCACTCCCCAGGAGGCACAGACCCGTGCCATCCACCGGCACATGATCGGCCAGCAGAACCTGCTCCAGGACCCGCATAATCCTGAGAACCAGGGCGGGCGCTGGTTCCCCAACTGGGCACAGAGGGAGAATGCCCCGCAACAGGGTTCTGGGTATGACTCCAGTAGCCATGAGGTCTTCAGTAACCTGACGCAGAACTACAGCGACCTCCTGCCCATGGGCTGGGGTGCGGTGGACAATAATGCAGACCCGACTATTATCGGCGGTACCGGCAACTGGTCTCACTTCAATGACCTCCAGGGGCAGGCAATGCCTTCAGAGGCACGGAGGCTATGGCTCTCTCAGCAGAGGAACCAGAAAGGAGCAGCACGATGGTAACCGAAGACCCCAATACCGTAAAGGGCCTCCTAGAGGCTTACGAGGAGGGCAATCTCGACTTCCCTGACCTTGTCCACCTGATCGTGGAAAGGTCCCAGGAGATTGGCCCACAGGAGGTCAAGGACCCCTCTGAGGAGACCTGGACAGACGGCGAACAGATACCTGGTCCAGACAACGGCACCTGGATCAACCTCTTTGTGTCCCTGGGAGTCTTGACCTATAGGCAGGGCAGGTACATCAATGATGCTGTTAACTCTGCACTTGGATTTAGCGGGGAGTAGGCAGTAATGATCGGAATACAAAGGCAGAGTGAGACTTTCGCCTGGAGGACAGGTAGTTCTAGGATTACCGCCGCCACGATCCGCGAAGCTCAACTTGTGGCTGACTCCTGGGGGCCGCGCATAGCGAGCTTTTTCCGGAAGGCTGAGACTTCCGAAGAGATGCAGGCATACCTTGAACAAGAGAAGAAGAAGCTCCTGAATGGTGCAGGCATTGACCTTGATATCTTGCGCCGGATGCACTCGACCTGGGTCTTGAAGGAGAAACCATATAGCCCCGAGCTAAAGGCTATCCACACACCGGAAACTGCCCTAAAGCACTGGCTGTCTGGGTGCGCCCCCTTCCTGATGGACATGCTCCCCGAAGCAACCACCCAGAGATTGTTCTGGAACCAGAATCCACACAACAAAGAATTTGATGAGAACCTGAATGACCTTTACAATGACGATGGTTCCTTTGACAAGTACACCGCAGGGATGGTTGCACTTCACTCCGAAGCCAACGGTAACGTCTCTCTGAAGAACAAGATTCTTTCTCGCACGCTTGCTGCCGACATGAAGCGAATGAAGCAGCAGGGCTTGGAGCGCCGTCCTGACGGTAGTTTTGGCACACCAAAAAAATATATGGGACATGGGAAGTATCCTACCGAGACACCAGACTCCGGACCCAGGTTCAAGTACGAAGTGGATCTCCCAGACGGGTCAAAAGGAGAGAAGTGGCACTACCCTGGTTATCCAGATGTCACAGGACCTCCGGAAGACTATTCACCACAACAGAAACTGCCGGGTATGTAATATGAGCACAAAGGAAGAGTACGAAGAGAGCCTGCAAGTCCTGCGCCACTCCATGTACGAGATCAATTCTACTTCTGCCCTCGACCTATTCGACTGCGGGACAATCATTTACACCAAGGTAGCCAGCTACCCCGGCAGGGTTGCCGTAATCAAGAACAAAGACGGCGAATGGAAGATGTTTGATGTCAAGGGGAGTGAGATCGTGGAAAGGGAAGGGGACTTCGCCCCAACCCTTCCCGCTCTCCTGGTCCAGATGAACACGATCCCCCCAGACTAGTTCTCTCCGCCCTTGGTCTTAGAGAAGACCTGGAATGTCCTTTCGGTATAGTCGATCCCAAGGTCCTGAGCTACCTGGGCACCACGGACACCGTCGAGGAGATTCTGTCTCCAGACCTCCTCGCCCATATTGAGGAGTATCCCCTCCAGCTTGTCAATTGGTATGTCGTAGAGGCAGATTGACAAGGTATTGTCCTCCGGATCGATGGCAATATCAACCTCTACCGGTACCCGAATATTCTTCTTTTCGGTCATGCCATCATCTCCTCATCATCGTCATATTCGTAATTCTCTTGTGTCCCTTGGCGTTCCCGTTCCCGTTCACGCGCCCTCATCTTCTTACGTTGGGTTTCCGTAAGACCGCCCCAGATCCCGTTCTTCTCACCGCGAGCTAGTGCAGTGGTACGGCACTCCATGATCACCGGACAACGGTAGCAGACACGTTGCGCCAGCCCCCTGACGGTGGTGTCAGTCGGGTGAGGAAACCAGAGGTCAGGGTCATATCCTCCGGTACGGCAGAGTCCCTCTGTCTCCCAGTTCTCGTCACCTACACTGGCCGGATGAATGTAGGGGACATCTGGGTTGATCTCTGTCCTCTTGGAGGGGACAGGGTTCCGTATCCTCTTCTTCTTGGGTGCCGCAACACCTTGCTGAACAACAACTACGGCAACAGTTTTCGGACTGATATTGAGGACAGCAGCGATATTGGAATCGCTGACCCCCCTACCCTTCATCGACACGATATTTTCGCGCTCTTCCTGGGAAATTGGAGCCTGGGCAGCTACTTCTACACCTTCACTAGAGGACTCCAACATATTACGAACTCCAGCTATTGACGGCGGGACCAGGACTCAGGACCGGGGCCTCTTCTCCGTCCTGAGAGGGATGAATGCCCAGCGCAAGCATAAGTTCTGCTGCGTCACTGGCATCTTTGGCGAAGCCACAGACCGTCCTACGAGCCTTGTCTCTCTGCTCATCGTTGATCGGAGTGAAGTACTCCACCTGGTCCGTGAGATTCTTACTGTCCCTTGGCATTCCCGTCCTCTTCTAGTCGATTGTTTACACAGTTGAAGTTGTAGAGCACCGTTCTTCTGGTCAGTGGGTTAATGGTACATCCGCAGTCCTGTTTACCCCACCGACGCACCCAAGACCAATTGTAAGAATGGATGCCAGCAATGGCCCAACGGGTTCTTAGATCTTCCTTGACGGGGGGATTGTCACCCCACACAGCCATTCCCGTTAGTAGAAACTTGATGCGCTGTAGCAAACCCGGCAAGATATCCCTTCCTGACGCCCCGTGACATTCAACACAAGTCGCTGGGCTATGTCAAGGCGAACCGCCGACTACTTCCAGCGCCCTCCGCGAGTCAGGTACGGGGCGGGCTTGTCAGTACGTCCACGGAGCCGGTCCAGCGAGTTTCGTTCTAGCTGGGACCGGATCGTGCTCCGTTCACCACGGAAGCCCATCCCTGCCTCGCGCATTCTATCAAACTCACGTCCGTGACGTAGACCGGAGGTATCGGTACTACCAAAGGCCCCTTGCAGCCCAAGCCTTTTCATCCAGATGTCCAGTGCAGAGTGCAGTAGTGTGGTGGTCACCACACTGACGGTATCAAAGAGGTCCTTGGTGGTGACGGGACCGAAGTCCTGTTTCTTAACCTTGCCATGAAGCTCACTAAGGAACTTCATCTCCTGCTCCAGGAGGCATGTACCAGACTCCCCGAAATCGTCACGGTACGATTTGACCCAACCTAGGTTCAGGGCACTCTTGAAAAGTTCGGCACGTTGCTGGTTAGCGGCCTCGTTGAAGTTCTCCTCAGTGATCCTGATACGGGGAGCAAACTCCTGCTTGAGCATGCTGATGGCACCGGCAGAGTTCCACTGGTCGAAGCTGATCCTCTTCGTACTAGGGAACCTCCGGAGGAGGTCTGCGATCTCATTCTGCACCAGGACATAGTCGATGGTGTGATCCTCAAAATCTTTCGGCCTCCAGACCTTGAGGTAATCGATGATGACGCAGGGCCAGACCTCACCGTACTGATCCTTGGGTGCGTCTTCTAGATGAGCTATAGCAATAGCATAGTTTGCGTTGGTGCGGCCTGGATCGCAGTGAATCCTGTACTCGTAGAGCATCTTCCCGTACTGCTGTGGGCAGAGCGGTTCCCGCCAGGTCGGTGGCTCAAACATGGCATCGACCTTGTCGGGGTCAAGGTAGGCACCCTGGACATCTGCAAACTGGCCCAGACGCTCAACCTTGAACTTCTCTGGGTTACGTTGCTCCAGACGCTGCATACGCTCGTCATACTGCTGGATAGGCCGCTTGATCGTATACCCCATAAGGGTTTTGGACTTGCTATAGTCCTCATACAGAATCCACGAAGGACCCTGGAAGATCAGCATTTCCGGCTCTGCCGTCGCCTCCTCAATACCCTCTTCGATCATGTCGTCTGTCAGGCCCAGCATCTTGGCATCTACAGATGTCAATTCCGTTGAGCCATCAGGCTTCTCGGTCGGGATGAGGACACTACCGTGACGATACAACTCAAAGAACTTGCCGATCTTTGTGTTGTGGCTCAGGAGACCCTCTGCCACAAGAGTATCCGTAGAGGTAGCCAGCGCGATAACATCACCCTCATCCAGATACTCCACGGAAGCGACGGTATCGTAAGCAGGACCAGCCTTCTTGTTCCCATAAATCCTTGTGCCATAAAACTTTTCAGGGAAGCCAGCAAGAAGCCTCTTTGGCCTAATGGTGCCCAGGAACCTCATGGCCTCATGAACACCTCCATGAATCCTAAACTTGCTGTGGTGTGGGCGATCTTCGCAGAAATCTTCAGTCGCGACAAACTTTTTCTCTTCCAAGAGGTCCATGACGTGCTCCTGGACAATTCCCCTATTCTGGCAAGCACCAAGAAGACCTAACTTTGAGTAGTAGCCCTCTCCGTCAAAAAATCCCGCCAGGTATCCTGCTTCGTGGGAAAGGTCTTCTTCCCAGGGATCAACGCCCAGAGACTTTATCTTGTCTCCCGGCTTGAGGACAGATGTCTTGAACCACTCATAGTCGAACTGGGAGCGTCGAGCTAGCCACATATGCTCCTTGGTGCAGACAATCTCCTTGCCGCTCTCCATTACGATTTTGTAGCGCGGTGCCTGAATAACATATGTCTCGGTGACCTCCGCAGGTTGCCAGGTGCGCCCCTTACCCTTGCCGCCGGGTGCGTACTCGTCAAAGCCAATTAGCTTGTCTCCCAGCTTAAGTGATCCGACAGGAACCCACCTAAGGTCTTCTGTAAGAACTCTAGTGCTGGGCTCTAAACACAGTGGGCTGGATGGTATGTAGATCAGCCGGTCAGTGCCGAACTGGTCCAGTGATGGTTCAGAAGCCTCGTATATCTCCTCACCAGACTTCGTAGAACCAGAACCGAATATGAGGTGTGCCATCTCATCGAAGAATATTGAGTGCGTTGAGAGACCACGGCCTGTAGCTGAGTTACTTGATAGGGCAATAGCTTTCAGGCTAGCGATCTCGCGCTCAACCTTGACGTTCTTGGACTCTAGTTCAGCGATCCGGCGGAGGTCTGCCGGTGTACGGATGGCGAAGTACCCCTCTTTAGAGGTAGAGATCCAGGGCTGTAGGTACTTGCAGGACTCCACCAGGTACCGGATGTCGGCAAACTGGGTACGTTGTGCCTGTTGCTGGCTAGTGGCATAGACCTGGAGCCATCCCTCTGTACCGGCCTTGAGTCCGAAGTACTTCTGCCAGGAGTCCAGGGAGTGCATGTAGGCGATTCTCTCCGTGCCCAGGATACCGCCCATGTACCCCTTGGACGCACGTCGTCCCAGTACCGCCTGAACATGTGGAAAGTGACTGTGCCCGCGCTCTTTTAGGTACTTGACCCGTTCCCAGATATCGGGCTGGATTCCGAAGACATCCTTCTTCTTCTTGAAACCCTGCCTCCACTCTTCGATCACATCGATATCGAAGGCGGTCATGTTCTCTGTCTCAAGATAGATCAGCTTGAGGAGGGTCAGTTGCCGTGGGTAGAGCTTCTGGCCGCAGAAGCTGGGATGCATGGCGAAGTCCTGGATAGATTCCCACGGCTTCTTTGTCTTGAGCGCAGATCGGAAGGTATCTAGCGGGCTGGTGCCCTGCTCCTGGATCAGCCTACGCTGGGCATTAGGATGAAAAACCCCAACCACCTCCAGCAAGAGTGTTCCCTGTACCCTTTATGGGATAAAGGAGATACCCCGGCATGTTTCGCCAGGGTATTCCTTGTGTGCGCCTATTCAGCGGGTGCCAACCCGAATCGGCCTGTATTAAGTTGTTGTACAACATGATACACACACTCAGTGATGTTTCCCAAATTCCTTCTCTGGCAAGGGATGGAATGCAGCAGCTAGGGCAGCAGTCACTGCCTCCGTGATCCTCTGTTCGATGATCGGGAGGAACTTGTTGATCAGGCGAGGAGCAATCTGATCTACCAGCTTCTCTGCCTCTGCCTCAATGAGTTTAGTGACAATCGTCCTAGGCATGTCCATTTGTCTCCCCCAATATCCTGTTGGCAGCAGTGATCAAATCTCTTGCGGTAGGCTCTTTTTGGAGAATTCGGTCATGGAAGGCTTGACCATCTGGGGTCATGTACCCAGGATTGATCGGGACACCGGGATTGTCTTCGGCCAATTGTCGCATAAGTGCTTCTGCCACACCGTCATTGCGGTTATCGGGATGGGTGTAGACACCATCGACGTGCAGTGATGGTTTCCCCATATGGTTACGGTGACTATAGTCGAGGAAGGCACCGGCCTGGGGGATGACATAGCGGCCAGTGATGTCCCCCATATCGTCCTCCTTCTCACCCCGGTTCCGGATCTTGTCCCTCCAGTCCTCCCATGCCATTGCCTGGATGATCCTATTGGCTTGAGTGATAAGGTCTTTGGTCCCTGGATTCTTTTTCTCGTAGTCGCGTTGCATTTGCTGGCGCTTGGTGAAGATGTCAGAGAGTCGGTCGATATCGCGAGGCAGCTTGTCCCCACGCCAACTGTTCTGAGGACTCTGTGCATGTGACCAGGTATGCAGGTACATCATTCCGGCAGCAAGTTGCCTTGGGTCAATGAAGTCGTCATAGCTAGGGTTGCCAGTGCCAGAAGCGGTGTGCTCCAGGCCAATTCCCCATATCCCCCAGTCGGACATCTCTAAACTCCTCTTAAGTGGGAGTGGCAGGGATCGAACCTGCCCTGCCTCACGGCACCAGATTTACAGTCTGGGTGACCCACCAGGATCATCACTCCCCCGGCCATGGAACTAGGCCAGTTCCCTGATACGGTCTGGGCGGAATCCGCTCCAGGAATCACCCTCGTCTGTCACCACCACCGGGGCAGACGAATGACCTAGGGAGGTAACGTATTCCAGTGCCTCAGGGTCCTGAGTCAGGTCCACATACTCAAAGGGGATATTGTTCCTCTTGAGTTCCTTGTGCGTCATCATGCACTGGGGACAATTGGGCTTTGAGAATAACTTGATCATACTCTACCTTCCTACCTCCTTGCTCTTTCCGGCCCGAAGTGGCCTAGGAGACAACCTTCTTCGGACGGCCCCGGCGCTTGGGGGCCTCGGGCGACGGCGTCGGCGCGGGTGCGACTTCCGCCTCGCCTACGCTCCCCCCATCCCCCTCCAGAACCACCTCAGGTACCAATTCCGGTACCACCTCAGGGTCATCTAGCGTTTCCGAATCCCCTACCGGTTCAACAGTTTCGGACTCTTCGGCCCCTTCGGCCCCTTCAGGCAGGTCTACGATAGCCGGTGCCAGGACAAAGGCATCCTGGAATTCCGGTGCCGTCCACTCATGATGCTCGACCCTCCCGTCACGATGGACCGTGATGTCGTAAGTCCCTGGGCGAGAGAGGTTCTCAATAACGCGATGGACCTGTTCCCGCTTGACACCCACGATCTCATGGGCATGGGTCTTGACCAGGTTCAACTGGCGTAACTTCTCCTGATAACGGTCATTCACTGTGAGCCACACCCTTCGCTGCCTCCTTGAGGGCATTCAGGAGCATCTCTGCCTCCTGCGGGTCTACCCTATTGTCATAGGGCTGGAGGTCTGCCGGGTCCTCCTGATCGACCTTATTGACGATAGTCCCCTGGATCAGGTCGTCACTGACACTATTACGCCACTCCAGGTAGGCCAGTGCCTCGTCCTCATAGTAGAAGATCCCGACTATACGGGCATCGACCTCGTCATAGATCTCCCAGTGCCTCTCTTCAGAGGCCAGCATCGGGTAGAGGGCGCGTAATTCATCCTTAGACATAGCCATGGGCGGGTATCCTCCTACATATATTAGGGGTCTAAGTGGTACCCTTACCACGGTATCAGGAGTAGGGTACTTGGGTGGTACCCCGTCCCCCAGGGGAACTTATAGGAATCCTTTTTCCTGAAAAAATTTCTGTGTATATTTTTTCAGAACCCGATTCCCCCCAGTTCTCCCTACGATCCCCCTACCCGATCCTTATAGTAGAATTTAATCGTGAAAAACTGGCTGTACCATGGAAGACGACCAGCGTTGAGGGACGCTTGCCGGGGTAGGGAGCCTCAGACATGAGCTTTCTGACAGCTTTTTCCAAATGCGTTGTGGCACAAAGTCATTCGTTGACTTGCAGTGATGTGCAAGTACGAACGAAGTGATTGTGCAAGTGTGAACTAAGTGCTAACGAAAGTTGTTTGTTTACAACATCTTTCATAGTGACCCTAAACTATTCGTAAAAAAGTACGAAGGGGATGGTCGAAAGACATTGTCCCACTTTACTTTTGGTAATCAGGCGTAATCTTCAGTCGCGCAACGTAACTGATGATCGTCTGGATGATCGTCTTGGTCACGAGGACACCGAAGGTAGCGAGTCCAGCCTTATTAAAGAAGTTCACTCCACTGAGGGTGCCAATCCCGGCAATCAGTGCATAGAACAGGTCAATACTGAAGCCCCCCAACAGAGTTCGGATACCACGGTTCTTGGCATCGATCTGGGTCAGATTACCCTGGGCATTCGGGGCCTCAATACGGGGGATAGGGGTAGGGTGCTGTCCTGCCAGTACCGCTGAGGTATAGCTGACAGCATAGGTCTCCAACTCCTTGAGCAACTGAGGTGCCGTGGACTGGATCTGCTTCTCTGCTGTCGAGAGTGCCGCTGCCTGAATCTCTTTCAGTGTATCGGGATTGAGCATACTGGTCGTAACGGTCGGTAGGTTAGCTGGGGCAGGGGTAGTGTTTGCTGAAGGCACTACAGTGTTTGCTGGACTAGGGGCAGGAGTTGCTGGAACCGAACTACCATGTGCCGGAAGGACATCCGAGAGTCCAGTAAGGACCTCCGAAATGAACTCTCCCGCAGCATTTGTCGGGCTGGATTCTGGATTAGGACTCGTCACCGTCATCATCTCCTTGCGAGAACAACTCATCAATGTCAATGGGGTTGTCCCCCAAAGGATCTACTGTAGCGACTACATAGAAGTGCATTCCCTTGTCAGTATCATGATCATCGATATTGATCGACCGTATGCTCACTTGAGCATCGACCTTGATACTGGCCTGCATCCTGTAGTAATCAACTACCTTTTTCGCGAGAACCTGTGTCTCTTCAGGTAACTCGGGCCAGGGTACCGCTGTATTGATATCCACGTCATCGTAGACATAGGTGTATATCAGGGGCAACATCTCTTGGTCCTCATCACCTTCCACAGTCTTTAAGATCTCTCCTGGGTAATTTCCCATGCCGTGATCATAGAAGGGTCTCCTGCTTGAATCTAGGGGCCAATTCGGTGTATTGGGGTAGTAGAACCGTATCCTCAATGATGTTGTGGGACAGCGGCATTGATTTCAAAAGAAATAGTTTTACTCGCTGTTGCTCTACCGCCAGCAGCATTACCCCAGAGTTCCTTGGCAATAGCACAGGCATCCTCTGGTGTTGTGGCCAGGACCTCTGTCTCTCCCCGCAAGGTCCACTCAACCACATATCGTGAATTGGTAGTGTCCATGATTCTATGATACTGCATTGGTTGAATTGGTGTGTGGGACAATGGATATTGCATCAGATGCACAATTCCCCGGCAAATCTTGCATACGGTGCAATTTGGGGCGTAATCTGTTGTGCATGAACACATTACAGAAGCACCTGATCTTTTTCGTCAGAAGTGGCATGGCACAACAACATTGGACCATGACTAAGCTCGCTGACCAGGCAGGATGCAGTGCGTCCCAGATCAGCAGGATGCTGTCTGGCAAATCCCCAGGGACACTTGAGATTTGGAGTACGCTCCTAGAGCTACTGAAAGTGCCTGGCTTTCACTAGAATTGCATCAGATGCAAGAATCCCTGGGAAATCTTGCATATCACTTCAATTCCCTTGTGGCACAAGGCATTTCTAGAACTTCTTGCTCCCGAAAGTTGTTGTGGGACACTGGTTTTCGGCGGGGTAGTAATTAGTATGTGTTTTTTGGTAGTTAGTATGTGTTTTTGCGTGGTTTTGGTTAGGTTTCGGCTGTATGTATTTGACTTATGTTGTGGCAGTACAGGAATCAGAGCAGGTCAGGATTTTCCCTATAAATGTTGACATATGTTGAATTATGTTGTTATCCATGTGGTTTCATGTTGTTCTCTGTTGCTTTAGCCCTGAGGTGGACTGATTCCCTCTAGTAACCCTAGCAGACTAGAGCCAATAGTACTGTGAGACAAGGGGTATGGTGACACCTGGGGTGAGAATACTGAATAGTCCTACTATAGCTAGTCTATAGAGAGAGGAAGGGGCGAGGGAGGGACGAGGGAGAGCTAGTTAGTAGGAGAAGGGGAGTGGGAGACGATCAGGTAACCCCGTGACTCTAGGTAATCGACCAGGTTCTCTGCATCCAATTCAGCATCTTCCGGCTCATACTCTTCACTATCTAACCAGGCGAGTAACCATACCGCGATATAATCTTCCGGCCTGGTACCCCTAGACCTCGTGATGATCGGTGACATGGGTAGCCTTCCCGTGCCAGTCCTCTACCGGCCTATTGGTTTTATTTCTTGTTTGTTTGGTCGTGAGAGTAGCTAGGTACCAGTCTATCTCACTCATGATCAGGTGAGACAGGTGGTAGGAGTATTCATAGATACCTTGCTTACCACAACAACATCCCGGCACTTCAGAACCCCGTGGATTCATCCAGTGACTAGAGATCACGAGGGCAATCCGGTCTAGTAATTCTTCTGAATACCTTCCCTCTTCAGGATATCTCGACATAAGGGGTATTCTACCCCTGTACCACATCTAGTGCCGTGGTCCAGTCATCAGCTATTGCTGACTGAGCCTGTGCCAGTGAGACTTTCCCGGCACAGACCAGTGTATGTAACTTCGCCTCGACCTTATCCTTACTATTCGGGACACTACCTGGCTCTATCCAGAGGTTGCGCGGGTCATTAGGATCTCCGCCCAATTCTAGAGAGACCAGGTGGTCATATTCCCCCTCACCCATATAGGAATAGGCGAGTTGACTTGCCCTCTTCTCGGACTGGGTGATGGACTGGGGGGGACGGATACTCTTGGTATATCCCGGCTTACAGATCGTCTGATTCAGATTATCCTGAGTGACCTTGGGGGAGACTGCACCTGGGGTACAGTTCGGGTCAGGGAGGACATCTCCGGAATCAGACTCGCGGTAGAGGCAGGTACCGGGTGCAGGCTGGATCTGGATATGGTAATTGGTAGGCCCTGGGCCTACCGGTAGAGAGATCGTGACAACCTGCTGTGGTGGTGAGGTAGGTGGGGTATTCTCATCACCCTCGTGGTAGTAGAAGAAGACCAGGAGTGCCAGTATCGTTGAGAGACTGATCGTGATCGTGAAGATCAGTTCCTTACGCACCCTCTTCGCCATCCCATAGACCGTTCTCTTGATGGTACTGGATATAGTTCTGCAAGGCATCTGTCATCGCCTGAGGATCATGGTTAGGACGTGGAGGGAACTGTGTCCGTAGTCTCTGGGAGAGGGTATTTATCAGCTCCTCCTCTTCCGGCGAATAAACTATTTTATTTGCATTCACCAAACCCTTTGGCCCAGTACGGTTCTCGTAATTCCTCTGCATCATGAACCTCTTCTGGGCGATATCATTCAGCCTATCCTGATCCTGTTGGGACATATCTCCCCTCAGTGGATCAGACTGATTGTGCAATAACAACATTCCGGCAACAATCTCTGCCGGATCATAACCGTATTGCGATACCGCCTCTGGCCCTGTGGAATACGGGGTACTATGCCCCTCAAGCTTCCACTCTGCCTGCGGACCCATGTCCAGACCCTGGTGTGCCGCAGGGTAATTGTCCTTGAAGAAGTTCTCTATATTGGGCCAGTGTCCTATCGGTCCACGGTCATCGTCATCAAACCAGTCTGAAGAAGCCATGTCCTCAGCACTATCCTGTGGCCTACT
>Ga0007859_1000105_pt1 | contig 22205 bp, 32 predicted proteins | sample CryBogCBH27Jul07_FD_71222 | JGI IMG/M metagenome (GOLD analysis project Ga0007859, IMG submission 71222) | Freshwater microbial communities from Crystal Bog, Wisconsin, USA - CBH27Jul07 | ecosystem: Environmental > Aquatic > Freshwater > Lake | place: Crystal Bog, Wisconsin, USA | collected...
AGCTATGGACTATAAAGAAGATGAATCCGAAGAAGTCGGTATGGCATGCCGTCAACTGCGTAAGATCGCAGTCATGGCAATGTCTATCGAGAATAAACTCATGAATGATGATGAAGCACTTCAGGCTTGGATGCAATCCAAGATCGCAATTGCTTCTGACAAAATTGATGAGGTATTCAGTAATGTAATGTTCTCAAATCCTCAAGACGCAGACAAGAAGTACGAAGAAGAGGAAGAAAAGAACGAGAAAGCATAATGATTCCTCCAATGCACGAATCTAAGGCAAATATTACCCTTCAAAAGAAGGGTCTATCCTGGCATGCAGTCGGAAAGATCTTAGCCTGGGTAACTCCATTTGTAATTGCTGGAGTACTCGCATATTTCCATACACAATTCCCAAGTCATCAAGAGTTTGATGCTTTAAATGGAACTGTTCGAGACCATATCTCAGAATACAAGGTCCGGATCGGTTCTCTTGAGGAATTCCGCGTAAGATCCGAAGCACAACAAAGTGCAATCAATGAAACTCTTCAATCGATCATTCGTGAACAAGCATCTCAGAGAGCAGTTCTCGAAGCATTAAGATCAGGACAAGATCGTATCTTTAACCGTTTAGACACACTCTCAGACAGATCCCTTACAAAAGTAGAAAATAAATAATCACATGGACTCAGTACCCACCGCAATCTCAGACGAGAAAAAAGAGCTAATGGATAAAACAAAAGCCGTCGCAGAAACTTATCTCTCGATGCGCAATGAATCGACCGATCACACCGAATCGAATCCGATATGGGTAGGTCACACTCGCAAAAACATTCAGAGCGATTACAAGGACTATAATAAAAGAGCACATAACGTCGATACGAACTTTCACTCCGATAAGACAATTACTTTTCACGGTACAAAACATAATGTTCGTAAAGCGGTGATCAATCATCACGACGACGAGCACGAGGCACGCAAGAATCACCCTCACTTATTCGATGAGGAATGCAATAGTCCCTTGGACAACCATCCAGGACAATACTTACTCGACGACGAAGCCGGATTAACCGCTCATCACTTATCAGCAAAAGCATGGAAAGCGACAAAAACTGCTCACGCCAAGTCGGCTGAAGCAGAATCAAATCCACACTTACATCACGATGCTCAGGCTGCTCATTATCATGCAGCAGAGTTACATGCGATTGCAGGAGAAGCTCATGGTAAAGGTCACCCCGCTCATGCAGGTCATGGCAAAGCTGAGGAAGTACACACTCAGCACTGGGAACACCATCGCAATGCAGTTCACGATGCGATGACTCAGAAGAAACCATCCTCAAAGAAAAGACTTGAAGAAGACAAGTACAAGTCTGAAACAGGTGGACTCACTCGTGCAGGTGTAGATAAGTATAATCGTGAAAATCCTGGACATCATTTAAAAATGGCAGTCACAACTCCACCAAGTGAATTAGATCCACATGGTAAAGCCGCGGCACGCCGTCACTCGTTCTGTGCTAGAATGAGTGGAGTAAAAGGACCTATGAAAGACGAGCATGGTAAACCAACTCGTAAGGCTCTTGCACTTAAAAAATGGAACTGCTAAACTAATAAAACTTTATCTTACTCAAAAAAACTAACTTACTAATTAATTAAGGAGCCCGTCATGGAAAAACAAACAAGCTCAGTTCAATCTCTTGCAGAGTCTTACCGCTCAATGCAAGCACCAGCAACAAACACAAACCGTCCTAAATGGATCCCAGCATCCATTAAAAACGAACAAGTAGAAGCTTTCACGAAAGCGATCTTCGAAGCTCGTGCAAATAATACTTCTATCGCTACTTTCGAAGGTAAGCAATATAAGATCAAAGAAGCAGTATTTCCTGAACTTGGAAATGAAAAAGAGATGCAAGCAAAGTCAATCGCTGCAGCTTATAACGAGCCAATGAAACCAGCTCCTACACAACAAGAAGAAGCTTGCTGTGACTCCGGAAATGAACCAGCTAATGTAGATCTCTCAAAGAAGATCCAAGTCGCAAATAAAGACGACAAAGAAACACAAGATTCAGCCGCAAGCATGATGCGCCCAGCAATGGCCGAAGAAGCTTATAATGAAAAAATGATGGATGAAGAAAATATAGAATCAAAGCAGGCAAATTTAGATACTCAGAGAGCTAATGCAAGTACAGGTCATGCTGATCATCATCCAGATTCAAAAACGCACTCTCATATAGATGCTTCTATAAATCATTTAAATGCGCATTCATCTCATAAACATGCTGCAGTTAATGCTAATAGTGATATCCATAACAAACATCATTTAAAAATGAGTGATCATCACTTAAACATGGCTTCTCATCATGCAAATGAAGCTTCTAAAAAAGCAATGGGACGTGACGAACATGGCGATGCAGAAAATGCTCACAGAAGAATTCAAAGATACGCTCAAGGACTTAATGATACTCTTGCTGCACATCATGCTACAAAAGCAAAAGAACATCATGCAAAAGCTTTAGAGGAAGGACTTTATACGACTGAAGAAGCTAAACAAGAAGACGAGAACGTAGGTACTTTCCATCTCAAGAAACAGCAAGCACAAGCTGCTGGAAAAACTTCTTTTGAAGTTGGCGGTGAAAAGTTCCCAGTCAAAAATGAATCAACTCAAGATGCTTGGGAAGAAGAGAAGCATTTAGATGAAGTACTCAATCCAAGTGATACAGCATCAAAATGGATCCACGATTTCGTTCACAGCAAGAACCCAAAGTTTGCTGGTAAATCCAAAGAAATGCGCCAGAAAATGGCTCTTGGAGCATACTATTCTGCTCAAAAAGAATCAGTTCAAGTTAACAGCACAAAGAATCTTTTGAGTGTAGCTGAAGCATATGCGCAAATGCAAAAGGTTTCTGTTAACGAATCGACCAATGCATTCCCAGTCGCCGATAATCCAAAGAAAGACGGTGGTCCAGACAATGCCGTTGCAGGTCCAGAAGTAATGGATCCAACAACGCAGAAGATGCGTGATGCCCATGTTAAAAACGTAAACGTCGATGATTCGGCTGAAGTTGGTGCAGCTCAAGATGGCGCAGATGCTTTAAAGCAATCAGATTTGCCAGCAGCTAAACCAGAAGATGCAGTGATTCCAAAGTTAAAGGAATCGACCTTAAAAGAAGATGAAGAAGGCGATAGCCCAGATTGGCATGGCGGTTATGTTTCGGATCACGAGCATGCATCAAAGCCTACTCTTAAACCAAAGCACGATGATCATGTTCATAGCAGAGCAATTGACAATCATGGATTTAATTCCGATGACTTCGCGAGCCATAAAGCTCAGTATGAAGCAGATCACCCTGGCGTGACAGTTCACCATCATGCTGAAGGAGATCCAGATCATGCTGTAAGTTATTCTGGACCAAGACACGCTGTAGCAAAAGCTGTACAATATCACCATAGCGACAATCAAGAAGCAAGTAGATATGGAAGACCTCCTGTAAGAAAACTGCATCCAGAAATCTTTAAAGGATACACAACAAAGACTGATGAATCTACTGAAATGGATGAGGGTTATAGTACAAAGGCTCATACTGCAGCTGCTAAATAATGAGCATACTCAAAAAGATTCTATCAGGCATCAGCATTTTCTTAGGGTATCACCCTGAGGAGAAGAGCTATCTTTCTGAATTATCAAGAGAAGAGTTTGAACCAGAAAATCCAATAGAGAGTACTGGTTCAGACGATTTCTTTGAGGAAGAAGAACTGATTCTTACAAAGGAATCAGTCAAGAAGCTGAAGAAGAAAGATCTTGTCGAGATTGCTGAGTTATTAAATCTTAAGGTCGCGAAGAAGGACAATAAACAGTCCCTTATTCGTAAGATCTGTAAAGATAGGAATCTTAAATGAGTAATCAATTCGATGCGTATCGTCAGATGCTTGTTGAATACGATTGTGCAAATGAATCGTTAGGGGATGTCATATCGCTTAACGTACCATTGCTGATTCGTATTCTTGAAGCGGCGAGAGAGGATATCAAGAACGATGTTGAACTTCACGAGTTCGTAGAAAACATCATTAAAATAAAAGACCGTGGTGTATTAACCACGGTCGATTATGATGATATCTGCGCTTGCTGGAAGAAGAACGGAGAAAAGCCACCATCTGAGACTACGTAATAAATACTTTCTATATTATGAAAGTATTCGATGAATTAAATGATGAGAATTTCTTGATCTTCGCCTCGAAGCACTATAACAACCCTCAGTGTGTAGATGTCGCAGAGTTTTATGACGATCTTGCTCGAATCAAATACATCAAACGACTCCTTCGGAGATACAAACAATCCGGAGAGATTCAAGAAAGACTAGTTCTCAATCACCTTATTGTACTCTATAACGTATTCGGAATCCAAGCAGCAAACAAGATGATCTTCTTCAAGATAGAATCAGAACTCTGGCCAGCAGTCAAGACCTTCTTGATTTATCTGGATTACCTATCGGAAGATGAGAGAGTAGAAATACCAGTAGATCTTAAAATAGCAGAAATACTTCGAAAGATATGAACATCATTGGCCAAGCAGCAGATGTAGTTTATACCTATAAGTTCCTAAAACTCTTAGTGACTCCATGGGAAAACACTGACGCGTATAAGCTTAAGATCGTCGATAAAGATGGAAATCTACTCAAGAAAGCTTCAGAGTTAAAGACGCCTCAGGAAAGAGACGCGTATAGTGTTTTCAATCGTCTTGTCTTCAACATCAAGAGACTCTTGAATAAGTTACCTCTTGGAAGAACTCGTCTTGCATCATATGCAGCTGCCTTATATCTTATTAAGGAACAGACAGGAATGACTGATAAAGGCATTCAAAAAGTATTTGAGAAGTTGGATGTAAAGGTTGACATGTCTCTGAATGAGAACACTTGGTTCTTGAATGAAAAAGGACAACTCCAACCTGGAACATATAGTCTCACTTCTCATTGTCCAATTGTAAGTAACGCAGAATTTAGAGCCTATCCTCATTCACGTATTCATGTCACAGAAGCAGTCACACCTGTCGGATATGTTCTAGGTGTACCAGTTTTTAAAGTAAAACACAGTGAAACTCAACAGATGATCTGTATCTCAACCGAAGACATAACTCGATGATCAAATCATTTAAAACATTCACAGAAGACGGAGGCGGAGCAGGCGGTGCCGGCGGAGGTGCTGCTGGGGCTTCAGGTGGAACTGGTTCAGTTGCAGCAAATGTAACTGGAGATAGCTCGACAATGGCTATGCCACCAAATTCAGGCGGTCTCATGCGCCGTAAGTACAAGTCTTTTGAGGTAGAGCCTGAGTTATTCAAGAAGTTTCAGACAGGAAGAATGAAGTTTGAAAGATGGGCTCGTAATCTGGATATGAACAACGAGAAGCATAAAGCCATATATGACTATGCAACTCGATACCGGAAGCATGTAGTGGTATTAAAGGATTCTACCACAGGTGCAATGAGGGCAATACGCCGCAGGTCAGTTGACGGGATGTAAAAATAGTTTCAATTTTTTTACACTGGAAAAATAATTCGTTATAGATAGGATACTGCAACCACTCTAATTTTAGAGTGTACACTTGCAGGAAGCTTGATAGAGTATCTTTTGATACTTTAATTAATGTCAATCTTTTTACAAATCCTACTATGATCTTCGAAGAACAGATATCTCGTAAACCTGACCACTATCCGTGGACACAAGAATATATTGAGGCCATGCAAAATGGCTTCTGGACTCATAGGGAATTTAATTTCCAGAGTGATAACCAGGACTTTCGTGTATCTTTAACTGAACAAGAGAAGGAAATCATTGTTCGTGCTTTATCCACAATTGGTCAGTTAGAAATTTCTGTAAAGAAGTTCTGGGCAAAACTTGGAGAGAATTTACCGCATCCAACGATCAATGACCTTGGATACGTGATGGCCAATTCAGAAGTAATTCATGGGGATGCCTATGAACGCTTGCTTGAAGTTCTAGGTATCTCTGATTCTTTTGATAAGATTCTTGAATTACCTATCATTCGTGGACGCGTGAATTACTTACGTAAGTACCTCCAGCACTTTCATACGGATAATAAGAAGCAGTTCGTTTACAGTTTAATCTTATTCACTCTCTTCGTTGAGAACATAGCTTTATTCTCTCAATTTTACACAATTGGTTACTTTGGCCGTTATAAGAATCTATTAAAAGATACCAATAAGCAAGTTGAGTACACTTCACGTGAAGAAAACCTTCATGCAATGATTGGCATCAAGATCGTGAATGTGATTCGTGAAGAACACCGAGAGATCTTCGATCAAGAGCTTGAGGATAAGATTCTTTCAGAAGCAAAAGAAGCCATCAAGTACGAGAGTAAGATCATCGAATGGATCGTGAATGGATACGGCGCAGAGAAGTTAAACACTGAGCTATTGAATCAATTCATCATGAATCGTATGAATGATTCCCTTGTCCAAATTGGATACCGTAAGATCTTTGATGTAGATCCAGAGATGATCAAGAAAACGACATGGTTCGATGAACAGATACTCGGTAACAATATGACCGATTTCTTCCATAGTCGTCCAATCGAATACTCCAAGAAGTCCCAGAGCTTTGCAGAAACAGATTTATTTTAATACACATAATGTCGACAAATACAGAGAAATACTATTGGCTTAACAATCATTCAAGACTCTATCTAGAGAGAGGATACTTAGAAGAAGGAGTCACTCCTGAAAAAAGAATTCATCAGATAGCTCAGAACGCAGAAAAGATTCTAGGAATAGAAGGATTCGCAAAGAAGTTTGAGGACTATATGTCTCGTGGATTCTATTCACTTGCAACTCCAGTCTGGACGAACCTTGGAAACAAGAGAGGCCTACCTGTCTCTTGCTTCAATTCTCACATCTCGGATAGAATGGAAGATATTCTATACAAAGCAGCTGAAGTTGGAATCATGTCCAAGCATGGCGGCGGAACTTCTGGATACTTTGGCGATCTTCGTGCCAGAGGTACTCGTATCTCAGTTGGAGGCGAATCATCTGGACCAGTTCATTTCATGGAGTTATTTGACACGATCGCAGACGTGATCTCTCAAGGATCGGCTCGTCGTGGTTCATTCGCCGCATACTTACCAATCGAACACCCAGACGTATTAGAATTTTTACAGATTCGAAGCGACGGCCATGCGATTCAGAACATGAGTATCGGCATTACTATCACTGACAAATGGATGAAGTCCATGTTGGATGGCGATAAAGATAAGCGTGCAATCTGGGGTAAAGTGATTCAGAAACGTTTTGAGACTGGCTATCCTTACATATTCTTTACTGATAACGTCAATAAAGCTGCGCCTAAAGTCTATAAAGACAAAGGTCGCAAGATCAATGCAAGTAATCTATGTTCTGAGATCATGCTCAGTTCAAATGAGACCGAAAGCTTTGTCTGTGTTCTTTCTTCATTAAATCTACTTCATTGGGACGAAATTAAAGAGACTGATGCAGTTGAGACGATGATCTATTTCCTTGATTCTGTGAATGAAGAATTCGTTCGTAAGACTGAGGGAATGAAGTTCATGGATCACGCACACAACTTTGCTAAGAACCAGAGAGCACTAGGTCTAGGTGTTCTAGGTTGGCACTCATTACTCCAATCCAAGAGCATTGGCTTTGAATCATTTGAGGCTAAACTCTTGAACACGAGTATCTGGAAAACGATTCGTGAACGTGCTGATAAAGCAACCGAAGAGCTAGCAGTAAAGCTAGGCGAACCAGAGTTCTTAAAAGGAACTGGAAGACGTAATGTAACCACATTAGCAGTTGCTCCTACAACCTCTTCAAGCTTTATCTTAGGTCAAGTTTCTCCAAGCATCGAACCATTAAATTCAAACTACTTTGTAAAGAAGCTTGCAAAAGGTTCATTCACTTATAAGAATCCATACCTCAAGGAAGTACTCAAGAAGTACGACAAGAACGATGATGATACATGGAAAACAATCCTTGTTCATGGTGGTTCTGTTCAGCACTTGAAATTCTTAACAGACGCTGAGAAAGAAGTCTTCAAGACTTTCGGCGAATTATCTCAGAAAGAGATCATTATCCAAGCAGCGGCTCGACAGAAGTTTATCGATCAGGGTCAATCCATCAATATCATGGTTCACCCAAAGACTCCACCAAAAGAAGTCAATCAACTCCTGATCTTTGCCTGGGAGCAAGGAATCAAAACTCTATATTATCAACGTGGAACTCATCCTGCTCAAGAGTTAAGTAGGAATCTACTTAACTGCGTCTCTTGTGAAGCATGATCCAGAAGCTCGATAAAGAATGTTCGTGCTGTGGCGCTATCTACGTAGTCGCTTTTCGTGTCTCCGATGAACCCATCGATTGGCCTGAAGAGAGCGAGAATGGAGATAGCGACACTGACTATGACCAATATCCAGAGTATTGTCCATTCTGCGGAAGTCATGAAGCCGATTCGGCGGACGACATTTTAGATGAAGAAGAGACATAATAAATACCACTTTATGTGGTACTATAATAATTTGCCTTTTGAACCAAATGATCTCGATCCCAAGAAAGACATAGGCTTTGTTTATCTTATTCGAAATAAGCACTCTGGGAAACTTTACGTAGGAAAGAAGCTATTCTTCTTTAAAGGATTTAAGAAAGTAAAAGGTAAGAGAAAGAGAACGCATCTCGAATCCGATTGGAAAGACTACTTTGGTTCAAATAAGGTTCTCCAGGAAGATGTGCAAGTCCTTGGAGTTGAACAGTTTGAGAGAACAATACTACATATATGTTCTTCAAAGAGTGAGTGCTCTTATTACGAACTGTATGAGCAAATTACTCGAAAGGCTATTCTGGACTCCAATTACTATAATGACTTAATCTGGGTTCGAATCAATCGGAAACACCTAAGAGCCCTACAATTTTAGTATTTACATTCTAAGAGTACGTGTATAGTATTCTTAAATCATGATCATTGTCGACTACTCCGGTATAGCTATCTCCAGTATATTTTCTTCTCAGAATGTTCAAGTGAACGAGGCTTTTATTCGTCACTTAATTCTGAATACTCTTCGTATGTACAATGTAAAGTATCGCGAAGAGTATGGTCAAATGGTACTTGCATGTGATGGAGGATCCAACTGGAGAAAGAAAGTCTATCCTCAGTATAAAGCAAATCGTAAAAAGAATCGCGAAGACTCTGGTCTCGATTGGGACGAATTCTTTCGCATCATAGGCCTAGTTCGCGATGAGATCGCCGAGAATTTACCCTACAAAGTTATTCACCTCCAGACGCTTGAGGCGGACGATGTGATTGCAACGCTCGTAGAGTCAACGCAAGGATTTGGACAAAGTGAACCAGTGATGATCATATCTTCTGATAAAGACTTCATTCAGCTTCACCGTTACAAGAATGTAAAACAATTCTCACCGATGACGAAGTCTCTCATGAGAGAAGCTGATCCAGTGAGAGCACTCCAAGAAAAAGTTCTAAGAGGAGACTCCGGTGACGGAGTTCCTAGCGTATTAAGCGGTGATACTACTTTCGTAGACGGTATAAGACAAAAGCCTCTGTCTTCAAAGAAAGTTGAAGAATGGATCAAGCAATGGGACAATCTGTCGACAGTGATGGACACTGAAACGTATAAGAACTTTATACGTAATAGGACAATGATAGACCTATCACAAATACCCGAGGATAAGAAGACGGAGATTATAAATACCTTCGAGTCCGTGAAAACGAATTCTAATATACTAAACTATCTTATTTCTAAACGATGTGCTCAACTCATTGAATGTGCTGAGGAGTTCAACTAACTATGCTAAACTTAACTATTCACGAAATTCTTGAAAAAGCAGGCAATGCCTCTTCACGAGCAGAAAAAATCGCAATACTCAAACAATACAATTGCCTAGGACTCAGGGACGTCTTAAAAGCCGCATTTGACGATTCAATTGTTTTCATTTTGCCAAAGGGTACTCCAAAGTACACTTCTCAATTATCAGAGGAAGGAATGCCTCCATCAGACTTAAAACGTAGGACAGTAGAATTCTCTTACTTTATAAAAGGTGGTCCAGGTGAAAAGCTATCTCCACAAAAAAGAGAAAGCCTATTCATGGGAGTCGTCGAAGGTGTTGATCCAAAAGACGCTGAGATGTTATTCGCCATGAAGGATAAAAAGTTTTCCGGAAGATATAAAGGTATCACGAAGGCATTAGTTCAAGAGGTTTGGCCAAATCTTATCAAGGACGAACCTAAAAAACAAGTTTCTTGAGGAGCAACACTGCTTCACTACATTATGCTCGTTAAAACAATATACACGTAGCTAAATGATAGAATCACAAATCGAACGGTTAAAACAAGATTCAGTAGAATTAGATTATTATATCCAGCGCCTTGAAAAAGAGGGGGATACGAAGAAAGCAATTCTAATTCAGAAAAAACGACAGTTCCTTTTAGATTATATTCAGAGTTTACAACCCTACCAACAACAAGAAGCATTAGCACTTTAATATGTACAACCTACACGAAATAGTGTAGGTTATTGATATGAATATCTTCGTGTTAGATAATGACCCAGTTCTTGCAGCCCAGTCACAGTGCGATAAGCACGTAGTAAAGATGGTGGTCGAATCGGCTCAAATGCTCTCGACCTCCCATCGACTACTCGACGGTGTTCTTAATGAAGAACGTAACGACAAAGGCCGTAAAGTAAAAAGCTGGATTATACCAGACGCATCTATGGATCAAGCTCTTTACCGAGCCGTTCATATGAATCACCCTTGCACTAAGTGGACTATGCTTTCATTGAGTAATTACTTATGGCACTATCAGCACTTTGTGGCTTTATGTGACGAGTACACGTATCGTTATGGCAAAGTTCATAAGACCGACACGATGCTTCGATTCGTACTCGATGAAGCTCCAAACAATATCGAAGACATCGGTCTCACTCAATTTCCTCTGGCAATGAAGTCAAACCCAGAGTGTATGAACCCTGACGACCCAGTGACCTCATATAAATCTTTCTATCAAACCAAACAAGCGAGATTCAAGATGGCCTGGTCCAAGCGCAATCCGCCAGACTGGTTCATTAAAAAAACTACTACATAACATCATGCCAACCTATGATTACGACTGCAAAGCTTGCGGCTATAAGTTTGAAGAATGCGTTCCTATCACAGATCGCGATAATTTTGCTAAGAACACCCCCTGCCCAGTCTGCAAGAAGAAAAAGCTAGAAAGAGGCGTTGCGGTTGGTGCTTTTCATTATGATCATGGAGTATCTCCATTCAAAAGAGCTGGAGATGGCTGGAAAGAAGTCCAGGATCGAATAAAGGCCGGTGCGGGAAAGAATCATACTATTAGAACCAAATAACATAATGGCCAAATCAAAACAGCAAAAGGTCAAACTTCAGCCAACCGGTTTTCGTCTTGAAAATCTTAAAGAAATAAGTCCTCTTACCGACACTCAGAAAAAGGTTTTTAACGCTTATAAGAAGAATAACAATCTTTGTCTTTCAGGAAGTGCAGGTACAGGTAAGACATTTATTGCGATGTATCTTGCTTTTGAGGAAATCTTAAAAGGAGAATCTAAAGCAGAAAAGATTATCATAGTAAGATCCATCGTTCCAACACGTGACATCGGATTCTTACCAGGAGATCGAGAGGAGAAGGAAGCGACTTATCTTTATCCTTATATCGCAATATGTTCAGAGTTATTTGGAGATGCTGGAGCTTGGGGTAAACTATTGGCAAAGCATCAAGTAGAATTTCTAACGACATCTTTTGTAAGAGGTATTACTCTTCGAAACTCAATCGTCATCATCGATGAAATGCAGAATCTAACCTTCCATGAATTAGACTCAATCATCACTCGTCTGGGTGAAAATTGTAGGCTTATCATGTGTGGTGATTATTACCAGACCGACCTTGAAAGAACCAAGGATAAGTCTGGCATACTCGATTTTATGGAGATCGTAGAGAAGATGAAGTACTTCTATTGTGCTGAATTTGGTTGGCAAGACATAGTCAGGTCCGGTCTTGTAAGAGACTACATTATGACAAAAGAAATCGTACAAAAGGAAAAACAGATATGAATACACCACAGCGCGAGGAGAATGAACTCGAGCTCTCAAAAAAGAAGCCTAAGCACAATAAGAAGTTGCCTAAGCCTCAGAGAATACCAGAGGATCGCTTGATGGAGAAGCGACACATCCATCTAGACGATATAACTGATATTATTGACGAAGACGATAATGATTTTCAAGCATGAACCAGTCAAGTTAGATTACGAAGATTTACTCTGTGAAACAAAGGAGACTGGCCGCACCTATGCCACTCCTCAGGGAAATAAGTATCCTTCAATCACAACTGTGCTAGGGATACTATCAGAAGGATATATTCAAGCATGGCGAAGCAGAGTGGGAGAAGAAGAGGCGAATCGAATAAGCCGAAAAGCTTGTGTTCGAGGAACTGCAGTTCATACTCTTGTCGAGAAGTATATCAATAACGAAGAAATACCTCAGCAAGGTGTTATGCCAGACGTACTCCAGAACTTTAAATCCCTGATGCCTATTCTAGACGCAAGACTCAATAACATCCGTCTCCAGGAAAAACCTTTATATTCAGATCATCTAGGCGTTGCCGGTAGAGTAGATATTATTGGAGAATTTGATGGAAAGCTCTCGATAGTCGACATAAAAACCTCAAAGAAAAAGAAGTATCGATCGGGTATAACGAATTACTTCATGCAGGAAGCCGCGTATGCGATCATGTTCGAAGAAAGAACTGGAATACCAATCACTCAACTCGTAACGCTTATGTCTGTAGATTACGAAGAACCTCTCGTATTCATAGAACATCGCGATGACTGGACCGATAGTTTACTTGATACCATCGAAGAATATCGAAAAAGAAAGCTATTTGGACACGCTTAATCATATACATACTAGTACTGCATGAAAAATCAAAAGACGCTGAACAATCCTTTTGCTGATTTATTAAATAATGGAAAGAAGCCTGCCGATTCTTTTACAGATAAACCATTGGGTCACCTTCACGAATTCTATATCGTTGGAGAGATAGACGAGGCGTTAAAATACACCGAGTGGTTCAATACAATTCGTCATTCCTCCTCTAATGACGCGATTAAGATATACATCAATTCTTGTGGAGGAGACCTCTGGACTGCAATTCAATTCATGAGAGTCATGAAAGAGTGTAGGGCACCAATCATGGCCTCAGTCGAAGGAGCTTGCATGTCGGCAGCAACGATCATATTTCTCATGGCCGATCAATACGAGATATCGCCTCACTCCATGTTCATGTTCCACAACTACTCGGGTGGTACGGTTGGTAAAGGTGGAGAGATGATTGACCAGATCAAACACGAGAGAAAATGGTCCGAAAGGCTCTTCGAGGAGATCTATGAAGATTTCTTAGAACTTGATGAGATTAAGGCTATTCTAGATAATAAAGACATCTGGTTAACCGCAGAAGAAGTCGTAAATCGCTTAAATAAGAGGCTTAAAAAGAGGCAATCTCAGCAGAAAAAGCCAATTCGAAAAGCGGTAAAATAACAGGCTTTTCTAAGTTGTTGGTTATCAACTACTTATGAATGAATATAGTTGTGTACTTATTCGAGAGAATAGTGTATAATGTAGTCATGAAATTAAACAAACTCCGCACCTCTTCTTATGTATTTACCGCAGATCCTCTCTGCGCAGACGATATGTTCCGTATCGAGTTAGTTCGTAAATCAATATCAGCTGCAAATGCGATTGCTAAAAAGACTGCAGCTTATACCAATACAAAACCAAAGCTTTATCGCGTGAGTGTAAAAGGCCGTTTAGGCAAGAATAATCCAGCCTCAGTTAATTACCATTACTTTCAAATGGGCGGCATTCGTATGAAAGATGCCGCTCGTTTTGACGTCTATATCCACCAAAAACACTAACATGAATGCCTCTACTAAAAAATACATCATACTTACCACGGATCCAATTAGTACCAGATTCATTCCACGAGGAGAGGTAGAGTACCATCAGGACCAGGCTTGGTTCTATGATCAAAACATGTTCGAGAATGGTCAATGGAAGTACTTTGCTCGTGTCGAAACTGAAGACAGCATCGGCTGGTGCATAGATTCTCAGGCCGTCGAAATGCTAGATCGAATTTTTAATTTCTCAAGCCTTTATGTTCATCACACTCACTAACGCTGCTCCTATACACAAGACTAAACCTATCGCCCTGAATGCTGATATAGTAGTCAGTGTTCACCACAATATTGCCGTCCGCGAAGATGGTACAATAGATGAAGTCACTTTCGTTCATTGTTCTCCTCATGGTACATGGGAAGTCATGGAGTCAATGGAAGAAGTCGTAGAGCTTTTAAACAAAAGCAGTAAAATCGACTAATAGATCATTAATGAATAATCTTACCCAAGAACAAAGAACTCAAAAATTAATAGAAATGGGCTTCTTGACTGATCCAAATTATGTGCCTCGTGAGAAGCAGGCCAATAGGTTTGGCGTCATGATCTGGGATCATAAGACTGGAGGCCATTGTCAAGTACTCAATGGCGAAAGTTATAAGATCGCTAGAAAATACAATGCTCCTCGAAAAGGATTCTCTTCGGTAGTAAAATCGATCATTGGCTAAGGTATGAAGATCGTATATCCAGAAGGTAAAAAACCGTACGGTCGTCTTAGTCCACAGCAAAAGATCGACGCGATAACCGATTACATGAAGGGCGAATCTTGGCAAATGATATGCTCAAGATACTTGATCAGCGATGCAGCAGTTCGTCTTCACCTGAAAAAGAATAGTGTTAAAGCCAATCGCTATATTGTTTTTTCTCCAACCGAAGAACAAAAAGCTGATATTATCGCTGCGTATGCCAGACGCAGAACGGCTTCTCAAATAGGAGCAAAGTACAATGTATGCTGTGGGACCATATTGAAATTTTTAAAAAGAAACAACGTTGAAATAAGAGGTAGATCATGCAAATAGCTAAAATGACATTAGGCGACTATAACGCAAAATACCCCGCGAACAGCTCTCGAGGTAAGTTTCATAGCGTTCGTATACACGCAAGAAAAGTAATGAAGGACAATAATGTTCCTTACTCTTGTAAAGTCTGTGGATACGCCACATACGTAGAAGCTTGTCATGTGAAAGCGATCGCAGACTTTCCGCATGAAACTCTCGTCGAAGAAGTGAACTCTCTTAAGAATCTGGTGTTCCTGTGTCCCAATCACCATAAAGAATTTGATAGAGGAATCACGTCTTTTGACTTTAGTAACGGAAGCCATAAATAGATCATGCTACCAAAAGAAAAGATAATTCTTACCGATTGTGATGGTGTTCTATTAAATTGGAACCAGGCCTTCGCAAATTGGATGCTTAATCAAAAGGGCTATCACGTAAAAGATCATAGCACATACGACATCGATAAGAGGTTTGATATCACAGAAAAAGAAGGATACCAACTCATTAAAGATTTTAACGAATCAATAGATATAGGCTTTTTGGATCCATTGTTGGATTCTCAAGAATACGTAAGAAAGCTGCACAACGAGTTAAACTATAAGTTCATAGTCATTACCACGGTTGGTAACTTTAGACTTACTGTATATTTTAGAAAGCGTAATTTAAATAAGGTCTTCGGAGAAGATGTGTTTTTGGACATCTATTGTCTTCCAATGGGATCTACAAAACATGCGGCGCTTTCTCCTTATAAGGACTCCGGATTGATATGGATCGAGGATAAGCCTGAGAACGCCATCGATGGAAAGAACCTAGGCTTAGACGCATTGTTCCTATCTCAGCCGCATAATCACGATGCGGTCCTAGATGTTCCTAAAGTCACTTCCTGGAAAGAGATCTACGAATACGTTAAGTCGAAGGAGACTTAAGGATATTGATGGCCTCAGTGATGGCCGCGCGTATCGTGGCTTCTCTCTGGTACATCGGTAAACTGTGAGGGACTTCTATCGTAAAAGCATCCACTCCATGATTGGCTAAGAATATAGCTTCGGTTTCGTGCTCTTCCTTGTATCTTACTTCACGGGCAATTCCTGGCTCTATGAATAGGTCTTTATGTCTTGAATCGATCGACATAGTCGCGTTCATCGCCTTAAGTATCTTCTCAAGAACCATAAAATTCTTATTGGCATTAGGCTTATAGATGTATGCACCGTCAGCTTCATCTGCCTCATGAAAACAGATAGCGAGATCATAGTCAAACGTGATCAGCTTTACGTGATTCTGAGTCTCGATCTCTTTTTGGTACTTATAGTCCCTATTGAGATCCACGTCATTCTCATTGTGTCTTTGATTATGATCTCTTCCGTAAGGGTTTAGAATAGGAAATACCGTCGTATCTATTCCACGAAAGAAATCGGATTGCTCCAATAGTCTCATGAGTGTGTAAGGACCAGATGTCTCATTTCCATGTATGCCTGAGCTGAGATAGAGCTTTTTACTTCTATCGTTCTTTTGTCGAAAGCAATATGGAGATGATGAGACTCTTGTAAACATCGTGTATTTATTTATCCTAACTTCAATTGATCAAGAATGAAAGTATATATATATTTGACTTTAACACTTATTTTAATAATAATATGACAATGTATTCTGGCTACGTTTCAAATCCATCATACCTCACTGACTCAACCCGTCTCGAGGTTGTTACTACATGTGTAGGATTCGATGATTTCCTCGATGTATCGCTATCGCATAATATGTCTCAGGTCGACACGATGATTGTCGTAACAAGTCCTGAGGATAAGAAGACTCAGTTAGTAGCTCAGAAACATGGAGCAATCTGTGTTCAAACCGACCTATTCAAAAAAAATGGTAGATCATTTAATAAAGGTGCTGCCATCAATGCCGGCTTTGGTTATTTCCAATACTTTGGTTGGAGATTAGTTCTTGACTCCGACATTGTTTTACCAAATAACTTTCGTAGAATTCTGTTTAATCAAACTCATTTAGATCCTATGGCAGTCTATGGAGCTGATCGTGTTGATGTAATTGGAAACCAAGAGATCGATTCATTAAAAGATAAGAAGCAACACCATAGTGGATATGTAATCCATTCAGATCATCATCGCCCACCTTCTGGAAGATACGTTGATGGATTATATGGATATGTTCCAATTGGATTCTTTCAATTATTCAATGCTCAATCTCATAAGTCTTACCCATACTCTTTAGGTACGGCAGCTCATGATGATGTTCTCTTTGCAACACAGTGGCCTGGTAATAAGCGTCATCTCTTAACAAATGCTTACGTATATCACATCTGTGGAAATGCGCCAAGCGTAGGCGAGAACTGGGACGGAAAGCGTAGACAAAAACGTATCGATTGATCATGAAAGAAGTGGCTCATGTTTTAGGTAACGGCCCCTCAAGAAAGAATTTTGTAAATGATCCTCAAGGTGACGTCTATGGATGTAACCTTTCTGACTTTGCTCTTCCATTGACAGCTTCGTTCATCATGGACAAAGTTGCAATCGATCATATTCATAACAATAATATCAAACTTCCTTGGCCGATCATCTTACCTTGGGCTCTGGATAGGATTGCCTCGCAATGTCCTTACCCACCTCAAGTCATTGATAGACTTGATACAGTTCTCAAGAATGGAGAATCAACTGGTCATTACGCAGTTGGTTACTGCATACGACGCTATAAAGAAGTTCACCTCTGGGGATTTGATTCGATGAAGAAAGACTCCATCGAATCCGATTCGCATGAAAAGATCCCAGAGGGACCGCGTTCCGCTAAGAACTATCTCTCATGGAGAGACAATTGGGAAAGACTCTGGAGAACGAAAGCTGCACAAGAGTGCAAGATCGTCATTCATTCTCCAGAGCAGTAATAATTAAGGGGCGCTTACTTCGTATACTTCAAGTAATACGTTACCCGAGTTTCCATTTAAACCAGTAACAGTCGCTGTATAAGCACCGGGTTGCAGAGTAAGTACTGCCGCACAGTCTGCACTACCTGCAGTGAGTGGGAATGCACCAACAGTAGCAGCAGTCGAACTCAATGTGGCGTTATTTGCCCAACCACTATTTGTTACGATAGCAGTACCAGCACTATTGTATACTGTTAACTTAGGTGTAGCAAGTACTCCAGGAACACTGTAATTTGCAAGTGATGGACCAACTGCACGTATGAGAACTGTCTCAGTTGTATTACCTTGGATAATGAATCCAGCAGTAAGTGTATTACCACTTGCAAGCATTCCACGAGCTGAGAGGTTAATGATGCGTGATGTAGGATCTGATGCTGATGCATCGTAGATTTCTACAAGAGCTGTACCAGAAGTGTTTCCAGTTACGATTGCAGTATATTGACCCGGATTAAATGCAGTCATAAGAGCTGCGTCCTTTGAATTTGCAGGAAGAGCAAACGCTCCAACTTTTGCAAAGGTAGAAGCCAATGGACTATTCCAACCACTGTTGATACCTAATATGTTTGAATTTACATCGTACAAGGTTAATGTTGGAGCAGTTAATGGAGTAGCAACATTGAAAGCACTAAGAGCTGGACCAACACCACGTACTAATACGTTCTTTGGTTCAGTGCCTTTTACAACAAATCCTACAGTGTAAGTATTCGTTGGAGTGATTGAACCTAATGCTGAGATGTTCACTAAGCGAGTAGTTACACCAGATACCGCAACACTATTTGTTGTTGTTGTGGCGGTTACTCCAACTGTGTTAGTTACTGTCAATGTGTAAGTGGTATTAGCCGTTACATTTGCAGTATAGCTTGTACCAGAAGTGACTGTACCAACATTTGGAGTAATGATACCTGTACCATTGCTGAATGTAGGAGTTAATGTAATAACACCGCCACCATAAGGTAGAGTTGAAGGAGTAAGAGTTAATCCGCCAATCGAAGGATTTGGTATGATGTTAACATTGAACGATTGAGTCGTAACGGCACCGGCTGGATTTGTTACCGTTAATACGATAGCGCCAGATGTAGTTGGATACAATGTATAAGATTGTCCAGATACAACGTTTCCAGTTACACCCGTGAGTGTAGCAGTACCACCAGTGAAGTTAGGAGTGATTGTAACTGAGCTACCAGCAGCAATCGTTGTGGAAGAAACTGCTGTACCACCACTTGTGACTGGAGCAGCATAAACATTTACAACTGCATTTTGCGTAACAGTTGAACCAGCAGGATTTGTAACAGTTAATGTGTATGTTGTATTTGCAGAAGGAGTATCGGTATAGCTATTACCAGATACAACTGCTCCAATGTTAGGAGTAATCGTGGCAATACCATTTGCAAAGACTGGAGTGAATGTTACTGATTGGCCTAACGTTAAGTTAGTATTACCAGTAACTAAAGCATTTGCAGTTGGAGTTGCATACACGTAAACTGGTATGGTTTGAGTTGTCGTTGTACCAGCTGGATTTGTCACCGTTAAGGTATAAGTTGTATTACCTGCAGGAGTGATTGAGTAGCTATTACCAGATACGACTGCACCAATGTTTGGAGTGATCGTAGCAGTTCCACCATTAAAGTTAGGTGTGAATGTTACTTGCTGTCCAAGAGTGATTGCATTTGTCGTAAGAGCAAGAGGAGTTAAGCTAGGAGCAGGTACAACGTTAACCGTTACTGCTGCATTTGCCGTAACACCACCTGCATCTGTAACAGTCAAGGTGTATGTCGTATTTGTCGTTGGAGTGACTACGATGCCATTATTCGTTGTGACTGCACCAATGCTATTATCGATATTACCAGTACCATTTGCAAAGATTGGTAATAGTGTAGCTGAGCTATTCAACGTGATATAACCAGCGTTTGAGGTTAAGTTTGCCGTTGGATAAGCGATACCTGTGAGAGTGATGTTCTGAGTACTTGCTGTGTAATTTGAAGTACCGTTCTGAGTGGCTTGTATCACAACTGGATTCGTATCGCTTAGAGTTATGATACCATTATTCACAGTCGCATTACCAGAGATTACAGTGTATGTAATTGCTCCACCTGAAGGTGAAGTCGAGTTTAATGTAACTGGTACACCGACTGTTACGGGTGGAGGTGTAGCGATACTAATGACTTGAGGTGCAGCTAGAATCGTTAATTGACCACCAACTGCTCCGTAATATAATGGATCAGTGATTTGAGCTACGACTGAATAAGTTCCGGGAACTGTTGGAGCAGTTCCACCCGGATAATATGTAAGAGCAGTGCTTAAACCAGCAGGTGAAGTTGTCACTGTTGGATTCAAGGGACTACCATTATATGTTTGAGTCGTATTGCTTAATGCAACGGTTGCAAGTTGAGCAACTAAACTTAATGTCTGATTTGCAGTTGCAGTGACTCCCAATGGATTTGTGACTGTTAATGTATAGTTTGTTGTTGCAGTTGGAGCAACACGAACACCTACACCAGAAGTGACTGTACCAACGTTTGGAGTAATCACTCCAGTACCACCACTGAAGTTAGGTGTCAGAGTAACAAGAGATCCAACTGTGAATGTATTGGTACTTGCAGTTAATGCTGCAGTTGGAACTGGATCCACTGTAACTGTATTATTCGTAGTTGCTGTCGCATTGTTTGAACTTGTGACAGTTAAAACGTAATTTGTCGTCGTTAAAGGTATCGCATTGTAAGTATTACCGGATACAACAGTTCCAATGTTTGGAGTAATTACGCCTGTACCATTACTAAAGTTAGGTGTTAATGTGATGATGCCACCTGCTGTCACTTCGATTGGAGTGAGTATTAAACCACTTGCAACTGGTGCTGGTGGAGGAGGTGGAGCAGATATCGTTACAGTCGTGCTTGAAGTTGTTGTAACACCACCCGATGTAACGTTAACATTGTAAACCGTAGTTGTAGTTGGATTAAAAGTATAAGTGTGACCAGAGACTGCATTTGCAACTAATACTGTTCCAGAACCATCTGTGATTGTACCTGTACCAGAATAGAATACTGGAGTAATTGAAACATTTCCAGTTGTAGGATCAACTGTGCCTGCACTAATTGTAGGAGGTATCGTAGCTAATACGCTTGATACGCTCATGTTCGATAAGCTGATGTATAAAGTGAATTGAGCAGTTTGACCTGCAGTTAATGTACCTACGTCCCAAGTTTGACCAATACCCGTGTCGCTTGTAAAAGTATTACCATCTGTATATGTATTCGTATCATATAGAGCTGAGTTATAAAGTTGATAACCTCCGCCGAAACCTATATTCACAAACCCCTTTGCTCTTGGGTCTGGAGCGATTAAGAAGATATTTGCGCTTGTTGTTCCACCTGTGGAAGCAGCTTGTACAACTGAATAACCATCGGCCGCCGATGTATTTAAAATCGTATTGACGGTTGTATAACTTCCACCAATATCAACTGTATTGTCTGGATCAACGTTCCATGTATAACGAACATGATTTAATGTAGTTGTACCTACGTTCTTCAATGTTACTAATATAGTAAAGAACTTATCAGAAACACCTAGATGAATATCTTGTTGAACCTGTAAGTTGTTATTGAATGTTGCTAATGCTGTGGCACTCGTATCAGTGGTACTACCACTTGGAGTTGTATCGGTTACTCCACCAGCAACTAGACCGGTGCCAGCTGTATAACCACTACCAGCATTAATAGCATTCGCTGCATAACTTGTACTACCGATTTGATAGCCGCAACCCCAAGATACGTAAGGGGAACCAGGCATAAAGTAGTCGAAGTCGCCGGTATTCGATCCTACGACTAGGCCTCCTGCATTTGCAACATTTGTATCCATACCAATAATGTTTCTCGATACTGTACCAGAGAAACCAAAGGTCGATGGAGCTGCCGTATTATGAGAACCAAACGTTCCAATAGGGCTAATACCAAGTTCGATAAATTGGCCACCAATTAAGACCTCAGACGTAGGTGAACCATTCACCGTGTTCGTCTGAGTCACGTGGTGGATGCCTTGGTTAGTTGCATACGCACTTGACGCTATTGTAATAAACACTAAACATATAAGATTTATGATTTTTTTCATACAACGCTATTTATAATATACTAATAGAATTTTAATTAATTCGAAAGACATGGTTCATATAAATAGCTCATGTACGGGTATCCTGTATAGATACGGGTATACTGGTTCTTTTACATCTTACTTTAAGTCTCCCGAATATGAACCTCACGCGGTGCTTCTTAGAAATATCGCGGCGCAATACTAAGTA
>Ga0007859_1000111_pt1 | contig 21867 bp, 28 predicted proteins | sample CryBogCBH27Jul07_FD_71222 | JGI IMG/M metagenome (GOLD analysis project Ga0007859, IMG submission 71222) | Freshwater microbial communities from Crystal Bog, Wisconsin, USA - CBH27Jul07 | ecosystem: Environmental > Aquatic > Freshwater > Lake | place: Crystal Bog, Wisconsin, USA | collected...
ATGAACAACCAATACTTGCATCTATCAGAAGTTGCATTCTGGGAAAATGGTGCAAGCCATGTTTCAGCATTGATGCAAACCGTTGGTGATGACCCCGGCACTGAAATCATTATTGAATCAACTGCAAATGGTATGGGTAATCTATTCTATGATTTAACCATGTCGGCAATTGATAATAAGAACAACTTTGAAGTTATCTTTATGCCATGGTTCTGGTATGAAGGTTATGCAACAGTTCCTCCAAAAGGTTGGCATAATAATATTCCTCATGCTTGGCAAGATTATGGTGCACAATTTCAATTAAACTATGCTCAACTATACTGGGCATTTGAAAAGAATGCAATCATGGCCGCAAGTATTGGAGCATCATATGATGAACCATGCTGGACATTTAGACAAGAGTATCCATGCACATTGGCTGAAGCATTTGTTTCAAGTGGTAATAGTTACATTCCTCCACATTTGGTTGCAAAAGCAAGAAAACCTGAAGAGGAAGTTTTACCTAATGGTCCGCTCATTATTGGAGTAGACCCTAGTAGAAATAAAGATAAGACAGGCATTATTAGTAGACGCGGTAGAAGAATGGGTAAAGAGATTTGTATAAGACTTGACCCAGAAGGTTCTACAGAATATGTGTCACAATATGTTGCACAACTTATAAGAGATTGGAATCCTAAGATGGTTAATATTGACGTAACCGGAGTGGGAGCAGGAGTATATGATAATCTATTAGCATGGGGCCATGGTCATTGTATCAATGCAGTAAATTTTGCAACCAAAAGTTCTATCAGGAATCCGGATGGTTCTCCCAAGTATGCTAATAAGAGAGCCGAAATGTATGGTGAAATGCTTGAATGGTTCAATCAGGATATGCCTGTTCAAATACCTGATGATGATACATTGCAAGCAGATATTTGTGCACCAGAATGGGGAAATGGCAAGACATCCTTTACAACCAATGGTTCCTTACAATTGGAAAGCAAGGATAAGATACAAGAGAGATTAAAGCGTTCCCCAGACCTCGGAGACGCTGCTGCATTATGTTTTGCAGTTCCTATTGAAAGTATGATGAGTTTCAATAATTCACCGGTTGCAATCACTAGAGGCAAACCTAAGAACAGTATGACAGGATATTGATATGAAAGAATCAAATGGATTCATTGTGGGATTGTTTGCTTTGAGCATGATACCGGATAATGAAAAGCAAGTATTTGAGCATATTTCAAAGTATTCCACCAAGGATATGAGGGAAGACTATGCTTATTACAAGTTAAATAAGACTGTCATCCCTGAGAATATGCTTCAACAATTTGAAGTATTTTTGAGTAATACAAAATCATTAATCAAGCATTTGGAAGCCAATTATGACCAAGAATAATAAAGAATTTGTTGTAGTAGATTCTCGTCCTACAGTAGGAGCATTGGCTTCCATCCCCGATACCCTTAATAATGATTGGGACAAATGGACTGATAGAATGGGTGATTCAGAACATTCTCAAAAAGAATTACTTGAATCTGTAAAACAATTACATGAATATATTGATGCCAAGGGTGATATTACTCATCTTATTGAGGATTCTATACTTGATGATATTGGTATGAAGGCTGTCAGAGAATGGGAACAAGATAAGGGTTCTATTACAAAGTGGAGAACCATGGCAGCGGATGGTTTGAAACTTGCCTCGCAAGATACTGGCAAGGATACTAATGATTCTGAATCCAATTTTCCATTTGAAGGTTGTTCAGATGTTCATTTACCATTACTCATTCAGGCTGCTCAACATTTTAATGCAAGAGTATATCCAGAACTCGTAAGAGATGGTGATACTGTTCAGGTGAAGGTTTTTGAGAAACCTTCAAAGAGTCCTGACCCAATGGATTTGTTAAAATTGACTGAGCCTCCTCAAGACCCTGCTCAACAACAAATGTTTCAAGCATATATGCAGAATCAAATGCAAGTTATTCAGAAGCAAGAGCAGATGGAAGAATTGCAAGCACAGGCAAAGAATGCTCGTGGTAAAAGAGTTGCTGATTATTTGAATTGGTATTTGTTTTATAAAACTCAAGGTGAATGGGAAAGTGATACAGATTTATTGTTAAATCAAATTCCTATTACTGGAATTGCTTTCAAGAAGGTTTACATGAGTCCGGATGGATTGAGAAGTGAATATATTTCTCCAATGCATTTGACTGTTCATAAAGATACAAAGTCCATGAATACTTGTCCTCGTATTACTCAGGATTATACAATGTATCCTTATGAAATACTTCAGGCACAATTGACTGATAGATTCCGTTATGTTGAATTACCTAATATGGGCAATGTCAATCAGGATGAAGAATCTCCAAGAGAGATTATTGAACAGTTTAGAATGATTGATTTGGACAATGATGGATTGTCTGAGCCGTATCTTGTTACGGTAGATACACAATCAAAGATTGTTTTAAGAATTGAACCAACATTTACTAAAGAAGATATTATTGTCAACAATAAGTTGAATCGTATTGGTATGATTAAAAAATGGAATGCATTTGTTGCTTTTCAATTCATGCCAGACCCTCAAGGTTCATTTTATGGAAGTGGTTATGCCAAATTATTGGCTCCAATGACTTCAAGTATTGATACAAGTATTAATCAATTGATTGATGCTGGAACCATGCAAGTGGCCGGTGGAGGCTTTATTGGTGGAGATGTTCGCTTCATGGGCACAGGACAGGCCGGTGCGTTGACACAGAGACCCGGTGAGTGGCTATTTGCTCAAACCACAGGTGGAACTTCATTAAAGGATGCAATCGTCCCTATGACCGTCCCTAATGCTTCTGAAGTTACTATGCAATTGACTCAAATGTTAATTGAAAGTGCAAAAGATATTACTGGTATCAAGGATGTCATGACAGGTGATACGGCTACGACGGCTCCTGTTGGGACAACTTTTGCTGTTCAACAACAGGCTTTGACACAATTTACTGCAATTTACAAGAGAGTATATCGTGGATTCAAGGAAGAATTCAAAATGATATATGATTGTTTACAAAAGTGGGCAACAGATAGAGAGCGTCAAGAATACGCTGAATTGACTGGTGGAGACTTTGATGCAGACTTTGCAGATGATTCTACAAGCATTGCACCGGTTGCTGACCCAACTGCTGTAACAAGTATGCAAAAGACTGCAAGAATACAGGCTTTGACACAATTTGCAGAGAGTGCTGTTGGGCAAGCTGCGGGTATGACTCAGCCCGGTCCTGCTGCTGAATTGGCCAAAGAGGCTATGCAAGCATGGGATGTAGACCGTCCTGATAGATTCATTGCAGATATTCCGCCTAATCCTGCTGCACAGGCAGAAATGCAAGTTAAGGCTCAAGAAGTTCAGGCTCGTGCACAAGATTTACAAGCATCTGCTGCACTTAAAGTTGCTAAGATAAATGAAGTTAAGGCTGGTGTTATTCTTGACCAAGCAAAGGCTCAAAGAGAGATTGGATTAAGTGCTGTGGACAGTATTGCTTTGCATCGTGAGGCGGACCATATCAGACATTCTCCTTTAGAGAAATCATTAAATCAGGCTGAGATGATGGACAATAATGACCCATCATTGAATGAAGCTGCTAATCCTCAAGGTCTTGGTCAATAATGACAGAGGCTGAAGAGTATAAAGAGGCATTACCACTAACCTCTATAAAAGGTGAAGTTCCAATTCCAAGTGATGAGGACTTTGCATCGTGGACTCGCAATCCTGTTACAATCTTTGTTGCGGCTTATTATAAGATGATGGCTGATGAACAGAGAAAAGAATGGGATAATTATTCATGGAATAGTAGCAAGGCTATTGACCATGAACTCTTATACAGAATACTTCAAGAGTTAAGAATTCGCGAAGAGATGTATAGGTTATTTTTACAAACAAAAAAGGAAACCTATGAGCACAAACTCAAAAGTAGATAATTATGGACATATTGACGAAGTAGCTTTGTCACAAGTCCCATCATTAGAAGAATGTTATGTGACTTTGAAACCCCAAGAATTTAAAATCATCATTGCACCTGCGGTTGCACCAAAAGAATCCAAAGGCGGAATTCTATTGGCAGATTCAACTAAAGAATCAATGGGAGACCGTTATCAAATTGGACGGTTGGTTGCAAAGGCTCCATTAGCATTTGAAAGTATTTGCATTGAGGGTCAAGAACCCAAGATTGGAGATATTGTAAGATTTGCACGTTATGCTGGTGGAGAGCATATTGATATTGATGGTAGAACTTATCGCATCATGTTGGATAAGGATATTATTGGTGTTTATGATATGGAAAAAATTGCAGCATTTAACAAGCGCGACGGAGGGTTACATTAATGGCTCGTTCACAAGCAACAAAAGATGCTGAAGAGGCAATGCGTCAGAAGTATCTTGCGAAGATTACTTTGGAAGACAATTCTTCAACTGATATAAATACGAATAACGATTCTCACAAGGATGAGAATGAAGATTATTATTCCGAGGAGAATGATAATTCAGACCCTGTTAGTAAAGTTGCAAAACAACTTGGCTGGGTTCCGAAAAATGAATGGTCTCGCGATGAACAGGCTTGGGAGCCAGCGGACAAGTTTCTAGAAAAAATCCCTACTCGCATCAAATCTTTGGAAGAGCAATCTGAAAAAATGGCACAAGCTGCGGCTGAAGCCATGGAAGAGGCTCATAAGCGAGCCAGAATGGAAGCAGAGGCAGAAATGCTTGCTGCTATTGAATCTGGTAACAAAGAATTGGCGAAACTTGCTGCAAGTAAAATGACCCGTTCAGATGATGCGGTTCAAGTTATGAAGTGGCAACAATCAAATCCTTGGTTTACTTCAAAAGAACCAAAATATTTGGCTGCAATAGGTTACGCGAAAGAAATTTCCAACCTTGAAGCAGCGAAGGGGATGCCAACACATATTCAATTAGAGCGTGCAGAACAAGCTGTAAAGAAGCAATTTCCTCATTTATTCAAGAGAATAGTTGCAGAACCTACAAGTGCTCCTCCGGTTGTTCAAGGTGGCAATAGAAATAGTGCACCGAATCCTAAACCAGTTACAGCATGGGCTTCTTTGAAGCCTATTGAAAAGCAAAACTTGACTAACTTGGCCAATAAGTTCGCGAAGAAGTATAAAATGCCTCTCGCTGAAGCACAAGAAATGTTGGCAAAAAGTTATCAGAAACCAAAGGGACTATAAAAAATGACGACAAAATTAGATGCCGTTAAGGCAAGAACCGCAGAATTGATGGCTCTACGTAAAAATAGAGACCCGCATTCGCTAGACCATTTTGGAACAAAGCGTTTGGACAAATATTCGGCTGACCAACTTGATACAGAAAATTATGTTTACTGTTATCAGAATGATGAGAAGAATAATATTCCAAAAGCCTTGGAACGTGGATATGAATTCGTAGAAACTTCTGAAATTCATAATTACAAGACTTACGATAATAATGGAGAGAGTTCTTCAAGAGTTCGTGAATATTGTGGTAAAGATGAAGAAAATCAGAAGCAATACACATACTTGATGAAAATTCCTAAAGCCGTTTGGGACTATGACCAAGCAGTTCAAGTAAAAGAACGTTCAGATAGAATGAAAGGAATTCTAACGAATGTAGACCCATCTAGTCTACCTAACGTTGATTCATCATCGGTTGGTGATGGAAAAGGCGTTTATTCAGTAGAGGGTAATCAGGCTACTAAAACTGAACCCCTCGCAACCCAAACCGTTAAAAGGAGCCGATAAAAATGGCAAATCAAAATACATTGGGCGGGTTGAATCCAATTCAGATGAACGGTGAATCAGTTTTCCGTGCAAGTTTGGTTCGATTCTATATCCCCGCTTCAGATACTAACGCATATTATGTTGGAGACCCAGTTGTTCGCACAACCAACGTATCCGGTCAAGGCGTTCAAGGCGTCACTCTAGCAACCGGTGCAGCCGTCACAGGAGCCGTTGTTGGCTTCGTTGGTGCTACTGCTGCAAACTCGGCTGTGACCCCAACTCTTCGTGGCTTGCCAGTCGGACCAGTTTTCCGTCCTGCTTCCACAACTCAAGATTGGTATGTTCTTGTGTCTTCAGACCCACAGACTCAATATTCAATCCAAGTTTCTAATACAGACGTTCTTCCGGCTTCGGCTATTGGCAAGTCTGCAACTTTGGTTGCTGCTACTGCTGGTAACCCAATCACTGGTTCTGCTTTCACTTTGAATGCAAACTCGGTTGCTTCTGGTTCGCAACAAACAGTCACTATCACAGCATTAGACCCTTACGCTGTTAATAATGACCCAACTCAACCATACGCAAAGTATCTTGTCAAGTTGAATACTTCAACTGAGACATCTGCTTATGTTGGCATTTAATAGAAAAGGATAATAACAAATGGCTGCTGTAATTACACGCGCAAATCATCCTGATTTCTTGTATCCGGGTATTCTTACATCTTGGGGTTTGTCATATGACAAGTTTCCAGATATCTATACTCAAATCTTTGAAACAGTAGATGGTTCACTTCAAACTGAATACCTTGTCGCATCGTCTGGCTTCGGCTTGGCTCGCGTTAAAACTGAATCTAGCCCAGTTACTTACGACTCTGACGCGGAAGACTATGTAACAAAGGTGACTCCTTCAGTAATCGGTCTTGGTTTCCAAGTAACTCAAGAAGAACTTGAAGATAATCTTTATGAAGAAATTGCAATGTCTCGTGCCGATTCTTTGGCATTCTCAATGCATACTACCATTGAAATTGAACATGCTAATCTTTTCTTGAATGGTTTCTCCAACACAGTTCTTTATGGTGATAATCAACCTTTGTTCAGTGCATCGCACCCAACAAAGTCGGGTCTTCAGTCAAACGTTCCTTTGGTTTATTCAAACCTTTCGGAAGCATCTTTGGAAGATGGTTTGATTTCCATCTATCAAACAAAGAACTCACGCGGATTGAACATTTCTTTGCAAGCAAAGAAGTTGATTGTTTCTTCTGCCAACGTTTTCAACGCTAACCGTATCTTGGCTTCACAGCTTCGCACTGGTTCTGCAAACAACGATATCAACTCAATCAAAAATTTGAACCTTCTTCCTGAAGGTGCATTGGTCAACCCTTATTTCGGTATGGGTTCCGCTGCTTGGTATATCCAAACAAATATCCCAGAAGACAAGGGCTTCTTGTCCATCTGGCGTCGTGAGCCTACTTTGGAGCGCGATAATGAGTTTGATACTCAAAACATGAAGTGCCGTTCAACTGCCCGTTTCGCACCTACCGTTGCTGACTGGCGTGCCGGTTGGGGTAATGCTGGTTCGTAAGAATCTGCTTTATTTCATAAATATACTTGTAGAATAGGAGGGATTTATAATGGCTTACAATATGAATCCCTCCTTTTTCTCTGACACTTATCAGTCTGGGGATGCTTATTTTTGTTGTGATATTTGTGCCGGAACATTCCGTAGAAGCAAAATGCTCACAACTTGGAATAATCTTCGTGTAGATAGAAAATGCTACGACCCAAGACCTCCTCAAATGTTACCTCTAAATCTTCCACCAGAAGGTGTTCCATTCCCTGATGCAAGACCGCAACAGGATAATGGAGACCGTTTGCAAGATATTACATATCTGGATGGTAAGATTGGAACTATAGGTTTGAATCCAAATAACCAAAGTGAGAATGGGCAAACCATTCCTCCGGGGGGTTTATCTCCTCGTAATATTTTACAATCTCCTCAAGAGTATGGGGCCAATATCTTGGAAGATGACATCACATTTATTACGGGTGTTGTTCCTGCTCCAAATAATAATTAAGGAATATTATGGGAATTTTTACAAGTTACACACCCACCACATATCTTCTTCCAACTGATACTTTCATAATTGAGAGAATTGCAAATGGTGGTCAAACATATTCCATTCAAGCACAATACATGAATTTTGGGAATGCCGTGGTCAGCAATACATATGATATTGCAATGGGCTTCACCGGTTTGCTTCCCTCTTCTCAAACACTTTTTGTATTCAATACCGCAACATCATTTTCTCTGCCATCGGGTCTTCCGGGTTCTCATTTTACCCTTCAAAATGCTCCGAATGCAGATATTACTCTAACTTTGAATAAAAATAATACCAACGTTGGCTTTATTGTTTTTGCAAATGGTTCTGTAACGGGTTCTCCGACTTTCCCCTCCACGATTTCTTATACATCCGGAGATGAGTTGAAAGTCATAACCAATACAGTTTCCAATGCTCAAACCGTGGCCCTAACATTTAAGGGAGCGAAATAATGTCTACTCTATTCATTGATGGATTTGATTGTTATCCCAACGTTTCTGACAGTTCAAATGGTCTACAAGCCTATTGGTCTGTTTACAACGGTTATGGCAATTTGCAAATTGCAAGCCCCGGAAGATTTGGAGGGCAATGTGTCACAGCAAATGGTTATGTGAACGGAAATAACGGATATTTTCAAAAGGGTGTTGCTGCAACTTCAACATACACCATTGGATTTGCCACTCGTATGAATCAATTCATTACGGGAACAGTTGATTATTCCTTCCAATTTTCTTCTGCCAATATTGGCGTGGGAATGAATTCCAATCAACAATATTACATATATTCTGGAAGCACAACTTTAGCAACCGCTCCAAACTTTATTTCAGTGGGTTCTTGGCATTATCTTGAACTTGAAGTCAGCATTGGCTCGTCAGGATATGCAAATCTTTATGTTGATGGATTATTGCAAGCATCATTCACAGGTAACACAGGTTCGGGAACCATTACAAGCATTGGACTTGGATTGTTTGGGGCACAAGATACCAGTCACTCAACAAACCATTCTTTTGATGATGTTTATGTGTCAAACGTTGCCACGAGATATGGAGAAAGACGTGTTCAAACTCAAGTTGTGACTTCAGATGTTGCGGTCCAATTTACCCCCTCAACAGGTTCAACAAATTATAATTTGATTGACACTTTACCGGTCCCTGCTTCTCCAACTGCAAATGTTTTTGCAAGTGTAGCAGGATATCAGGATTTGTATACCGTTGCTCCTTTGGCAAATAGTCCTTCAACAGTTTCTTGTGTTCAAATTCGTGTTTGCGCGGCTAAAGATAATTCGGCCACCAAAACTATTGCTCCTGTCATGAAATCGGGTTCTACCACAACAGTTGGAACAACATATGCTGTGACAAACAGTTATTTGTATTACACAAATATCTATGACCAGAACCCGGCAACATCTTCCGCGTGGACCAAAGATACCGTAAATGCTTTGGAGATTGGTCAAAAGGTTATTAGCTAATGGCTCATACATATTGGCGAATTCTTAGTGTAACCGATAGTGGAGGTTTGGCTTTAGGTCAAATCAGCATGGCGAATGCTATTGGCGGAGCCAATCAGTGCACAGGCGGAACTGCATCTGCTAATTCCACGTATGGGGGATATGTTGCTGCAAATTGTTTTACAGGAAATCCAAGTGACTTTTGGTCATCAAATGGAGATTCTTTAAATGTTTGGATTCAATATCAATTCCCTTCTCCGGTAGATGTTATTGAATTAGTCATTTTTCCTCGTCCGGATTATTTGGCAAATACTCAAGGTTTGAGATTATTTGATTTACAATATTCAGATGATGGAACAAATTTTACAACTGTGGCCAACTGGTATCCGGCGACTTGGAATGCGGGGGTTAGTCAAACATTTGATGTTTCTCCAATAGCCAATATTGTTGTTGATTCGGCAATGGTTGAAAGTTTGACAAATTTGGGTCCGAGTCCCGATGCAGTTGTTTCGGCCACATTTATTGAGGCTTTGACAGCATTGACAAGTGTGGGCAATGCAAGAGTTGCGTGCAATGTTATTGAAGTTTTGACTCCGATATATAGTCCTACTCCACAACCAACAGGAGGTTGGGTATGCGTGATACAATAAATGCGCTTATTGATAAATTACATAAGAGAGAAGAGGTTTGTTGGAGCACAGCAAATTTCTTTATTGAGAATAAAGATGCCCACGGTATACACGATATGGGCGTAGAAATTCAAGCATTACAAAGAGCTATTGCGACTTTAGAGGAATTACTTAAAAAATGTCAATGAGCAATTCTACAACTTATTCTTTGAATGCTGGTGAAATGATTACCAGAGCGATGCAACTTATTGGTTCATTGAATGGTTATGGAACTGTTCCAGATGATGACCAATATAATCGTGCCATTCAATCATTGAATTTGATGTTGAAGGATTGGCAAATGGACGGCACTAATTTGTGGAGAGAAACCCAAATTAGTCTAAATGTTGGGTCAAATCAAGGTTATTTTGGTAATCCTATTCCAATTTCTCCGCTTGTTTTGGATGTTTCTGAAGCAAGATGGGTTCAAACTCCTGCTCCAAACTTTTATGAGCGTCCTTTAGGTCGTATGACGTATGACCAGTATACAAATTATCCAAATAAACAACAATCTGGCGGTTCTCCGTTCACTTTCATGTTTGATAGACAAGTTTCGGGTAGTAATTTGTATATTTGGCCGCTTTTGAATGCTGGCGGAACAATTAATTGCACTGTGGCTCGTTCTGTTCAAGATGTTATTTTACCAACTGACGTTATTGATGTCCCTATTTGGGCACAACAAGCTGTTTTGTATAATTTGGCAGACCGTTTGATGGATGAAAATGGTCTTGGAATGACTGACCCGGCTACAGCCCAGAGAATTACAGAACGTGCTGTTACATTTTACGATAAACTCAAGAATTTTGACCGTCCTACAAGTCTTTTCTATCTTCCATATGGAAAGCGTCGGTCAGGATTCTATAAATAATACAAAATTTAAGGAACCATCATGGCCACATCTAATATCGGACAATTATATCAAGAACGAAATGGTTCTGGCTACTATGCTGCCGTTTTCTTGGTAAACACCACCACAGAAGCTCTTCCTCAGAGTCCTCTTAATCCGCCTATTAACACATCTGTTTCGGAAGTTCCGGCTCAGATTCTTGTTGATGTTCATGGAACACCGGTTGGAACAACTTCAAATCCTATCGTTACAACTGCCACATTTGGCGGTTCTATTACTGTAACTGCTAATGCTATCGCTAATGCCGCTTCGCAGAATTTTTCAAATGGAACATCAACTCAATTATATACGGACCTTGGCGGAAATCTTAAGGTCAATGTTGTGTCTGGGACCATCACCTCCACAACAGCAGCCACCGCAAACGCCGCCCAGCAGAATTTCGCAAATGGAACATCCAATCCCCTTCAAGCAGACCAACATGGAGCTTTAAAGGTCAATATGCAAAATTCATCGTTCACCGTGACTTTGAATTCTGCTCTTCCAACAGGCTCAAATACAATTGGTAATGTCAATTTGGCAAGCCCTCTTCCTACAGGTGCCAACACAATTGGTTCTGTAAACATTGTAGGAACGCCTTCTGTAAATGCTGCTTTGACAGGCTCAATCCCTGCGGGAACAAATGTCATCGGAGGTATTACAAACACATCTTTTGGAATTTCTGGTTCACTTCCTGCTGGTAATAATTTCATTGGTAATGTGGCGATTACAAATCTTCCAATTACTGAAACCGTCGTTGTAAGTTCTCTTCCAGCGGGTTCAAATGCTATCGGAAGCATTACAAACAGTCAATTCAATGTAACTCAGCCTACGGCTGCAAACTTGCAGATGACTCCTGTTTCGGATGGTAGTTTCCCAAACAAAGTCCAGATTTCAAATTCTGTTCCTTTGTCGGTAACAAATGGCGGCACTTTTAACGTGCAAGTGACGAACAGTGTCCCGATTACAGCCACTTTCTCGGGAACATCAATCAATGTCACTCAGTCAAATGCTGCTGCACTTCAATCTCAAGTAACTAATAATGGAACTTTTGCTGTTCAAGTAACAAATTCTGTTCCAATTCAGGCTACATTCTCAGGCTCAAGTATTCAGACAACTCAATCCAATGCGGCTCTATTGAATTCTACAGTCGTGGGCACAGGAACTTTTGCGGTTCAAGTTACAAACAGTGTAAGTCATCCTGTAACTCAAAGCAATGCTTTGGCTTTGCAAACAACTGTTTCTCAATCAAATGCTGCTAATTTGAATGCGACTGTGGTCGGAACGGGAACATTCCCAGTCCAGATTACCTCGTCTATTCCTTTGACTGCAACTCTTGGAAATTCAGTTTCCTTGGCAAATTCTACTGCAAGCATTGGTTCAATTTTGAATACAAGTTTTGGGGCAACACAGTCTAACGCGGCTTTGTTCAATGCTACAGTAGTAAATTCAGGAACATTCGCAGTTCAAGTTACTAATAGTGTGCCAATTCAAGCAACTTTCTCAGGTTCTTCAATTGCAGTTACTCAGGGAAATGCTGCGGCTCTTCAAGCCACTGTTACGGGAGCAGTTTCTGTTTCGCAATCCACTGCTGCAAATTTGAATGCTACGATTGTTCAATCAAATTCGGCATTGTTGAATGTTTCAACTTATTCATCTTCGGCTCAAGTTCAAGTCAATCCTACAAACACTTCAGGTTCTGCATATACTGCAAACAATGTCGTGGGCGGAAAATTGACATTCTCGGGTATTCTTCGTTCGCCTACACAGTCTGGTGTTCTACAATCCATTTCAATCGTGTCAAAATCTGTTCAAACCACAGGTTACAAGGTTTATGTTTTCAATAATAACCCTTCAAACACAACATGGACTGACAAGAGTGCCCCGGCGATTAATGCCGCCGATTTGCCATATTTGGTTGGAGTATTCACATTAGGGGCCGCAGATAGTGGCCTTGGAACTATGACAATCAATGTTTTGGATAATATTGGGCAAACGGTTTATTCTTCAGGCGGAACAAGTTTGTATGCCATTGTGACATGCACAACCGGGCCAACTTATACATCAACTTCAGACCTATATGTAACCCTTTCTGTATTGAGAGATTAATATGAGACTCACGGGAAGCCGTCGTTCGCTTCTTGCGGGAACCTCATTAGCATCCTCGGTCCCCAAAGGAAGTTCAGTATACATAGCAAATGCCACGGGATTTTATTCAATAACTTCCCCGGCATTTGCTAATTATGGAACAATTCAATTATGGGGAAGCGGAGCCGGTTCCGGCGCTGCTAATTCCACTGTGGCCGGTTCGGGAGGCGGGGGCGGAGGTTACCTAATCATTGACAATACTTCGGTTTCGCCAAATACGACATATAATTATGCTTTGTATCAGCCTTATTATGACCCTTATGCTGCTAATGTCACAATGCTTCTCCCATTTTCGGGAACGGTAGGAAGCGTTCCTCAAGTTATTGAAGGAAGCATGTCCACCGTGACTTTAACTCACGCAGGAACGGGTTCTGGAACAGACGGTTATTGTGAGAATACTGTTACAAAATGGGGAACAACTGCTTGTTATACAAATGGCGGTTCAAATTCCGCATCGTGGCAAATTACTCCCGGTTCATCTCTTTCCGGAGATTTTACATTTGAATTGTTCATCTATCCCATGGCGGGAGCAACAAATCAGTTCATTTTCTCAAATTATCTTGGACCAGTTTGTAATGGAGGCGGAAGCAATCCTGCTCAGTTTCTTTTCTGGTTGAATAATGGCGTTTTGACAGTTGGAAATCCTGCGGGAAGTTTCCTTGTTGGAGGTTCCGTAACATATAATACTTGGCACCATGTGGCTTGGACTCGTAAGAGTGGAGTTAGTTCCTTATGGTTGGATGGTGTTTTACAAGCAACTTCATCCGCATATACTGGAACTGCCTTGAGTTGCTATAATATTAATAATCCAGTTTCTATTAAACTTTGGATTTCAGGCTACGAATATACTGGTTTGTATCAGTTCACAGGATACTATCAGGATATGCGAGTGACAAGTGTTGCTCGCTATACCGCAAACTTCACTGTCAACACCTCTTCATATTCTCAAATTGCGGGCTATAGCGCATGGTATGGCACCTCAACAAGCGTTTCGGTTGCTCAGGCCAACGCGGGCGTTCTTCCCGGTGTGGGAGCATCTGGGGGCGCTGGCGGGGGTGTTATTGGCAACGGTATCACTTACAGTGCTGTAGGAAGCAATGGAACATCCTATGCTGGAACAACTCCGGGTAATGGCGGTAATAGTGGCGGGGGCGCTTTGGGTGGTATTGCCAATGGAACTGCCAATGCGAATGCAGGAGCAAATCCGGGAGGAGGTTCTTCGGGACAACCTGTCAATGGAAATGCCGTTGTGGGAGGATATCCACAAATTCAAGTCAATTGGTATTCAGACCCGCCTCCATCTTTGACACCATTTACATCAAATGCAATTGGTTATCAATCCGTTACGGCTCCTGCGGGAGCAAAATATGCCAGCATTGAATTGTGGGGAGCAGGAGGAAACTCTGGCTTTGCAAATGCTATTTCTAATAGTGCCGGTTCCGGGGGTGGCGGAGGTGGTGTAGTCATCTCAAATATTGCCGTGAATGCTGGTCAAGGATATAATTTTGCATTGTATCAGGCACAACAAGACCCTTATTATAACAAAGTAACATGTTTGATTCCTTTCACAGGTCCGCCTATTAATTCAAGAGCAAATCCGCCAAAAGTTATTTGGGGAGCCATGAATACGGTCACCATCGGTTCTGCCGGGGGCGTGAATGATGGTTATATTCAGAATTCAGTAACAAAGTGGGGAACACAGGCTGGTTATCTTGCGGGAGCGCAGGGTTCATCTTCTGGATATGGAAACTGGTGGCAGATTAGTCCGGTTGTTCCCATGACCGGAGATTTGACTATTGAATTCTGGGCATGGACTGCTTCGGCTTCGGGTCAACAAATCATTATGGGAAGCACGGCGGGTATTGGCCCTGCTGACCCAAACCAAGTTCAGATTGTTAGAAATGGTGGTGGGGTTGTTTTGACATTAGGTAGTGCAAGCATTACCGGAGCAGCCCTTTCATTTAATACATGGCACCATTATGCATGGGTTAGAAAATCAGGAGTAAACACACTCTATCTTGATGGTGTGGCTCAAGGGACTGACACAACCTTTGCTTCAAATTCTGTTTTGAGTGCATCTACGCAACTTTGGCTTGGCAACAATCAATTTGGTCCTGCACTTAATAACATTTATTGTTGGGGCGGATATATGAATGATTTCCGTATCACAAAGGATGTTGCAAGATATACTTCAAACTTTACACCGCCAACTTCTTCATATGCTGTCTCAGAGGGTTATTCTGCATTCTACGGTAATGTTTTGACAGATACTGCTATATTCCAAGCCAACGCGGGTCAAACTCCTTATGTCGGAAACGCAGGAGGAGCGGGCGGAACTGTTTCGGGAACATACACTATTGGGGTTGCGGGTTCAAGTGGAACTGCAAATTCAACAACAACTCAAGGCTCGGGTGGAAATTCTGGCGGGGGAGCATTGGGAGGCATTGGTTCTTCAAATGCAACTGTGGCCAATGCTGGTCAATCTCCCGGAGGCGGAGCATCGGGCCAACCTTATGCGGGAAATGCTGTATCGGGAGGCTCCCCACAAATTACAATTACTTGGATTGGATAACATCATGACTACTACTGGGCAAAATCATTCCATTGAGACCCAAATCGCTTTGCTCGGAGTAAAGTTAGACGCTAATCATCAGGAATTAAAAACAGAACTTCAGGCAATGAATACTTTGCAAAATGAGCAGAATATTCATTTGAGACAAACTTTTGAATCGCATAGAACGCAAAATGAAAAGACTTTTGCAGAAGTGCATACAAATCATGAAGCCTTGAAGTCCCGTGTTGAGGAAATTGAAAAAAAAAACGCAGAAAATAATGGTGCCAAAATCACGCATCAATATTGGATAACAACACTTTGGGGTGTTGTTGCTGGTGGATTTGTAGTTTTAATGAATTGGATTATAGCACATTTCAGTGCTGTGTTTCATATACCAAAATAATAGACGCTGGGATAAATATCCCATACCTCGGAGGATAATAAACATTATGCAAAATTTAGACTTGACTGGGAATTCAACCGTCATTGCATTTGACTTGGATACTGTCATTGAAGATAGTATTGTCGGAGCATCGGTTGTATTGCCCGCTATCACAAGCCCCGACATGATTATGAACATTCGTAACAAGAGTGGTCATACTGTTATGGCAACAACATCAACAGATGAAATCAATTATAGCCAAAGCGAACCGGCCAGCATTGCTATTCCTTCGGGAAAAGTATTGAGCTTGCGTTCAATTTGCCTCGGAATGTGGGGAGCATATACTCATGACTAATTTTTCTAATCAAAACGGGACTGGCATCGTCGTAGCCGATGGCTTCGCAACTCCTGCTGGCCCGTTGTCAGTTTCGGCAATTAAAGATATTGCATCCACAGTAGACACTTATACTGCTGTAAACTCAGATATTTTGTTTATTGCACAAAGAACTGATACTTTGGATATATATCTACCAAAAATCACGGCTTCTTCTTTAATACAATTGATTTTACCAGTTGAACCGGGTGGATTAAATTCTATCATATTGCACGCCAACGGTTCGGACCTGTTTAATAATAGTGGTTCCCCAGTCAGCACCTTTGATATTTCTTCTTTCGCGAATCAAGCGTCAATTGTTAATATTTTCGCGGGGTTGATTATGGGAAATCCGGAATGGAGATTAAGTTATTTTGCTGCTGCAAATGTTAACTAATCTATGAAAAAATCTGACCCTTGTTGGAAAAATTATAAGATGGAGGGGACAAAACAGAAGGACGGTAAAACCGTTCCAAATTGTGTTCCCAAGACCAAAAAGAAGAATAAAAAATGACCAACTTCACGAATGATACTGGCACGGGAATAGTTATTGCTGATGGGTTTGCCACACCAAGTGGACCCATTGGCGGGGGCACTATGCCAATTTTGGAGCCTGTAACTGCTACGGCAAGTTCTACAGGTGCTCCAACTATGGTTTTGGGGGCTATTAATCAGATTGTAGGAAACAATTTCTTCAATTCATATGTAAATGCTCCTCCTGCAATTTTTGGTCATCAATTTGTTACAGTGATGCCCCAATATAATTATGGGACATTTTTGCATCCTTTCGGAAGCGATACTGTTTCAGGGGCACCGGGAGATGCATCAATTTCTTATCCAAGTATAACAACTTACTATTGTTTGCAAACCGGTAATTGGAGCGTTGCTCCTGTAACATACTATCCATAAATAAATCTGTCTCTTTAAAGGAAACTAAAAAATGAAAATGTCTAAAGTAATGTCAAAGAATCCGATGACAGATATCAAGGGGACTGAAAAAGGTTCTCTTAAAGCCGTTTCTCAGCACAAGGCAATTGCCATGGGTTATGAAGCTGCTCCATCTGAGCCTCGTTCAATGATGAATCAAAAGCATAAAGGCGAAACTGGCGAAACGGTTGTTCCGGGATTCACATCCATGGGCAAGACCACTTCAAAGATTGCCATGAAGAATACCAAAGGTGCAAAGGGTTCCGAGTCAACACCTATGAAAAAGAAGTAATTTAATTCCCGATGGAAATTAAACTTTCTACGGGAAATTATGCAAAACCTTCCCTTCAACTACCTGTTGAAAGGCTTGTAAATGCATATGTTGAATCTACTCCTGCTGGTCCATCTGAAGATATAAGAACAGCGCGTCCCGGCTTAACAAAGATTTACAGTTTTGGAACAAGTCCAATCCTTGCAATGTATCAAGTCCCCGGTTTATTCAATGGGGACTTGTTTACTATTTGCGGAGAATCCGTTTATAGAAATAATAATCTAATCGGAACAGTGGCCTTTTCTCAAACCCCTCAAATTGCTGCAATTTCCGGTAAAATGGCAATTGTATCAGGAGGAGGATTGTATATCTATGATGGGACAACCTTTACTCAGCAACAATATTTTGATGATGGTGTTTCAAGATTGGTTCCCTTTTCTGGCGTAACTGTTCTTTACAATATTTTCATCTATCCTGTTGTGGGTTCCAATCAATTCTTCTTTTCAAATGTTGGTGAACCGGGAATAATAAACGCAGCCAATGAATCATTGGTTCAGGTTTCTCCTGATGATATTGTTCAATCTTTTGTTTTGGCAGAAATTGTTTATTTCTTTAAAAACAGAACAACTGAATTGTGGCAATTTACGGGTAATTTGACTGCACCATTTCAGGAAATTCAAGGTGCAACATATGCAAGAGGATGTGTGTCACAGGGTTCCGTAGTCAAAGCAGATAATGCTTTGTTCTGGATTGGAGACGATTTACAAGTTTATCGTTCTTCAACAGTTCCAGAAAGAATTTCAACATCTTTTATTGAAGATAGACTCCATTCTGAAACACAACCTCAGAATATTTCAGCATTTACTGTAAATGTTCTCGGACATATTTTTTATGTCATCAATCTTGTAGGATTGAATGAATCGTGGGCCTATGATTGTCAGACAAAAACTTGGGCACAATGGGGAACTCAACAAAGAGCACAAGAAATTCCGGGTATTTTTCAATGTTCATTAGCCGTTGGTCAAGGTAATTTTATCTTTGGCGGTTCTTATAATGATGGAAGAGTATTCAAATTTGATACTACAAATCATACAGATGATGGTGTTCCCGTTCAAGTTATCGTTTCTGGAAATGTTTTGACAAGCGGCGGTTATAACAAGTGCTTCAATGTGTCTTTACATAATGTAAGAGGTGTTGGCACAATTGCTACTCCAAATCCCGTTATAAAAATGCGTTATAGTGATGACGGAAGAACTTGGACAACATGGTATCCTGCAAGTTATGGAACGATTGCTTCTTATCGTTATAAGACAACTTGGAGAAATCTTGGTTTGATTAGACAACCCGGAAGATGGTTTGAATTCAGTATTTCAGATGCTGTGAATATTACAGTTGAAGGGCTTAGTTTAAATGAGCCTAGAGTTTGATTTTCTTTAAATCAAAGAGGTTTCCGTCAAATTTTTCATTTAATTTTTTAACAACATTCAAACCGGTTCCTTTTGTTGTAAAGCAAGTTTTTGGATATCTTGTCTTGTCTAATAGTTGGTGAACATAGCGTAAAGAAATGGGTTTGTCTTTATAAGTAACTACATAAACATATTGTTCTGTATCTAAAATTTGAACTTCGTATGGGTAATTACAAGAACTATTTGTTATTATTATTTTAGGTTTTGGACGAGACATAAGGATATTTATAATGGCATCTAATTCTATAGTTTTATCCGCAACTTTACCTACAAAAACCACCAAATTGCTTGACCCGCAAGGTTATCCTAACCTGTCTTGGTATCTTTTTTGGAGAGCATTAGGTAATAATAATTCAACCATTGACCTTACTATTTTGGAAAGTGAAATTGCCACGGCTACGGCTACGGCAAATGAAGCATTATCTGAAGTCAGCACTGCAAAAACTGATGCTGCGGCTGCTTTGACATTAGCAGAAAGTTTGGAATTTGTTACTCCTTTAATCTATGCAAATGACGAAAATATTGCTCAACCCGTTTTTGCTACCAACTTTGAAGAAACTTCTGTTACTATTGTGAATAACCTCACAATATACGAAGATACTATAAATACACATAATAATAATAGTTTAATATTTGCTGCTTTGGACCAAGGTAGCCTTATAAGATAAGGAATGAAATGACAACCAGCGTATCAAATCAAGACACAGTATTGTCCAATACAGCAATTACTGTTTTAACAAATTCTTCTCCCTTGAATCAAATCACTGTGACAAAAATGACAGTTTGTAATTTGGACTCTGTGGCTCATGCCGTTTCAGTTTTCAGAGTTCCGGCTGGCGGTTCTACATCTAATGCTACTACTATGGTTTATCAATATCCAGTTTCTGGTGGAGCAACATTGAGTTTAGTAATGGGTGGTCATACTCTTGTCAATGGTCAAACATTTCAAGCACAAACTGACACAACCAATGCAGTTGTTAATTTGAGTGTTTCATATCAAGTGGTTTCATGATTAGAACATTAAATTCAAATATCATCAACGAAATTGCCAATCATGAAGATGTAAGATTTTGGCTTGCATATAATGATGAAGTCATTGATTTGGGTCATCTCGTAAGCAATATCAATAATTATTGCTTTTTGACTGATGAACAAGATGGTGGCTACATTCTCGTTAATCATGGTAAAGGGCATTATGTTGCTCATACTTTGGCTTTGCCTTCAGCGAGAGGTAAACCAATGTATCAATTGATGCAAGATGGTTTTAGATTTTTGTTTACGAATACAGATTGTGTTGAAATTTCAACATTGGTTCCTGATGGTAACAAGAAGGCTTTGAATTGGGCAAATATTGCCGGTTTCAAACCCACTTTTAGAAGAGAAGAATTCTTCCCTCAGAATAACCAAATGATTGGTGGTCAATTCTTTACAATGACATATCAAGATTGGGTTTTAAACTGCGAACATCTTTCACAAATTGGTGAAGATTTTCATGAAAAGATTGAAACAGCCTTGGGGCATTTTAATCATCCTTATGATGCGGTTCACGATAAGTTCGTTGGAGCAACCATTTTGGGATGCAAATCTGGTAATATTACGAAGGCTATTGAGCAGTATAACAAGTGGGCTTTGCTTGCCGGATACTTACCGGTCCAAATCCTAAATAATACGCCGCCAACCATTTATATGGGAACGGCAATCATACAAATCGGGCAAGACAATGAATTAGAAATTCTTGCCGTATCAGGAGAATAATTATGCCGGGGACAGCAGCAGCAGCGATTGGAAGCGTTGTCGGAGGAATCGGTGCCGCCGGTTCAGCAGCAGCAGGATTGGCATCTGCCGCCGCACCTTTTATTGGACCGGCAGGCACAATTATTAAAGGTATTACGGGTATGGGTGCGGCAGGAAATACTGCCGGGGCCGGTCAACAAGCCGCCGCCGATGCGAATGCTTTTAATCAACAAGTTTATGGTGCTGCTCAAGGTAATCTAAATCCCTTCATTCTTTCAGGCCAATCTGCCAATAATGAATTAGGCGGATTACTTGGTTTAAATGGTAATACAAATGCTCAAAATGCTTTTGATACGTTTCGCAAAAGTTCTCCTTATCAATTTCAGTTAGACCAAGGGTTGAAGGGAATTGCAACAGAGAATGCGGCACAATATGGAAGTGGAGCAACTGCAAAAGCTTTGAATAATTATGCTCAAGGGATGGCTGGAACATCTCTTAATAATTACATGGCTCAACTTGGATTCTTGAATAATTCTGGTCAATCTGCCGCTGGCACATTAGGTAATTTTGGAAATTTTGCTAATCAGCAAAATGCAAATAATTTGTATTCTGGGGCAAATGCTTTGGGTTATGGTGCCATAAATGGTGCTAATGCTCAAAATGGCGCTATTAATGATTTGACAGGCCAATTGAGTTCATTTTTAAAACCAAGTTCTACATCAAGTTATGCTAATACTCAGCCTATTCTTGGAAATTCTGGCGGAGGTATTTTAAATAATATGCCTGATTTTACTGGAACTCATGATTATTCGGGAGTCACTTTACCCGGAACAACAAGTGTTATTAAGGGATTATAAATCATGGCTTTTGAAAATGGAATTGGCGGGACAGCATTAAACATCTCTCCTGATATGCCGATATACGAAGCACAACAAAAGGGTGCTGATGCCGCATTGGCTGTTCAACAGGATGCAGCTAAACGCGCCACTCTTGGTGTTTTGGCCAATTTGGATGTTAATGACCCTGAATCAATCAACAAGGGAATGAATTCTTTGTTGGCTAGTGGTCAGGCAGAATCTGCAAAAGCTTTGGCTGACTTGCAATTTTCAAGATGGCAGCGCCAACAAGGTCAACAAATGTTAGGACCGTTGCAGCAAATTCTTGCAAATCGTGCAAGAGCAGCGCAAGGAA
>Ga0007859_1000127_pt1 | contig 20619 bp, 27 predicted proteins | sample CryBogCBH27Jul07_FD_71222 | JGI IMG/M metagenome (GOLD analysis project Ga0007859, IMG submission 71222) | Freshwater microbial communities from Crystal Bog, Wisconsin, USA - CBH27Jul07 | ecosystem: Environmental > Aquatic > Freshwater > Lake | place: Crystal Bog, Wisconsin, USA | collected...
TGCATCAACATCACCGTTGCTCGCTCTTCAGGCTTCAAGTGCTCGTATAGTTTTCCCATCCCAACATCCTACCCTCGTAGGTGTTGCACTTAGTTTTTGAGCCCGCCGCCTGTTTCATCGATTCCTTGCCTCCTGCTTCCGATTTTTTTGGCCCATCCGCCCACCTTCACTGCATTAATGTCGTTTATTCGTCGTATTATCGCGATCCGTGACCCGGAGACTCTGGTTTTAAGGAGCAGCTAATGCCAATGAATGAAGGTCGACTCGAAGAATTTTTATTCGATATCACCATGAGCGCCCTCCTTCGGGAGACCGGGGCAGTGGGAACCGTTTCGGAACTCCTTCCACTTATCACCATGGCCGTAAAGTCCAGGCGAATCGTCGACTGCATTCAGTTCGAAGGCCTTTGGGAGGAGGCTATCGATGAGTCACACGCCCTTTTCATCAACCTGAAGCTCTCGCCGGAAGTATGCGAAGCCGGAGCTAATGAAGGGATTGATTTTCACGAACTCAGCTGGAGTCTGGTGCTTCCTGAAATCAGCAGCATGGATCCTGAAGATCGGCCAGAATCAGCTGATGACTGGCTGACCATGGCAGAGATTGATATCAATCTTGAAACCGATGAAATCTTCGACGAACTGACGCGTCTCATTGTCCTCGACGTTGAGGAAGACTGAGTTTCGCTTCACCTCATCTCCCGGGCTGAATCACTCGGTCAGATCGACATAGACGTTGAACGTCAGGAAATCGACGTCCAGATCTTCGACAAAATCCCGATTGATGTCGTTATTGAGGTATCCGATCTCGGCCCGCGTGGTGTCACTGAATCGGTAACCGATCCCAGCAAACACCCGATTCTGGTCATAGCCTGCAACCGGACCCCAGGACACCGTATTGAGGTTAAAGAACACCTCCTCGGCGGCGATGAGATACCAAAGATCATTCAAGGGGTAGGTCCACTGCACGAGTTGCCGGGCCCGAAGGGCGAGCCCCCCCGCGTTATTGACGGTGCGTTCTTCCAGCCGGCTGGAAAGCTTGAAGCCACCATAGGGCGTGAACACCTCGTAGTTGTACTGCTGCCATCCCCGATTTTCGTTGGTCGGAACACTCGCAAGAGGCTCAAGCACATGCTGGAATCCATACCCCGCGTAGAGGGTGTGGTTCTCGTTGATCTTGTACCCCAGAGAGGTATAACTCCCGACCGCCGAGAACACCATGAACTGATCCGCAGCTGAATAAGGCGTGCCAATCTGATTGCCGGCAAGAAGAAGATCACTCTCGTAGAGCCAGGGCGATCCCTTGCCGAAATTGCCGTAAATCCCAAGATCGCCCAGGATCCCGAAGATTTGCTCAGGCGCCTGTCCGGCCAAGGCATTCCCTCCCTGGAAGATGAGTACGAGGACCAGAAGAAAACCCCGATGGCGTCGAAGGTTCATGGGGTTCTCTCGAATAGGACTTGCACGATGCAGAATCCGGGCGTACTCTTTGACTCAGCGCCGATTTGTTCCGCTTGCGGGCGCTTTAAAAATATCGCTAAACCGGGTAAGGACCCGTCAAGGCGAAAGCCGGACGGGTTTTTTGTTTTCAGCCTCAGGGCGGGTCGCCGAGTTAAAGACAACTTGCAGGGCGACCTAAAAATATCTGCTAAAGCGTCGACCTCCCGCTCCCCGAAGAGGCCCGATCGCTTCCTGAGATTCGGGGTGATTTTTTGGAGGTCTCTCATGCCACTCAATGTTACGCACAACCGCTTTGGCGACTATACCCCCCTCTCCAGAACTCCTTCGAGTTTCAAGGGTCAGAACGGAAGGAGCTCAAGCGATGATCGCTTGGGGCAGGATGAACTCCATGACCGTCCTCATTTTGGGCTCGAAGAGTCCCCGAGGATCAGGATTTCTTCCCGCAGGTTCCACAATAAGAACGATCACTCTTTATCGCAGTAGTACAAGCCGCCATGACCGCAAAAAATGTCCTTGGAACAGAACTTGTCCCCTGTTCTCTCGATCCCCTCACCGGCTTTTTCAGAGACGGCTGCTGTCGGACCCGTGACGATGACGAGGGACTTCATGTGATCTGCGCGAGGGTGACGGAAGAGTTTCTGGAATACTCACTGGTCCGAGGCAATGATCTGATTTCCCCAAGGCCCGAATTTGATTTTCCAGGGCTGATGCCAGGGGACAAATGGTGTCTTTGCGCCCAGCGCTGGAAAGAGGCTTTTCTGGCCGGCTGTCCTCCGCGCGTCGTGCTGGAAAGCACCCATGAGAAGGCTCTGGAGATCGTTTCTCTGGAGAACCTTCAGTCCTGCGCCTGGCTGAATTGACTTAGACCGTCAGCTTTTTGAGCGCTTCGAGATTCTTGATACGCACGAACTTCCCGGTGGTCTCGATCATGCCAGCCGTTTCAAACCTTGAAAAAAGACGGCATACGGTCTCGAGAGTCACCCCCAGATGCTCGCCGATTTCCTGTCGCGTCAGGTTGAGATAAAACTCCTCTGAAGAGAAGCCTCGGGCCCTGTAGCGGTCGGAGAGATCGATCAGAAATCCGGCGAGGCGCTCTTCCGCAGGCCGCTTGGTCGTTGCGAGACGCTCGATCGAGCGTTCGATCTGCTCACCGGTCTTGTGCATCAGGGTGCGATGAACGACGGGCAATCTGCGACTGAGTGACTCGATCTCACTACTCGGTATCTCGCAGGCACTGGACGTTTCAAGTGCCACCAGGGCGCAGCGATAATTGCCACTGTAAAGGCCGTCAAAACCCGCAAGTTCCCCCGGCAAGAGAATCGCGATAATGGCTTCCCTGCCTTTGCTGTCGGTGTGCAAAAGCTTCATGGAGCCCGAGTTGATGGCGTGAATGCCGGTAAAGCGCATGCCAGGGCGGTACAACGACTCCCCTTTCTGAAAGGTGCGTGCCCGTTTGGCAATCTGGGTGAGGCAAAACCGATCCGCGAGGGTGATGCCTTTGGGCCGGCAGACTTCTGAAAACCGGCATTCGGTGCAAGCCGAGCCCAAGAACGTCGAATCCATTGACGTGTATTCCGCAACCAAGAGGGGGTCTGAAGTGAGGCAAGCCCTCTAAGAATAGGGGGGCGGACCATTCCCGTCAAGGCGCTGTATTTTTGTATGTACGCATGAATTAAAGCAAAAATCATCCAAGTCGTATCAAGCAGGCTCTGCCCTATGATAGCTCGCGCCGGGTGCATGAATCGCCTGATAGTCGTCCCCACCTCCCAGGCACTCGTTATCAAAACGGGGGCCGACACCCTGCAGAAGCTCCCGAAATTCGTCCTGGCTCACCCCAATGATTTTGGCAATCGCTGAAAAAGACCAGGTGGGCTCCCCTTCACGGCTGGTGAACTGATCCGCCGGCGGAAGGAGGCCTTGGCTGATGAGATCAAAGATCCGTTGAATTTCAGGTGGCGTCGGCAGAAGATCGAGATCCTGATGCTTGCTTCTTCGATCGCTCCGCATACAGCCACAGCTGGTTGAGGATCCATTCCTGAGGGTCACGGCGGACACCAGCCGCTCTTCACCACAGTCACAGCGGCAGGGATAACGAAGGTCACCCTTGACTCGGGTGGCCTCAGCCGTGATGAGCCAATGCCCATAGCGTTGCCCGACCCAAGGTTGGGACGATTCCTTTGATTTCATTTTGACCTCCACGGAACATCAATACAGCCCAGGACCTTGTCCCTGCCAAAGACAGGTTGAGGTCCACTCAAAGCTCTTTTCGAGGACCCGGCCAGGGCCTTCGAATAGGTTTGATGACGAGACTCAGCCCCCCCCCGGGGACAGAATCCATTCGCTGGATGGATCCTGAGTGTGATGAGGAGATCGCCAGGATGGGAATCAGGCGTCGAAACTGACGCTGTCCCTTGGCGTCGGGCCATCGGGCAAAACACCGATCTGCAATCTCTCCCTCGTCTCGACAGGCAATGGCTTCATATGGAAGTCTCAGCATAAATAATCTCACGGCAATTCAACAAGCACGGGTCAGGTTGACAGTCCGTTATCGAAATCGAGCAAATTCAATCTCGCCTGCATGCTCAAGCCTAAGGCTCAAGGTCCAGGGCCCCCTCTCGCCCGGCGCATGATCATTTCGAGGAATTTCAATTGGAGACTCTGGAAATTTCCCCTTGATCTTCATCCCGCAATCCGGACATTCGAAACCGATGCTCGGGTCAAAAGACACGAGTTTTCCTCCTTCCCGCCTCACCAGGGTTCGACCACAACATTCACAGCGGGTGTTGCTCCCCTCAGGGCAGTCCGGATGGTCGAGATAGACATGCGAAAGGCCATTGCCCTCCGCGATCTTTCGGGCTTTGTTGAGGATCGTGACGGCACTGGGTGATGATCGGTGATGGGAGTTACCCGGGGGCAGGATCGTGAAATGGAGCGGGACTTCATGACCCAGATGTTTGTAAAGCCACTGGGACATCGCATCGAGTTCGATGGGATGATCATTCATGCCAGGCATCAGACAGGTTCTGATCTCAAGCCAGCACTCAGTCTCGTGATAGAGATGAAGGAGGGTCTCGAGTACCGGACTCAACTGGGCTCCGGTTTGCTGAACATAGAAGGCATCGGTAAACGCCTTGAGGTCCACACTGACCGCCTGCATGCCTTGGAAATAGGCTTTTCGAAGTTCAGCCGGCATGGCACCCGCCGTCAACGCCATCCTCCGAAGGCCGCGCTGCTGGCAGGCTTCAAAAAGAGTGGTATTGAAGGGTTCACTGTTCCACGGCGGCGAGTCATTGAAAGCGACGGACTGAACCCCGTAGCGATCAAGGATTCGCATGAGGTCGCCTGGACTCAGTCTCTGAGCTTCGGTCGCACGGAAGGGAGAGCGCCCGGCTCGGCCAAGACACAGCACTGGGGATCCCGGATGAAAGTGGTAAAGCGGGAGCGCTTCCACGCTTTCGATCTGCCATTGGGGGCCAGCCCCGAAAGGGACAAGGGCCGTGGAGGCTCCGCCCGCCATCGTCCCTCGAGGGGGTGTATACCCCTGGAAACGGAGCACTTCACCGCCATGCCGATGCAGGATCATGGCACAGCCCCCCTGAAGGCCCTCACGGGGTAGCGATAAAGGTGGACCTCCGATGACCAAAAATCCGGCGCAAGACCTGCCCTTTCTTTCAGGCGCTTCAGGAAGTCCAATGGCCTCGGACATTCGCTCCAGGCATGCGGAAGCAAGGTACTGTGATGCCGTTTATAACTGAAAACGACCCCATCTCGCCCCGGGATCAAGGTCCTGATGACCGAGGCTTCCGTCTCCGATGGAATTGGCTCGAGGGATTCGATCAGTGCAATCTCGACCTCAATCAGAGGCTGATCTTCGAGGGTCGGATGAATGTGGGTCAAGGCATCTTGGACTCCGGCCATGGCGTGATGCCAGATCTCCACCTCTAGGGGCCGATTTCCGGCGACGAGACGCCCATGACACGCCACATGTTGCCCCTCTCGATACCAGGTCACAAAAACGGCAGCCGGCTTTGAAAGGCAGGCATGGGGGGGCACCTTCATCAGGGGCAAGCCCCACTGATCGGCCAGTGCATTTCGCGCCAGCGTCAGCAAGGCCTCTCCAAGGCGGGTTTCATCCGCCATTTCAGGCCCCCTAGGGCGGTCCGATGACACCCTCTCCTCGGGCCACAGCGCCACGGCGCCATAGCCGACCACACACGCCATGTCTCCCGTCGTGTGCCCCGAGTGGGTTGCGGCAATGAGTTCGGCGCGTAGCCCTCGTGCGGAAGCCGAGTGAAGGACCCCATTCAGGGGTAAGGCACCGCACGCATCATCAACGCTCAAGGTCGGCGAGAGATCCATGATCCGCCGAAGCGTGGCGCGATCGTGCCGACTTGCAATGGCCCCACTCTGAAAATGCGAAAGGTCGGTACTGACAATGAGGATCGTGTCATTTCCACCCCAAACCTGCTCCACCAACTCCATGACCGTGGCATGGTCGATCTGACCGATCGCCATCGGAACCAGAGCAAATTCGTCCAGTACGCATTGGAGAAATGGCAACTGCACTTCAAGGGAATGTTCGAAGGCATGGACCTCGTCACTCACGACCACCCCGGGAGTCATCAACAACGCCGACAAGGTCTTCCGATCCAGGGGAATATCGCCGATAGGGGTATCAAAGACATCGACCGAGGGAATGACCATGCCGCAAACGCTCTGCCGATGCGAAGGCCCCAGAAGAACCACCCGTCGAATCTGATGGCGAAAGGGTTTCAAGAGCCCATATGCCCGCGCCGCCACTGCGCCCGAATAAAGATATCCGGCGTGGGGAACCACCAGGACCTTGGGACACATCGGGGCGAGGTGCGCTATCGGCATGTCGAGCCAGCGTTGAATCTGTTGGCCGAGCACCCTGGGATCACTGCTGTAGAAACGGCCGGCGACCGCCGGTGGACGGTGTGTGGGAGAGTAGGTATTCACTTCAGAGGCTCCAGGCGCCAGATCACCGAATCTTTGAGGGCCGGGATCCCGGCTTTCGCTTTCGGGGGCAAGCCTAGGCCGTCCAACGCCTCTGAAAAATCAGTAGAAATACAGTCTGTACAATGTAAATTTCCCTCAAGCCCCTCAAGCTAAAGATGTCTCTCTCCTCACTTCCCGACCTTCATACCCTCAGCGTCTCGACCGGCATGGTGGCTCTGGCTGAAATAGGGGATAAAACTCAGCTGCTCGCCCTGCTCCTGGCGGCCCGCTTTCAACGCGCCTTGCCGATCATCCTTGGCATCCTGATCGCGACGCTTCTGAACCATGGTCTTGCCGGTGCCCTAGGGCACTGGATCGGCGGCGCTCTCGATCCTCAACTCCTGCATCTGATTCTGGCTTTTGTTTTTCTGGTCATGGCGGTCTGGATTCTGGTCCCGGATACCTGTGAGGAGGATGTCGACACCCGGAGCGCTCTGGGCGTTTTCGCAGCCACTACGGTGAGCTTCTTTTTGGCCGAAATGGGCGACAAGACCCAGATCGCAACTATTGCGCTGGCCGCCCATCAATCGGATCTTGTAATGGTGGTGATCGGAACCACCCTCGGGATGATGATCGCCAATGTGCCCGTGGTCTTTCTCGGGGATCGGATTGCCGACCGCTTGCCGGTCCGGGCCACCCGCATTGTCGCTTCCCTGCTCTTTTTAGGGCTTTCGAGTACCGCTTTTTACACCGCGGAGATTGATCTCAATACCCTTTGGGAGAAGACCCAGAACACAGTTCTTTCGTATTGGACCCCTAACCCATGAGCACCGGCCCCAGGCCCTTTTCTCTCGCTTGCGAGCGAAATCGCGATCCGATTCTTGCGGTGCTTCGAGAATATCTCGAAGGTCATGAAACCCTTCTTGAAATCGGAAGCGGCACAGGCCAGCACGCTGTCTATTTTGCAAAGTCGCTTCCGGGTGTGATCTGGCAAACCTCCGATCGGGCCGAGAATCTTCAGGGCATCCGGTCTTGGTTATCCGAGGCCGGACTCCCAAATACCCCAGAGCCTCTGTCTCTGGACGTGAGGGAGATCTGGCCCCTCAGGACCTATGGGCCTTTACAGCGAACACCTTCCACATCATGAGCTGGTCCGACGTCATCGCCTTTTTCGAGAAACTCCCCGGAGTCCTGAGGCACGGAGGCGTACTTGTGGTTTATGGGCCTTTCAACGAGAACGGTTCATTCACCAGCGAGAGCAATGCCGCGTTTGATGACTCGCTCCGGGCTCAAAACCCCAAGATGGGCCTTCGCGACATCGAAAAGGTGGTGGCTCTGGCTGAAGGCGCAGGGCTTCAGTGGATCGCCCATCATGCCATGCCGGCCAACAATCGGTGCCTCATATTTCGCAACATATCGCAGGAAACCTGAAGGAACCTCAAAGCGGCGATCCGGTCGAACCTGTGGCTTCTTTCACTGAGTGAATACCATGCGACAGATCTCCCATTTCTTTCTGGGCCTTGGCGCCCTGATGCTCATCGGCTATTGCGTCATTGGCATGAGGACCGGTGCCGACTTCATCCACCCCCCCTTTGTGATGTTCTGGGCATCCCTTTTCCTGATCATAGGAGGCATTGCAGGGCGCTTTATTCTCCCCCGCCTCTAAGCCACAATTCTCGGGCGAACGGCCGGATTGCCAGAATGAAAGCCTCCGCATAGAGTTTCGGGGTCTTCCAGAATCCTGAAACGGAGTTTTCCGCGTGAGCGCCCTTTTTTCGCCCTATGCCATCGGCAACGTTCTTCTTTCCAATCGGATTGTCATTCCACCGATGTGTCAGTACTCCGCCCGTGATGGCATGGCCACGCACTGGCACCTCCTGCATCTGGGGAACCTTGCCCTTTCAGGTGCTGGTCTTCTGATCATCGAGGCGACGGCCGTTTCCCCCGAGGGCCGTATTACACCCTGGGATCTTGGACTTTGGTCCGATGCCACGGAGAACGCACTTCGGGAAACTCTTTCGGTCGTGCGGGAGTACGCTTCCGTTCCCCTCGCCATCCAGTTGGCGCATGCCGGCCGCAAGGCTTCGACCGATCGGCCGTGGAACGGCGGCGCCTGGGTGCCGCCTTCCGAAGGGGGATGGCTTCCGAGCGCTCCCTCCCCGATCCCCTTTACGGCGGGGGACCCTTCCCCCGCCGCACTGGAATCGACCGAACTGGACCGGATTGTCGAGGCTTTCGTGGCATCGGCCGAAAGGGCGCATCGACTCGGGATCGACATCATCGAACTCCATGCGGCTCACGGATACCTGCTCCATGAATTCCTCTCGCCCCTGAGCAATCTGCGGGAGGACCAGTACGGTGGCTCTCTTGAAAACCGGATGCGCCTGCCTCTGAGAATCTTCCGTGAGATGCGGGAGCGGATCCCTCCGAGCCTTCCGATCGGGGTTCGGATTTCTGCCAGCGACTGGATCGAACAGGGTTGGAACCTCGAGGAAAGCATTGTCTTTACCAGAGCCCTTCAGGCACTCGGTGCCGCTTATATCCATGTCTCCAGCGGAGGACTGAGCCCCTTACAAAAAATTCCTCTAGAACCGGGATATCAGGTGCCCTTTGCCGAGGCCATCCGAGAGGCCACCGGGATGCCGACCATCACGGTCGGCCTGATTCAGGATCCCGAATCAGCCGAGGCTCTGGTCGCAACCGGCAAGGCTGATCTGGTCGGGATTGCCCGTGGCATGGTGTTTGACCCTCGATGGCCCTGGCATGCGGCCGTAGCGCTCAATGCCAAGCTCGAGATTGCGGCCCCTTACTGGCGCTGCGTTCCGGGTTCCGAGGCGCATCGTTTCAGCGCGGCGCCCCATCCCTGAACAAGGCCACCAGCGATCCGGTATCATGGAGACGCGGCAAGCACGTGCCGTCGCCCGGAACCCCAGCCGGTCGCGTCCTTTGAGAAGGACCTCACGCTTTCAATAAAAATTAAGTGAGGTAAATCATGAGCGAATCAACCCCGTCTTCAGAGGAGAAGACCTGTGCCTTTGCCGGCGCAAAAAAGGTCATCGACTGGTTCAACGTGGTGGATGACTTTAAGATCAAGGAACATCCCAATTTTCTCCCCCGCTGGGCCTTTCTGGTGATCGTTCTCAGCGTCATGGCACTGACCTGAAGGATCTGATACCTGCTCAGGCACCCCCGAACCCTCTGGGCTTCGGGGGACTGCCACGGATCTTTGACCCTATAAGACCTGATTCAAGACCTCAAGGTACCGCTTGAGATCCGTCTCGCTGTAACAGCAGAAAATCACTTCTTTAATCGAGGTCGGTTCCGATATCGATCCCAGCACCGTCTCCACGGCGATCAGCGTCGCGAGTTCCTTCGGAAATCGGAACACACCCGTACTGATGGCGGGAAACGCGATCGAACGGGCCTCAATCGATTCGGCCAAAAGGATCGATCGTCCGTAGCAGGATCGAAGACGCTCCGGTTCCCCAGAACGACCATCCCGCCAACGCGGCCCCACCGTGTGAATGACCCGTCGCGCGGGGAGCTGATAGCCCTGGGTCAAGACCACCTCACCGACCGCGCAGCCACACAATTTCCGGCATTCGTCGAGGAGCTCAGGACCTGCGGCCCGGTGAATGGCTCCATCGACACCTCCGCCACCGAGGAGAGTTTCGTTGGCCGCGTTCACGATGACATCGACCGCCAGGGAGGTAATGTCCGTTTGAATGGCTTTGAGGGTCAGCATGTCTTTAACCACTATTGGTGAGGCAGGATTCCACGCGCTAAGATGGACTCAACTTTAGATCAACCCGGAGTCTAGGCATGTCTGCCCCTTCGTTCCATTCCCTCGCTGCACTGGTGCCCCTGTTGGGTAGCCTGATGTGGACAGCACCTCTGCTAGCAAAGACCTCGGGGACCCATCAGAACACGGTCCGAAAAGAGGTCATTTATTCGGTGGGCGGTGACATCCGGGAGGCGCGCATCACCTTCATGGACTCCACCGGCCGGGTTGAGCATGAAATTGTTCACGTCCCCTGGAAACTCAAGATCATGATGCCCTGCAAGAGCAAGGTCTCAATCGCAGCCCGAAACCTTTCCCCGAGCGGAAACATCATTGCCAAGATCCGCATTGATGGCCAGGAAGTCAAGGAAGTCAAAGGCCAGGGCCATCTGGCCGGGGTCTTTGCCGAAAGCCAGACCTGCCCCTAGAACCATGGAAGCTTCTTTTTGGATCGATCGCTGGACTGAGGGGCAGATCGGATTTCACCTCGATGAGATCAACCCGGCGCTGATCCGGCATTGGCCCAAGCATGGCCATGACGCGATGGGACCCGTTCTCGTCCCCCTGTGCGGGAAGTCACGCGATCTTCATTATCTTCGGGATCGCGGTCATTCGGTCACCGGGATAGAGCTCAGCCCATTGGCGGTTGAGGCCTTCTGGGAGGAGTCTCACCTCATTCCTTCGGTGATTCAGGATGGCCCCCATCGCATCTTTGAGGGCGACCGGATCCGGCTCATCGAAGGGGATTTTTTTACCACCCGGCCCGATCAGTTCGAGACGCCTGCCTGGGTCTACGACCGGGCTGCCCTGATCGCGCTTCCTCCGCTCATGAGGGACCGCTATTGCCACCATCTCCTGAGTCTCGCCCCCGACGCCCCCATTCTCCTGATCACCCTCGATCATGACCCCGATGAAAAGGAGGGGCCGCCATTCCCGGTCACTCCATCCGAGGTGAAACAGCGATTTGGCGCCAGTCATACGATCGAAGTCCTCGAATCCCGGGATGTTCTCGAGGAGAATCCCCCGTTTAAAAACCGGGGTGTCAGTGCCCTCACCGAACATGTCTTCCTTCTGACCCCGAATTGACGTTTGTCTGAAGGTAGAATGGGGCTCCATTTTCGAGAGGTCCCTTATTCATGAGCAAGATTACCGTCGAACACAATCCGAGCCAGGAACGTCTGGATGCCCTGGGCGTCTCCGATTGGGAAACCTGGGAAGCTGAAGTTTCCAAGTTTCCGATCGATTTCGACGAAACCGAAGTGGCCTATATCCTTGAAGGCGAAATCATTGTGACGCCGCGTGATGGCGGAGAGCCGGTAACCGTTGTCCCGGGTGACCTCGTCTCTTTCCATGCCGGCCTCAATAGTGACTGGGAAGTGACCAAGCCCTTGCGCAAGCACTGGAGCTATGACTTTCCGAACGGCGTCTGATCGTTTTTTCGTACGCTCTTAAAAAGGCGACGGTCACCCCGTCGCCTTTTTTAATCCCGTAAGCCCGAGGAATCAGCTGGATTCGCTGTCCTCATCCTCCAGGGACTCCAGCATGGTGGCCGGAAGGTTCTTGGTGGATTTGACCCCGAGCTTTCGTAGATTTTCAGCACGGTTGATCAGGCTTCCCCGACCGGTCAGCTTGGTGACCGCACCCTCATGGGCTTTTTGTGCCTGAGTCAGATTCCGGCCCACGCTTTCCAGATCCTGAACAAAGGCGCAGAGCTTGTCATAAAGTTCGCCCCCCTTCCGGGCGATCTCACGGGCATTTTGCGACTGCTGCTCCTGGCGCCAAAGGTGAGAAACCGTGCGGACGACAAAGAGGAGCGTACTCGAGCTGACCAGCAACACATTCTTTTCCCAGGCCTCCTGCCAAAGGGAATCATCCTCGGCGATAGCCAGATGGAAGGCAGGTTCAACCGGGATGAACATGATCACAAAATCAAGCGAGTTGAGCTGATAGAGTTCCTGATAGTTCTTCGACGAGAGTCCCTTGATGTGAAAGCGGACCGAGTCAATGTGTCGACGTAACTCGGCCTTGCGTTCTTCCTCGGTCGAGGCGTTGACCCAGGCTTCATAGGCGGTCAGGGAGACCTTGGCGTCAATGACGAGCTGGCGTTCTTCTGGAAGCATCAGCACCACGTCAGGCTGAGCTCTGGATCCATCTTCCCGGTGATGCGACACCTGGGTTACATAATGGACACCCTCGATCAGACCTGCGGCATCCAGCACTCGCTCCAGCACCAGTTCTCCCCAGTTGCCCTGCACCTTGCTCTGGCCCTTGAGGGCCTTGGTCAGGTTACCGGCATCATCGGAAAGCTGGCGATTGAGATCGAGCAACTGACGCACTTGTTCTGCGAGCGCCGAACGCTCCTTGCCCTCGGTGACATAGACCTCTTCGACCTTGCCCTGGAAGAGCTGAATCCGTTCCCGAAGGGGGTCGAGAAGGGCCTGCAGGCTGGTCTGGTTTTGCTCGGTAAATTTCTTCGATTTTTCCTCGAGAATGTCGTTGGCCAGCACCTTGAATTCATGGGTCAGACGATCACGTGATTCGGCCAGATCCTTGAGACGTTGCTCTCCCTGCTCTCTTTCAGCTTTGAGAAGGGTTTCAAGCTCACCGATTCGAACCGAAAGCGTCTCATGAGCGCGCTGCAGCGTCGCAATTTCAAGGGTGTCCTCATCATGCCGGGACTGAAGGGATTCCCGGGTCCGAACTTCAGCCATCAGGCGTTCTTCAAGCACCGCTTTTTCAATCCGAAGACCATCTTGCGCCTGCCGCTCGCCCCGTCGACGCAACCATCCCACCCCGAGACTCACCACAAGGCCGGCGAGAAGTCCGATGAAAAGCGGTACAAGGAGCTCGGGAAACTGGGGGGGCATCGGAGATTCCATCTGAGGGGCAAGCGGTCAAGGATACCTCCGATGACGATTGAGGAAAATCCAGCCGCCCGTTCCAGGGCCTGATGGGTAAAATGAGGATCTTCGCCTACGGAATTCCCTCATGCCCTCCAAAAGCTCCGCCACGATGCCACCTGCCCCGGGAATCCGGATGCAGAAGCTCTGTCAGGCTTTTGATGGGCGGACGGTCATCGATCAACTCGACCTTGAAGTACAACCCGGCGAGTTTCTTGTCCTCCTTGGCCCTTCAGGCTGCGGCAAATCCACCCTTCTCCGTCTCGTGGCGGGGCTGTCCGAGCCCGTTTCAGGGCAACTCAGCCTCAATCCACCCCATCCGGGGATCGGCTTTGTGTTTCAGGAAGCGAGCCTCCTTCCCTGGAGAACCGCACTGGGCAACGTCCTGCTGCCCTTTGAGCTGGAGGGCGTCCCGGTCGCTAAGGCCCAACAAGAAGCACGGGAACTCCTTCAGGATGTCGGCCTTGAAGGATTCGCTGAGTACTACCCCGATGCCCTATCCGGCGGGATGCGCATGCGGGTCTCGATCGCCCGGGCGCTGGCCGGAAACCCCCGACTTTTGTTGCTGGATGAACCATTTGCAGCTCTTGATGAAGTCACCCGGACTCGACTGGATCAGCACCTCGGTGAACTGACCCGAAAGCGCGGGACGACCACGCTGTTCGTCACTCACTCGATTCAGGAAGCCCTGGCGCTGGCCGATCGGATCGTGGTGATCTCACCGACCGAAGGCCGGATTGTCCATGATAGGCAGGTACCGTTCGACTGGCCCAGAACCTCCATCCACCGCCAGAGCGGCGAATGGCAGGCGTTGGCGCGACATCTCGGCGAATGCCTTGAACCCTCCGAGGCCATCGCATGAGCCGCCTGATTCGCGACCTTTACCCGCCCTTCATTCTCTTACTCCTTCTGGGACTTTCCGCCGAGGTGGGACTGGATCTTGCCGGCGTCCCCGCTTACCTTTGCCCAAGGCCCAGTGAGGTGATCAGAACAGCCTTACAGCATGGGGATGCCTTGTCGGTCGCTCTGGGGCGCACCGGCATGGCCGCCCTCACCGGGCTTTTGGGTAGCGCCCTTGGGGGTGGCCTTTTGGCTCTGGCGCTCTCGCTCAACGCCTGGGTCCGAAAGGCGGTCTATCCCCTCATGGTGTTCTTTCAAACGGTTCCCATCGTGGCGATCGCCCCCATGATGGTGATCTGGGTCGGATACGGTCGACCTGCGGTCATTCTCTCGGCATTGATCGTCTCGCTGTCGCCCATCGTGGCCAACAGCCTTCAGGGGCTGCTGTCTGCCGATCCCGCCCTGGTGGATCTATTTCGGATGAAGCGGGCGTCCCCTCTGAGCATCCTCTTGAAGCTCAGAATTCCCTCAGCCATCCCGCAGTTCCTCACCGGCCTTCGCATTGCAGCCGGACTCTCGGTCATCGGCGCCATTGTCGGGGAGTTCGTGGCCGACACCTTCGATGGAGGCGGTGGCGTGGGGACATTGATCGAAGCGGCCATCAAGGAACAGGAGACCCCTTTGGTCTTTGCTGCTCTGATGGGCTCGACCTTGCTGGGGTTGGCCTTCTTCCTCTCGGTTGGCGGCCTGAGTCATCTGGCCCTGCGCCACCTTCACATTGCCGAAACCCGGAGTTCTTCGTGACGAAACGCGTACTCTTTGTCTTTGGCCTTCTCGCCCTCATCCTGACTGCCGCTTGTGATGGCTCGAAGGAAAGCGGCAAGGGTCACCTTCGCATCCAGTTCGACTGGGTTCCGGAACCTGAGTTTGGGGGATATTACGCGGCAGAACTCAAGGGCCTTTTTACCGCCCGCAATCTGGCCGTTGATCTTCGCCCCGGTGCCGCCGGCACCCCGGTCATCCAGATGGTCGCCTCAGGTCAGGCCGAATTGGGTATCGCCGGGGCCGATGATCTTCTGATTGCCAAAAGCCACGGGATGGATGTCGTGCCGGTCTTTGCCGCATTCCACGACTGCCCGCTCGGCCTCATGGTGCATGCTGAAAGAAAGATCAATGCCGTGGAGGATCTTTTCAAAAGTGGGACGCTGGCGATGACACCCGGCAGCGCTCCTACCCGCTTCCTGGAAAAACGCTATGGCTATCACGGCGTTAAGCTTGTGCCCTACGGTAACAACCTCGCGACCTTCATGTCCGACCCCCTCTTCGGCCAACAGTGCTTCATCACTTCAGAACCTGTGGCCGCCGAACGGGGCGGCGCCAAGGTACGGGTGATTCTCTTCAAGGATCTGGGCTACAACCCCTATGCCGGCGTCCTTTTTACACGCCGCGCGTTTCTTGAAAGCCATCAGGAGGAAGTGAAGGCGCTGGTCGCTGCCATCAAGGAGGGATGGCTGGCCTATCAGGCGGATCCCGAACCGGCCATTGCCCGGATGCAAAGCCTCAATTCGACCATGAGCCTTGAGACTTTCAGGACCGCCACCAAGATCCAGCAGGATTATCTGTGGCCCCAAAGCGAAGGCCCCGAACGCTTCGGAACCATGGAGGCGGCTCGCTGGGATGCCCTGTCTGAGACCTTGCACTCCCTCGGGATGACCCAAGGCCCAACTGCCATCGGGAACCTGCCGTGAGGACATTCCTGTTGTGGTTCTGGGGTCTTCAGCGAAGGCTTTACCGGGCCTGGATCCTTCTTTTCGCGTTTGCTTTCATTGAGCTCGACATCCGCAAGATCATCTCGGTGGAACTCCTGACCAAAGGCGCCGAATCTCAGGCCATGCAATCGGTGCTGGAGGTTCTGAAGGAGCACTTTTTTGCCCACTTCCTCTTGCTTCCCTTCTACGGGGTCATTGTCTTCTTCCCCATGGCCGCCTTCCTCGGACGTGCGATCCACAAGAATCTCTATTGGCTGCTGCCGATCGGAGCTGTATCAGGATTCAGTTACTTCATCACGCTTGAAGCCAACATCGGCCTCTTCCTCTTCTGGTATCGCCCGGGCTATGAGGAAGTCGCCTTTTCCATGACCCTGATGCCCTTGGCCCTCCTGATCTTCTTTACGATCGATGTCCGCCGCATCATTCGGGTGGTCCGGGCGACATCACCCCGGACCCAAGGTCCCAAGAGGCGCGAGTCCCGGACTAACTGATATGCCGCGCCTTCTTCTCGTTTTCGAGCGCCAGGGTCGTCACCTCGTGATAGATCTCGATGGCGCGATTGTAGATCTCAAGGTAGTCAGGGAGATGCTGGACCGTTCCTGAGAGCTGCTGGCAGGTCTGAAGCACCTCTTCAAGAAATTCGACCTCTCCTTCATTGAGCAGCGCTCCGGCCTTCACTTCCTCAAGCATCCGGATGATGACGGGATAGCGTTGTTCCGTAAATCGTTCCAGAAGGGCCATGGCAACGCCAAGCTCCTTTTCATCCCCATGTTCCATTGATTGTCCCTTGATGGTGGTAAAACGCCCGATTGGATCGAGCCTGAAAATAGCGAAAAAAATCCCGATGAGAAACGGGGGTTACCAAAGACCGCCTTTTAAAAGCTCCAATACCCAGATGCTGGCAAAGAATCCGAGCAGGATCGCCGGCATCCATCGAAGGTGAAGCGAGAAGGTATAGCCCTCGCCTTCCTTGACGTTCCCCTTCATCAATCCGAGGACGTGGAGCGCCGGAGCAGAACCGATGGCGAGCAAGGAGCCACCGACGCCGAGAGTCAGGGTCAACAGGAGCCACTGGATCTTGGGAAAGTCCGGGTGCATGTTGAGGACGGCGAACATGAGGGTGCCATTGTCGATGGAGGATGACGTCAGCCCGATCAGAACGTTGGCCAAAGTCGGACTGATCGAATGGAACATCCATTGCGCCAAAGTATCCAGATAGCCGATATAGCTCAGAGCACCGACAATCATCATCGCGCCATAGAAGAAGAGCAGCGTATCCCAATCCACGCCAGCGACACACTTGAAAATATCGATGTGGCGCTGATTGGCCGAACAGCCGGGAACTTCCGTGATCTGGAGGTAATAGGCAAAGAACTGGAGCATGGCCAATCCGAACATCATCCCCATGATCGCCGGCATATCAAGATAAACGTTGGTCAGGATGGTGAGGCTGAAGGTCATGACAAAAATCACGATTACCGCGAAGGCACCCCGCTTGAGGAAAACCGGATGTTCGTCGTGCGGCACCGGTTTGCCGCGGTCCACGGCAAAATGCATCAGACAGGCAGGGACCAGAAAATTGACGATACAGGGAATCGTGAGCTCGAAGAATTCGACAAAATGCAGGGCATCCTGCTGCCAGACAAAAAAGGTCGAAATGCCGCCGAGGGGACTCATTGTTCCGCCCGCATTGGCTGCAACCACCGCATTCAAACCGGCGAGTCCCACAAATCGCGGGTTATCCCGGGCAATATTGAGAATGATGTAGCCCATGAGTAACCCTACAGTCAGGCTGCTGATGATCAGGGAGAGCACAAAGGCCATGAGGCCGGTGATCCAGAAGAGCTGCCGATAGCTGAGTTCATGGTGCTCGAGCCAGACCCTCAGAACATCAAAAATGTTTCTCTCGGTCATGGCATTGAGAAAGGTCATCGACACCGTGATGAAGAGAAAAAGCTCGGCATATGCCGTCAGGTTGGTCTCGAAGATCGCGACCATCTCATGCCCGCTTCCGGTCCGAAGGGCGTGCTCAATGAAGATCGCAAACCAGATGAGCCCTGAACCCAGCACCATGGGCTTGGCCTTGCTCATGTGGTGGACATCTTCGGTCATCGCAATCGTGTAGGCCAGAAGGGTAATCACGATGGCGTAATAGCCGACCCAGTGATGCTCAAGATCAATCCTGCCAGAAAGGTCCCCGGCAAAACCCGATTCGGGAATTAAAAGCATCAGTAACAAAGACAGGCAGCTGAGGATCATGAGTATCCGAATGAAAACTGATAGAACCTCGCGTATTCTCTCAGATACGAAGCTCCCGTGAATGATCCATTAGATTTGAGTCGATACTCTATAATCCCTTCATGTCTTCTTTACCCCCCTGCCGGATATCCTTCGCGACCCAGATCGGGTATTTAATGATCGGGCTCGGGCTGATGTATTCCCCCGGAGCGTGTGCAGAAGCAACACCCGAGGAAACCGAAGCGCTCTGGCACTATGGCGCCTATCTTGATCTGAACTATGCCCCGGATCTTACGACACCGCGTTCTGTCCCTTTCAGGGACAAGTTGACCACCAACCGACTGAATCAGTTTTCTCCCGATCTCGGGATGGTCTATCTCAGAAAGGGAGCCACAACGGAATCCCCCTTCGGCTTTGAACTTTCCGGGCAAGCGGGGTATGACACCAACGGACAGTTGCCACCCAACCAGCCTCTGCCCGGCGCGAATGTCCTTCGGTATTTTTCACGCGCCAACGTGAGCTATCAGACCGATATCGGCAACGGTCTCAAGTTCAACGGCGGACTGATGAACAGCTTTATCGGCTACGAGTCCTTTTACGCCAAGGACAATATCAACTACAGTCGCGCCTGGGGCAGCGACTACTCCCCCTACTTCCTGATCGGCATCGGGGCCAGTTACCCCGTCAATTCTCAAATCGATACCGGCTTCTACATCGTTTCCGACTACAACTACCTTCAGGAAGTGAACACCCAGCCGAAATACGCCACCCAGTTCAGCTATCGCATCAACGAACATCTGAAGTGGAGTGAAAATGCCTTTGTGGGGCCGGAGCAGAACAACACGGCATTCCAATACTGGCGTGGCTTTCTCAATTCGATGCTGGAATGGACGGAGGATGACTGGACCCTTGCCTACGTTCTGGATGCAGGATCACAGCGGGCCTACAGTAGCAATCGAGTCCAGCAACTCTATGTGGCGAACGCGCTTTATGGTCGTTGGAACTTCTCAGGCCCCTGGACCCTGGGGCTTCGGCCAGAGCTCTACTACGACCCCAATGGCCTTCAGACCGGCAACATCCAGTTCATCAAGGCGATCACCTCGACGCTGGAATACAAATATCAGGAAGCCGGTTTCACCAACCGCTTACGGCTTGAATACCGATATGATCATTCGACCGGGACCCAGGGAGGGTTTTATGGACCCGAGGGGGTTTCAGGGCCTTTGGTGCCAGGCCAGTCGGTAATCTTCCTGGTTCTGATGGTGAGCTACGACGCCCAGTTCAGGCCGTAAAATCACAGCCGTAACTGGCTTTCCATATACTGACGGTATAGAAAGTAATGTCACTCGGCAGCGTATTGGCAATCTGGGTGCCTGAAGAATGACCGAACGATATGCGGCATTTTCTGCAGTTTTCTCAAACTTGAAAGGACTACTTGCTTGAGTTCGACTTTATTCATGGGAACCTGTTTCGCAACTCGGGATTTGATCCAACTCCATACCTGCTCGTCTGGATTCAATTGCGGCGAGTACGGTGGAAGATATGCCAGGGTAAGCCGGCCTTCTTGCTGCTCCACATACTCCTTCACCAGTTTCGATTTGTGAGCCGGATGCCCATCGACCACCAGAATGACCGGTCTCGTAGCGCCTCTCATCAAGCGCTGCAGGAACTCGCGGAACACTTCCGAGTTCACCGTTCCCTCTTGGATCATGAATCGAAATTCTCCCTGCGTACTCACTGCAGAGATCATATTCAGCCCGAACCGACGCCCAGTGGCCTCAACCACGGGAGTCTCTCCACAGGGCGCCCACGTTGTGCCCGCACGATGATCCGAGCGAATTCCGGACTCATCGGCAAAATAAATCACGGCGCCAGTCTTTTTGGCCTCAGCCTTCAGCGCAGGAAAGAGATTGGTTTTCCACGCCTCAACCAAAACGGGATCCTGCTGCCAGGCCACGTATTTGGGCTTCTGAGGCGTATACCCCAGAAGCCTCATGATTCTTGCAACGCTGGGCTTGGTCAGACGTACCCTAAACTTCTTATAGATGACCTCTCCAATGAGCGAGAGAGTCCAAAGTCCGAACTCAAACTTCATCTGCCACGGGGTTTTATCCCGGACAGTCTCTGCTATCCACCGCAGTTGATCGCCATCCAGTTTGGGAGGGCGGCCCGGAATCGGCTTGGCCAACAGGGCGTTCTGACCGCCCTCAGCGAAATCAGAAAGCCAGCGGAATACGGTTCGAATATTGACGCCAAGAGCGGCAGCAACACTCGTTGCAGTTTCGCCATTACGTACCGCCTTTACTGCCTGCTGACGCATCACTTGAAGCGCGTGATGATCATGGGCCCTAGCGTCCGAATCCCTTTTGCATTTCATGGTGCCATTTTAACATGATATGGCACTACTTAATTAACGCTAAGTGAGTCATTGATTTTGAAGGCCGTTGAACGTCAGTTCGGTAGACGCCACCTCCATATCCCAACTCATTGATTTATAATGACTTTTTATAAATCATTCATTCCAGGACGCCCCATGAAAACCTTCATGGGGTTCCGTTTTACCTTACCAAACTGATTTTCCACGCTCGGATGCTTTTCGTGCATCAAGCACGCGTAAAGCCAATCAAAGAAAGGTGAAGATTTGGGCTAAACTCAAGCGAGGAACGATCGTTCCA
>Ga0007859_1000129_pt1 | contig 20333 bp, 17 predicted proteins | sample CryBogCBH27Jul07_FD_71222 | JGI IMG/M metagenome (GOLD analysis project Ga0007859, IMG submission 71222) | Freshwater microbial communities from Crystal Bog, Wisconsin, USA - CBH27Jul07 | ecosystem: Environmental > Aquatic > Freshwater > Lake | place: Crystal Bog, Wisconsin, USA | collected...
CAGTCCGTCCTTGCGCGCCTGCTGGATGAAAATGCTGCGCTGGCGGACCCTGCCCCCCTTGAAAACGTGATGCGTGAGGCAGTCATCACCTCCGCACTGGAAAGTGCGCACAAGGCCATCGAACTGGGGCTCCCCAAGGAACGCATTGTGATCTCCTGCAAACTGAGTCGCGTCCAGGAACTGATCGCGGTTTATCAGATGATGGCGGAACGCTGTGACTTTGCTCTTCACCTCGGGCTGACCGAGGCCGGCATGGGCTCCAAGGGCATCGTTTCCTCAAGTGCGGCGCTGGCCGTTCTGCTTCAGCAGGGCATCGGCGACACGATTCGCGTTTCGTTGACTCCGGAACCGTTGCTTAATGACCGGACACAGGAAGTCATTGTTGCTCAGGAAATCCTGCAAACCATGGGTTTCCGCTCATTCCTGCCGTTGGTGACCGCGTGCCCAGGCTGTGGCCGAACCACCAGCACCTATTTCCAGCAGCTGGCTCAGGACATTCAAAGCCATATCCGTCACAAGATGCCGGAATGGAAAAGAACCTATCAGGGCGTCGAAGACATGCAGGTCGCCGTCATGGGCTGCGTGGTGAATGGCCCTGGCGAGAGCAAGCACTCCAACATCGGTATCAGCCTTCCGGGAACCGGTGAGGATCCCGTCGCACCGGTCTACGAGGACGGCGTCAAAACCGTGACCTTGAAGGGCGACCACATTGCTGAAGAATTTCAGGCTCTGGTCGAAAAATACATCGACAGCCATTACGGCCGCAAAGCATAGAGAGCCCAAAATCAGGGGAGTGCCTCGAGCCACTCCCCATGCTCTAAAAGCCCAAAATTTCATTTACTACTCGAGAGATCTCCCCGACGCATGCTGTACGGCAAGAGAATTTTTTGGCTGGCCCTGAGCCTATCCCTACTCCCTGGCTGTGCGACGCAGCCACAAACCGAGACGATCGCATCAAAACCCAGCAAATCGTCAAAAGCCAATAAGGCGAAAAGATACCTCGACATCCCGATGGACACCTCGGTTTCGTCGGGCATTCGATTCCCCAAATCATCCCGGACAGTCGATGATGTCCTGAACGCCTTTGCGCCCTCCGCGATCGGGCAACTCGAACCTTGGTTCAAAAAGGCCGGTGTTGCCTATCCACCCAACGAGATTGTCCTGATTGCCATCAAGGATGAGAAAAAACTGGAACTTTGGGCCCGTGATGGCGGCCCCTTTAAGCTGGTCAAACCCTATGGCATCAGGGCTGCCAGCGGAATGCGGGGCCCCAAGCTCAAACAGGGCGATCGCCAAGTCCCTGAAGGGATCTATCACATCTCAAGACTCAATCCGAACAGCAACTATCACCTTTCAATGAAGGTGGATTATCCGAACCAATTCGATCGGGATCATGCGATCGATGATGGCCGCAATGATCTTGGGGGTGACATCTTCATCCACGGCAAGGCCGTCTCAGCAGGCTGTCTTGCCATGGGCGACGCCGCCATTGAAGAACTGTTCGTCCTCTCGGCCCAAGTCGGGACCGAAAACATCCGCGTCATCATTTCGCCCAGCGACCCGAGGCTGAGACCTTTGGATACGAGCCATCCCAGTCTTCCGCAATGGACGACGGATTTGTATGACGAAATCACCCGCGAAATCTTCAGCGTGACCAAAGCCAAACCGCCCATTCGTCTGGCGCATACCGGCTTACATCACCCCATCTATCAACCGGCGAACTAAGGGAGACTCCGGGGAGAGGGTTTGACACCCCTCCCCGGCTTTCGGCAAGAGGCGATGGAGTCGGCGAACCTCCCGCCCAAATGAGGGTCTTACCTTGAAGACCTTACCCGGAGATCCTGATCCATGTCCTCTCCCTCATTGAGTATCGACTGCGCCCTGGGCGAGTTTGATCCCATTTCGGCCCTCCAAACCGTCAAAACCGAAGCTGACTGGATCGGTCTTCGCTACAGCTCGGAGACTCACCACCACCGTTCGGCCCGCAACGGTCACATGGAATCGAACCAGGTTCTCCAATCACGGGGGGTCATGATCGAAGCCTTGGTAGGAGGCCAAATCGCCTATGCAGCGACCAGCAATCTATCCCCTCAGGGCATTAACCAAGCCGCTCGCATTGCGACGGAAATAGCTCAGGCTACGGCAAAGCAAAGACGATCGGATCTTTCGATCCAGCAGCGACCCGCTGGGGTGGCCCGACACGAAGGCCCCTCACGAATCCCCCTGGATCAAATTCGTCTCGAGGACTTCACCAGCCATCTCATCCAGGCTACGCAACGCCTCAAGGTCTCAGACGCTATCGTCACCGCAGTTGCAGAAGCGACGCTGGTGGAATCGGTCACGCACTACGTGACCAGCAGTGGTGCCGACCTTCGTCAACAGCATCTTCTGAGTTATCAGAACTTTGGGGCCATTGCAGCCGAGGGAAGCGAAACCCAACAGCGAAGTCTCAACGGACCCACCGCCCGGTGCCTCCAATCGGGCCTTGAGAGCTTCAATTGGGACGAACTGCTTGATGAGTGCGAGCGGACCGGTCAGGAGGCTCTGGCCCTTCTCAAGGCCGAGAACTGCCCTGACGAGACCATGGATCTGATCCTTAGCCCTGATCAGATGTTGCTCCAGATTCATGAGTCCATCGGCCACCCGCTGGAACTGGACCGCATCCTCGGGGATGAGCGCAACTACGCGGGCTGGAGTTTCGTCAAACCTGAAGACTTCGGCTCGCTCCAGTACGGAAGCCCGCTGATGAACGTCGTTTTCGACCCCGGCCTTTCTGGCGAATTCGCAAGCTACGCGTTTGACGATGGCGGGGCGCCTGCAAAACGGGAATATTTGATTCGGGAAGGGCTTCTGATTCGGGGACTGGGAGGGCTTGAGAGTCAATCTCGCAGTGGCATCCCCGGCGTCGCTAATTTTCGTTCCTCTGGCTGGAACCGCGCCCCCATCGATCGGATGGCCAATATCAACCTCGAACCGGGAAACAGCTCTTTTGAAGCGATGCTCAGTCAGGTGGAACGGGGCGTCTTTATGCAATCCAACCGATCCTGGTCGATTGACGATTACCGCAACAAGTTCCAGTTTGGATGCGAGTACGCCCAGTTGATCGAGGAAGGCCGAATCACACGGGTCCTCAAAAATCCGAACTATCGTGGCATCACCCTGCCCTTCTGGCATTCCTTAGCCGCTGTCGGTCAATCCGACACCTTCAGAATGTATGGAACCCCGTATTGCGGCAAGGGTGAACCGAACCAGATGATCCGGGTGGGCCATGCGTCACCGACTTGCCTGTTCAAGAATATCGAAGTCTTTGGAGGCGACCGATGAGTACCGCGTCATCCCGAATCGAAGACTTCGGGCGTCTGGCCCAATCTGCCTTCGCGAGGCTCTCGGATCACGAGGATCTGGGCCTTTCCTTCTCTGGAGAAGAACAGAACTATGTTCGCTTCAACCAGGGCCATGTTCGTCAAGCCACCCATGTGGATCAACAAAGGATCACGCTGGATTTCAGGCGTGATGATCGACGACTGGTTCTCGGATTCGACCTGTCGGGATCCTTCTCAGCCGATCAAACACAACTCGCCGCACTGATCGCCCACGCCCGCGCAGAGTCCCAGGTGCTTCCCAAGGACCCCTTCGTGACCCCCCTTAAGAATCATGGGGAGGGGCATGAAGCACACCCCGGGACCGCGCCTTCGGTCGGCACCCTCAGCAACGCCATTTTCAGAGCCAGCAGCACTATCGATCTTGCGGGGCTTTATGCCGGCGGCGTTCAGTACCGGGCGACAGCCAATTCAAAAGGCACCTTCAGAAGCTTTAGTTCGGAGAGTTTTTTTCTGGATCACTCGATCTACACCCTCAATGCCGATGGGGAGAACAAGGCCGTCAAAGGGCTTTATGCCGGCCATGTATTCGAGGAAGACGGGCTACATGCCGCACTTGCTGAAAGTTGCGAGAAGCTGCCCGCTCTCAACCGAAAAAACCGGAGCTTGCCGCGAGGAAGCTACCGGGTGTTTCTGGCACCTCAGGCCGTTGAAGCCCTCGTTGGCATGCTGTCCTGGGGCGCTGTGAGTCATGGGGCCTTCCAGCGGGGAGAATGCGCACTTGAAGGGCTGGCCCGCGGCGAATCGAGCCTCTCTCCCCTCTTTTCGCTCAAGGAAAACTTCAAGCTTGGGCTCAGTCCGCGATTCACCGCAACCGGAGCCGTATCCCCGGAAGAGCTTCTTTTGATCGAAGAAGGCCAGCTGCGGACCCTGCTGATTCATGAACGAACCGCCAAGGAATACGGACTGACCGCCAACGGAGCCTCAAGCGGGGAGGGTCTGAGGTCACCGGAAATCCTCACAGGAGATCTTGACCCTGCCGATACGCTGAAGCGACTCGGGACAGGGATCTATCTGGGTAATCTTCATTACCTCAACTGGAGTGAGCGTAAAACGGCTCGTCTGACCGGGATGACCCGCTACGCCTGCTTCTGGGTGGAAGACGGAGAAATCATTGCGCCCATCAAGGACCTTCGCTTTGACGAGAGCCTTTACCGTATTTTTGGATCGGAACTTGAAGCCGTCACCCGCCAGTCACTGCGATTACCGGAGACGGACACCTATCAGGAACGTTCGCTGGGTGGGAGTCAGGTTCCCGGCATGCTCATCCGGGATTTCCGGTTCACCCTCTAGGAGAGACCCGGGGACGCTCACGTCCCCGGGTACCGGTGCAATCAGAAGTTCTTGTTGGGCTTGATCCAACGAGAAGGCCACTGGTGCTCAGGAAGCCACATCTGGATCAACGACGTTGAGATCATGATGGTTGAAGCAACGCTGTAGCCCAGGCCACCGATCATCGTCAGCCAGGCAAATACCGGATGGTATTTGGTCAACCACCAGGAAAGGACGTCGAGCAGCAGGAAGGCAAAGGGGGTTGAGATCAGGATGAGCTTGTATTTCAAGGGATATTGCGCCATCGCGAAGATCCAGCCCACAAACAGGAAGATGAAGGAAATGCCGAAAAGGTGAATGTGCGAGACGCGGGTGAGTGACGCAACGCTCGCGCCCTCATCCACCTCGGCGACCTTCTTGACGTTCTCGAACTTGGTGAAATCCGGAATGGCTGCACCCGGCCCATGGCACGCGACGCAGTACTGATCGAAGAGGGGTTTAATTTCCTTATTCCATTCGAGGGGGCTGGCTTCATCGCGCGCCCACTGGATGATCTTGAACCGAACTTCGTCGGGGGCCATGGGCTCCATCTGACCATTCAGCATGGATTCCAGCTTCGAGCCACTGCGGTTGCCGTAGTAGCTGTAGACGATGTCATCCACCGAAAGACCCGGCTTGCCATCCGCCTTTCCGTGCGTCTCCATGATCTGGAAACCGGCCATCAGCAATCCGACACCCACGACCAGCAAAAATCCGGTAAAGAGGATTCGATAGGACGCAGGCAACTTACTGAGGGTCATCACTTGATGGATCATGGCCAGGCTCCGGAAGAATTAAAAAACGCAGGGTCTGATTAGACCTTTCATTGCGATGGCAGGCAAGCGGTATTCGCGGATTTTCCCTGACCGATCAGGGCTCATCAACCGCGAGGCCATCCATCGAATGCTTGTGCTATAAATTCGTCATACGAAGGATGAGGCAAAGCCCCTCGCCGTGATTCGAATCGGCGAACCTCGTATTCGCTTTCAGTCTTCCACATTTCGGTTGCAACGCCATGACAAACCTCAGATCCAAAACTCCTCGCGCCTCGCTCCTGAATTTCGGCCTACCGGCCCTTGCCCTTTCGCTGACTCTGGCGATGACCGGGTGCGACAGTGGCTCAAAATCAACGAGCCAGATCAGTTCAGAAGCGTTCATCGAAGGCTACATTTCCGATATTCACGGCCCCCTGTCCACCGGCAAACTGGAAGTAAAGGACAAGAATGACCGAAGCATCCTGAGCCAGCAACTGGAAGGTCAGAACAATCACTTCGCGATCAAGGTCCCCGCCGGGACGATCTATCCCATTCTGCTGGTCTTTACCCCTCCGGCCGGTGGCGTGAGCCAGGTCGTCCGCGCCGTCGTGACCAGCCCTCTGGCCGACCGGATGGATGTGACCGACATCACCAGTCTCGTAGTGGATGCCGCCTATGCTCTGGGCGGGCTGACTGAAGAAAACATCGCCAAGGCATCAGGGGGCGCCATTGGCCTTCGCCAGCGGCAGGGCGTTAGCGCCGGTGCCGGCGGCGGTGGCTCGGGCGCAGGCCAGAGTGCCGGCGGCGTAAGCCGAGGCGGCCACGGTGGTCACGATATGTCAGGAAGCGGTGCTCCCGGGGCCGGAGGAACGGGAACCGAAGGAAGCATGGAAGGCATGAAGCACGAGTGACTTCAGAATGGCCCGAGCAGCCATCGGCTCGGGCCACTCCCCTCCAAAGGCCGGTCATCAGATCCTGAATGGGCCTCCCCTCAGGCGCCTGACAAAATCCAAAAGGCCAACCCCAACGTTAAGCCCGCCGTCACCCAAAGGACGCCTGAAGCGATGCGTCGCGTCGCTGGGGAACCTAGCGCGGCAACATAAACCCCCTTCATGATCCCGTTACTCCCCGCAGCCAAGAGAATCGCGGCGGCAAGGACCAGCTTGGGCTTTTCAAGATGGCCGTTGACCACCGCCATCACAAAGGGGTCGATATCTGTCAAACCCGAAATCAAGGCCATATCCTGAAGACCATGCGCCGGATAGGCGCCCAGAAGGTAATGGGTCAAAGCCGTAATCACGAGAAAGGACCCTGCAAAGAGGGCAGCGGCATCGAACTCCAGTGGGTTGGTTCGCCCTCCCATGGGAGGGGCTTCGGATACGGAGTTTTCAGGTCTTCGGTGAATCCAGCTGGCCAACCCAATGAGAAGGGCAAAAAGCCCAAGACATGAAGGCCCAAGAAGGATTCCGACCTGAAGATCGAAGATCGCGACCAGCATCAGAAGTCTCAGATACATCATTCCCGTCGCCAAAATGATGGCCGCCGCATAGGAACGCGAGTCGCTTTCGGCATGGCTTGATTGTCGGGCAATGACAAGGCTCGTCGCCGTACTCGAGTAAAGCCCCCCTATCGCTCCCGTCAGGAGGATGCCTCTCCCCCGAAAAAAATACGTTTGAGCCAGATAACTGACATAGGAAATACTGCTAATCACGACGACCGCCAGCCAGGTTTCATGCGGCGAGACGGGCAAGATCTCTGAAATCGGATCCCGTGGCGTCAAGGGCAGAATCACCCCGGAGAGCACCAGAAATTTGGCCACCGTAATCACTTCCTGGCTGGCCATATGCTCCGTCAGATAAACCAGCTTCTCGCGCGAGTTCAGAACAAAGAGAGCGGAGATTCCGATCGAGACAACCAACCAAGAGGGTGCCACCTGCGCCAAAGGCCCCAGCGCATAGCCGAGGAGAATGAACAGCATCCCCAAGACCCCGGCGCCCTGGCGGGCCAGCTTCTGCCGATAAAAGAGGGCCATCCAGCTCCCAAGAACTAAAAGCCCCGCAGCATAGGCCATTCCTCCGGGCGCAAGAGCCCAGAGTGCAAAGCCCGCAAGGGCGGCCAAGACGACCGTTCGGGTGGATCCCAAGCGCATCGAGGGTGGACGTAAAAGGTAGTACTCACGAAGCCCCAACCCGAGCAAAAGGCTCATTCCAAGGGTCAGACCAAGCGCACGAAGCGGTGGGGGAATACTGGCAAATAAAGCATCCAAGACATGATCTCTCTCAAAGGATGTGACTCATTATCGCGAATTCGGCCGCCCTGAATATTGCGATGAAAGAAGTCCTCGCGAGAATGATTGCAAAAGTCCTCTGCTGGACTGAAGATAGGTCTCCAAAAATATCCATCACGGGCTAACAGAGGATCCGGCAGCCATGAGCCACGTCTCTATCACTGAAATTCGTGAAGCCGTCGGTCATCTCAAAATTATGATTCGTCACGTGGCCGTGGATCCCCGCATGGGGGCCAGGGCCCGACTCCTGATCATCGGACTGATCAGCCTGATGCTGGCCATCAATGGCTTGAACGTCATCAACAGTTACGTGGGGCGTGACTTCATGACCGCCATTGCAGACCACGACCGCGCGGGATTTTCCAAGGAAGCCCTGCGGCTGATCGGTGTGTTTGCACTACTGACCTTTGCTTCAGTGATGTCCCGTTTTTGCGAAGAGTCCATGGGGCTCCTGTGGCGCAAATGGATGACCTGGCGCCTTTTTGAGCTGTACGCCGATCATCAGGTCTTTCTGCGGCTGGATCAAACCGGGAGCGTGGAGAATCCGGACCAAAGGATCGCGGAGGATGTCCGCAACTTCACCACCACGACCATCTCGTTCATCCTGATGCTGTCGAATGCCCTTCTAACCGTCATCGCATTTTCCGGGGTCCTCATCTCCATTAGCCCGCTCCTCTTTGGCGTTGCCATTGGGTACGCCCTGATCGGAACCTGGCTCACCATCCGCCTAGGAAAACCCCTCATCAAGCTCAACTACAACCAGCTCGACAAGGAAGCGGCCTTTCGGGCCGCATTGATTCATCTTCGCGAGAACGGGGACTTGATCACACTCGCAAGACGCAAGGATCTCTGGGTCGGCAGAACCTGGGACCGGCTTGCTGATCTTGCCGCCAACTTCACCGAGATCATTCAGGTCAACCGGAATGTCGGCTTCTTCACCACGGGCTATAACTGGATGATTCAGCTGATTCCTGCCCTCATCGTGGCTCCGCTGTTCATCGACGGGAATGTGGAGTTCGGGGTCATCAGCCAATCCGCTGTCGCCTTTACCCAGCTGATGGGTGCCTTTTCGCTGATCATCACCCAGTTTCAGTCCATCTCATCCTTTGTCGCAGTCATCAAACGCCTTTCCGGCATGACACAGAGTGTCCTGGCCGAAAGGGACCGAATAACCCAGATCAAGAAGGAGACCATCCAAGATTGGGATCACCTTGAAGGCATTCGGATCGAGCACCTCACCCTGGCGGCCGCCAATAACCACCATAACGTGATCGAAGATCTCAATGTCACCTTCCCCAAGGGACAGCGAACACTGGTCTTCTCAAGCGAAGCTGCGGCCCCTTCAGCACTCCTTCGCGCCATTGCCGGCGTCTGGCCACTTATCAATGAAGGCCATGTTCGCCGCCCTCCCTTGAACCTGTGCCTATTCGTCACGGAGCGCCCCTATCTTCCCTCCTGCTCCCTTCGGGAACTGTTTGTCAGACCCTACCCCGAGGCGATGGGTGAGGTGGAGGCCCCCATTCTGGCTGCATTTGATACGCCCGAATCACAGATTCATGCTGTACTCAACGAAGTCGGCCTGGCGAATCTCATGGAGCGGATTGAGGATAGTGATACGATCCACGATTGGCAAAGCGAATTATCCTTGGCAGAGCAGCAATTGATCGTTGTTGCCCGCGCCCTTCTGGCCGAACCGATCTTCGTCCTGATGGAGCGGCTGGGCAGCGCATTGGATCCTGAAACGCTGAAACGGGTCATCGCGTGTCTTGAAGCCCGCAACATCACGGTCATCCGTTTTGAGCAAACTCAAGATGCCCTGGATTTAACCGCTGCTCGACTTGAATTGGGTGCACAGGGCCACTGGACCTGGTCCCCCGCTCCGCATTCTGGCGCGGCCGTTTGAAACGATGAAGTAACTTTCAGCGCGTTTTGTTGTCAAAAACCGTAGCCCCGGGAATCGGGCCGACCCAAATTACTGAATAGGAGACTGACTTGCCATGGCCATGTTGAATTATGCCGCCCTCGTCATTATTGGCGCACTGGGCATGTCCATACTGGATCAGGACCACGCGCATGTCTCAATCGAAGAATGGGCCATCTATGGCGTCATGTTGTTTGCGGCCTGGAAGCTGGTTGAGGAAATGGTGCAGTACTTCAAGGACCATGAAGGGGGACTGTGACTGTCGTTTCGCCCCCTGATAGCCACTGAATTTGAATCACACGTTTCTGCCTCCGCGCCGCGGACCTTTCATTCGTCCCGAGCGTGCTGTCCCGCAGTTGATGCGGGACGTGATCTTCGCGTTGATCCCTGGCATCGTGGTCCTGGCGTTTCTCTATGGGAGCGGCATCCTGATCCAGGTAACCCTGGGCATCTTTGGGGCTGTCGCGGCTGAGAGCCTGGCGCTCTTCCTTCGAAGACGGCCCATAACTCAAAGCCTGAAAGACTTCAGTGCTGTGCTGACGGGGACTCTTCTGGCGATCTCCGTTCCCCCATTGGCACCTTGGTGGGTTGTCCTGATCGGGGCTTCCCTTGGAATTCTGCTGGGTAAGCAGGTCTACGGCGGCTTGGGACAAAACCCCTTCAATCCCGCCATGCTGGGATTTGCACTCCTGATATTGGCCTTTCCTCGGCTGATGACTCTATGGCCAGGGATGCGCTTCGAACTGCCCCCGGGAGCCTTGAGTTTGGGCAACACGCTCACCGCTCTTTTTGGCGAAGGTTCGGCCGTTTCAGATAGCATCACCCGCGCGACCCCCTTGAACCGGATGCACGAAGCCTGGAAGGCGGTAGAAGGGGTTGTACCCGAGGATTCCGGCCCCGTGTGGGGATGGATTCTTTTAAACGGGGCCTACCTTGCAGGCGGCCTCTGGCTCGCGATCCGAAAAACTCTCGATCCCAGGATTCCCCTCGGGTTTCTCGGCGCCATGGCTCTGGGCGTTCTCCTGATCGATGCCGTTTCTGATGCAAAGAGCGTGTCCGCCTGGCCCACGCTTTTTCTCGGATCCACGATGCTGGGCGCTTTTTTCATTGCTACGGATCCCGTCTCGGCAGCCACGACCCCCCGTGGGCGATGGCTTTACGCCGCAGGGATTGGATTGATGGTCATTCTGATTCGGCGGTTTGGGGGCTACCCTGATGGACTGGCATTTGCTGTCCTGATGATGAACTTCGCGGCCCCTACTCTCGATCGATTTTCACGGCCAAAGCCCTTAGGCCGAGAACGCTAAAGTTCGAAGGGTGAGTCGTCTCACTTTCGGACAGCCTTGGCCCACGCATCCGCCATGGCACCCTGAAGCTTGGGCGCGGCCTCGCGGTCTTTCGGCCTTGAATTTTGGGGCTTGGGGCCATGGGTTTCCTTGCGGGCGGACTCACCCGAAGGCTTTCCTCCTTGGACGGGAACATCCGATCGCATGCTGAGCGAAATCCGCTTTCTCGGAAGATCGACCTCAAGGACACGTACCTTGACGACTTGCCCAGCCTTCACCACCTGACGGGGATCGCTCACGAATTGATCGGCCAGATGGGACACGTGCACAAGGCCATCCTGATGCACCCCAATATCCACAAAGGCACCAAAGTTTGCGACATTGGTCACCACGCCTTCCAGCACCATGCCGGACTTGAGATCCTGAAGGGCGGAGACATCCTCCCTAAACGTGGCGGTCTTGAACTCGGGACGCGGATCGCGACCGGGTTTCTCAAGCTCTTTCAGAATATCTTGAACGGTCGGAAGCCCAAAACGTTCATCGGTGAGTGTTTCGGCATTGACGCTTCGAAGCAAGGCCGCATTGCCGATGAGTCCGCGGATATCCTGACCGGTCTTGGCCATCAGCCGGTTAACCACCGGGTAGGTTTCCGGATGGACTGCCGAAGCATCCAGAGGATCACTACCGCTCATGACCCTAAGGAAGCCAGCCGCTTGCTCGAAGGTCCGTTCACCAAACCGTGGGACTTTCCTCAGATCCTCCCGACTATCGAAGGGACCATTCTGATCCCTGAAATCGACTATGTTCTGACTCAGGGACTGGCTCAGACCCGAAATGTAGCTCAACAGGGACGCCGAGGCCGTATTGACGTCGACACCCACAGCATTCACACAATCCTCGACCACAGCGTCGAGGCTCCTCGCCAGATGCGTCTGATTCACGTCGTGCTGGTACTGGCCGACACCGATGGCCTTGGGTTCGATCTTGACCAGTTCGGCCAAGGGATCCTGAAGCCGACGCGCGATGGAGACCGCTCCCCGAAGAGAGACATCCAAGGCAGGGAATTCGCGGGCTGCCAATTCGGAGGCGGAATAGACCGATGCCCCTGCTTCCGAGACTACGACCTTGGTCAGTCGAACCTCAGGATGCCGGCGGATGAGTTCTTCGGCTAACTGATCGGTCTCCCGTGAAGCCGTCCCGTTGCCAATCGCGACCAGTTCAACCGCATGTTTTTGAACCAGTTCTCCCAAGCTTTTGAGTGCACCTTCCCAGTCGTTGCGGGGGACATGAGGATAAATCGTAGTGGTTTCGAGAAGTTTTCCTGTACCGGCGATGACCGCCACCTTCACCCCCGTCCGAAGTCCGGGATCGAGTCCCAACGTCGCTCTTTGTCCAGCGGGCGCCGCCAAGAGAAGGTCCTTGAGATTGTTGGCAAAGACCCGAATGGCCTCTTCCTCTGCCATTTCCCTCAGCCGTTGCTTGAGATCCAGATCAATTTTGGGGAAAAGCTTGATCTTCCAGGCATAGTGAACACATTCCTGCAGCCAGGGATCAGCTGGTCGTCCTTTCGCCTCAATGCCCTGATCCCGACCCATCAGCCCCTTGGCCGCCTCATGGGCATGTTCCGGATCTTTTCCCGGTAACAGCACGAGATCAATGATGTCTTCATTTCGCGCTCTGAACAGCGCCAGAGCCCGGTGCGAGGGGATCTTTGCTAAGGGCTCATCGTATTCAAAATAATCCCTGAACTTGGCTCCGTCATTTTCCTTCCCTGCAATGACACGCGCCGACAGGACCCCTTCATTCCAGAGCCGCTCCCTCAGGCTGGCAACCGTTTGCGGATGCTCGGCAAATTGCTCCATCAAGATCTGGCGGGCCCCATCCAGAGCCTCTTGAATGGCATGGATCGCATGCTCCGGGTTGAGATACGCCTGAGCCTCTACCGAAGGGTCCAGCGTCGGATCGGCAAGCAAGCCCAAAGCCAACGGCTCAAGCCCTGCTTCACGGGCAATTTGTGCTTTGGTTCGGCGCTTCGGTTTATAGGGAAGGTAAAGATCTTCCAGCAACGTCTTGGTATCGGCGGCCAGAATCGCTGCTTCAAGCTCTGGCGTGAGCTTTTCCTGCTCACGGATACTGGCCAGAATCGTTTCGCGGCGGGCTTCCAGTTCGCGGAGATAAATCAAGCGGGTTTCTAAAAGCCTCAACTGGGTATCATCGAGGCTTCCTGTGACCTCTTTGCGATATCGGGCAATGAAGGGCACGGTCGCGCCATCGTCCAGAAGCTTGACAGCCGCCTGAACCTGAAATGGTTTAACGCCGAGTTCTTCGGCAATACGATCAATGATATCCATCAGGTAAATCAGTGGGTTGGGATAAGGGCTAAGAAAAAGGCCACTCGCGCGGCCTTATTCATAGATGGAGAATGGAATGCGGTCCTCAGGGACGTTCGTCCCCGGAACCTTCCTTTTCAGGAACCAGAAGATCGGCACGGCTGATACCCAACCGATAGGCCAGTGCTGATGCAACGTAGATCGACGAATAGGTGCCGACAAAGATACCGACCACCAGGGCCAGACCGAAATTGCGCAGCACTTCACCGCCCCAGACCGCCATGGCGACGGCGGAAAGGAAGGTCAGGAATGAGGTCATCAGTGTCCGGCTCAGGGTTTCATTGATCGAGAGATTAATGACTTCGAGCGTATCGGCGCGACGGATTTTTCTGAAGTTTTCACGGATTCGGTCGAAAACAACGATGGTGTCGTTCAGCGAGTAACCCATGATGGTCAGCACAGCCGCGAGAACGGTCAGGTCGAAATCGAGCTGCAGGATCGAAAAGAATCCCAAAATCATGGTGATATCGTGCAAGGTTGCGAGAATCGCACCCAGTGCAAACCGATATTCAAAGCGCCATGCCACGTAGACCAGAATGAAAAAAGCGGAGGCAATCAGGGCGATCAGACTCCCTTCGACCAGGTCATCACCGACCTGAGGCCCAACGAAGTCAACGCGACGAATCTCCGGACGGTCCTGAGGATTCTGGTTCAAGGCATCCATGACCTTGGTTCTGAGCGCGTTGCCGTCCTCGCCCTGCTTGAGCGGCGCCAGACGAATCAGAACGTCGCGAATGGTTCCGAAATTCTGCACCGTGGGGTTTTCAAAGCCGGCGGCTTCCAGTTCACCTCGAATCAGACCAAGATCGACCGGATTCTTGTAGCCGGCTTCGATGACGGTACCCCCGGTGAAGTCGACGGCAAAATTGAGCCCCTTGAAACCAAGGGATCCCATGGCGACGACACTGAGAACCAGCGATGCGACGACGGCAAAACCGCGCCACTTCATGAAATCAATGGTCGCGTGCTTTGGGTTGATGGTAGATGTAGACAAAACTAACTACTCCTGAAAATTCGGTAGGGCACTCAGATCTTGAGGGATTCCACTAGATCGACAGCTTGGCCTGACGGCGTTGCCCATAGATGAAATTCACCATCATTCGCGTGCAGCTCACCGCCGTGAAGAGGGAGGTGATGATGCCGATCGTCAAGGTGACTGCAAATCCCTTCACCGGACCTGAACCAATGCCGAACAGCATGATGGCCGCAATCAGGTTGGTGATGTGAGAGTCCCAGATCGTTGCGAAGGCCCGATCAAAACCGGCATAGATGGCCGCCTGCGGTGAGGCGCCATTGCGAATTTCTTCCTTGATGCGTTCATAGATCAGGACGTTGGCGTCAACAGCCATACCGACCGTCAGCGTGATACCCGCAATACCCGGAAGGGTCAGAGTCGCCTGCATGGCCGAGAGAATCGCCAGAATCAGGGCCACGTTGAACAGCAGCGTCACGTTGGCGACGATACCGAAGACCTTGTAGTAAAAAAGGACGACGAGTGCAACCAGAGCAAAACCGATCTCAAAGGAGCGGACACCCTGTGCAATGTTGTCCTTACCGAGGCTCGGACCGACGGTGCGTTCTTCGACGATGTCGACCGGAGCGGCGAGAGCACCGGAGCGAAGCAGCAACGAGAGATTCCGGGCTTCATCACTGCTATCAAGACCACTGATCTGGAAGCGCTTGCTGAAGCGATCACGAATCGTTGCGATATTGATGACTTCTTCAACCGTCCGCTTGGTGCTGACGCGCTGGCCACCCACTTCCTTGGTTTCGGTCTTGTTTTCGATGTAGACCACCGCCATGGGCTTATTGATGTTTTCACGGGTGGTGTCCGCCATCTTGCGGGCACCCGGGCCATTCAGCGTGATGAAGACTGCAGATGAACCGGACTGTTGCTCAATCCCGGATGACGCATCGATGATCTGGTCGCCTGTCACGATGATCTTGCGCTGCAGAAGCACCGGGGTTCCCTTGCGATCCTTGTAGAGCTTCGACCCAATCGGGGTCTTGGTTTCATCGGTCGGGGTCGGGTGATCGGTGTCCACCATGCGGAACTCAAGCGTCGCGGTGGCACCCAGAATTTCCTTCGCCCGGGCGGTGTCCTGAACGCCCGGCAGCTGGACCACAATCCGATCCTCACCTTGCTGCTGGATCACCGGTTCTGCGACACCCAGTTCATTGACACGATTCCGGAGGGTGGTCACGTTCTGGGCAACCGCCAGACGACGCACTTCTCGAATTTCATTATCGGAGACCTTTGCGGTCAGAATGGTTCCTTCATCACTGAAGGTCAGACCACGCATTTCGCGGCGCAAGGCATTTTCAGCCTGCCCGAGTGCAATGGTGTCCTGAAACTTGACCTGGATGACATGATTGCTGCGATCGACTGCCCCATATCGAATCTTGCTGTCACGCAGCAGGGTTCGAATGTCTTCGGCATAGCGTTCTTCGGCCTGACGAACGGCGGCTTCCATATCCACCTGCATCAGGAAGTGAACACCCCCGCGAAGGTCGAGACCCAAGTACATGGGCGCTGCACCAATCGCCCTCAACCAGTTCGGCGTTGCCGGCGCAAGGTTCAGTGCGACCGTGTAGCGATCCCCATAGGTTCCCTTAAGGCTATCGGCCGCGCGCAACTGAAGATCGGTGTCTTCGAAGCGAACCAAAAGGCGCTTGTCACTCAGCTCAACCGCTTTGGGCTTAAGACCCTGAGCCAACAATGACTTTTGCGCCTGATCCACCAGGCTTTGGTCAAGAACGGCCCCACGATTCGGTGACAACTGGACCGAAGGATCCTCTCCGAAGAAATTCGGCAGCGCATAGATGACTGCCAGGGTCAGGATGAGGATGATGAGGCTGTTTTTCCAGATCGGAAAATAATTACGCATGATTTCTGCCTAGTGAACAGGTCGGTCGGGCAACCGAGAGGCGATGGAGACCCTTAGGCCTTTTCTGACTTCTTTCTGACCTTGAAGGTCCCCTTGGGGAGCATCGAGGTGATGGCGCTACGCTGCACGTGGACATGAACGTTGTCGGAAAGCTCAAGCTCAACGAAGTTGTCATCCAGCTCAACGACACGACCGATCAGCCCGCCGTTGGTGACGACTTCACTGCCCTTGACCAAGGCGTCGACCATCTTCTTGTGTTCCTTGACCTTCCGCTGCTGGGGCATGATGAAAAGGAAATAGAAAGCCGTCATGATGCCAAGCGGCAGGATCAGGCCAACAAAACCGGGATCCTGTGCGGCAGCCGGTGCCGCTTCAGCCCATGCTTCCGAAATGAAAAAACTCATGTGCGTTCTCCTCGAGACGGGGGAATCCAAAACCGCAATTATGCCACAGAATCCTCAGAACGCCGGCGCCAAAAGTCTTCGACAAAGGACGCAAGCTGACCCTGTGCAATGGCTGCCCGAAGACCCTGCATCAATTCCTGATAGTAGAAGAGGTTATGGATGGTATTCAGTCGGGCACCGAGAATCTCGTTGCACTTGTCGAGATGACGAAGATAAGCGCGACTGTAATTCCGGCATGTATAGCAGGCACACTCAGAATCGATAGGCCCTGTATCTTCCTGGTGAACGGCGTTCCTGAGCCTCAGAATGCCATTGCGGGTAAAGATGTGGCCATTTCGGGCATTCCGTGTCGGCATCACACAATCGAACATATCGATTCCGAGAGAGACCGCTTCCACGATATCTTCGGGCGTTCCGACGCCCATCAGGTAGCGCGGCTTGTCCTGTGGCAACCGCGGTAGAACGGTCTCGAGAACCCGACGGCGATCCTCCTTGGGTTCCCCGACAGAAAGTCCGCCGATGGCGTAACCATCGAACCCGATGTCCAGCAATCCTTCAAGGGATGCGATGCGAAGGTCCTCGTAGACCCCCCCCTGAACAATCGCGAACAGCGCCGAAGGACTGTCGCCATGGGCAGCCTTGCAGCGAGCAGCCCAACGAAGCGACAACTCCATCGAGGCTTTGGCCTCCTCCCAGGTGGCGGGATAGGGCGTGCATTCATCAAAGATCATGACGATATCGGAGCCCAGCGCCCTCTGGACCTGCATCGACTCTTCCGGGCCCAAAAAGACGGTATCTCCATCGATTGGCGACTGAAATTTGACCCCCTCTTCAGTGATCTTGCGCATGGCGCCCAGACTGAAGACCTGAAAACCGCCGGAGTCTGTGAGGATCGGACGATCCCAGTGCATGAAATCGTGGAGGTCACCATGCTTTTGAATCGTGGCGGTTCCTGGACGCAGCATGAGATGGAAGGTATTGCCGAGAATAATCTCCGCACCGATGTCTTTGAGCTCCTCCGGCGTCATCGCCTTCACGGTGCCATAAGTTCCTACCGGCATAAACGCGGGCGTCTGGACATTGCCCCGAGCAAAGGCGAGCTCCCCTCTTCGGGAGACGCCATCGACCCCCATGGTTCTGAACTGCATTTTTTGAACTCCCTTAAACCAAAACGGCCCGCTTGATGATCAAGCGGGCCGAAGGGTCAGCACTTGGCTGGCATTTGGTGCGGATGGTCGGACTTGAACCGACACGACTTGCGTCACTACCCCCTCAAGATAGCGTGTCTACCAATTTCACCACATCCGCGTTTTAAACTTTTCCCCGGTCGGGGGAGAGCGTCCGAGGACTATTTCTTCTTGTCCTGAGACTTGGTCGGCTTGGGTACATCAGCCTTTTCGGCAGGCTTGGGCACATCGGCCTTCGCCGGAGCTTGCGTCGCCGGGGGCGGAAGATCAGCCTTAGCCGGCTGGGTTGCCCCGGGGACATCCATGATGTCCTGTCCCTTATTATCCCTGTTGCTGGCCAGATAGGCAAGACTGAGGCTGGTGACAAAGAACACGGAAGCCAGGATGGCCGTGGTCCGCGACAGGAATGACGCTGCGCCTCGCGCACCGAAAACCGAGCTGGATCCGCCACCACCAAAGCCAGCACCCGCATCGGCACCACGGCCTTGCTGGAGCAGGACCAGGCCAACGATCGCAACGGCGATCAGCACATGAACGATCAGGATGAACTGGTACATTGGGTATTCCCGTCAGACAGCCAGGGCAATGGAAAGGAAAGACTTGGCATCGAGCGCGGCACCGCCGATCAGGCCACCGTCCACATCGGGAAGACCAAACAGCGCAGCTGCATTGTCGGCCTTGACGCTCCCACCGTAAAGAATCTGCAGGCCCTCAGCCACTGAGGCATCCAGGGCCGCAATCTTGCTACGGATATAGGCATGAACTTCCTGAGCCTGTTCGGGACTTGCGGTCAGCCCCGTGCCAATAGCCCAAACCGGTTCGTAGGCAATGACGGCCTTCTTCAGCGACTCAACACCGCTCAGAGAGAGGACGGCAACCAGCTGCTCATCGATCACGGAGAAGGTCTTGTTGGATTCGCGCTCTTCCAGCGTCTCACCGACACACAGGATCGGGGTGACACCGTGCTCGATCGCCTTCGCGTAGCGAACCGCAATCAGGTTGTCAGATTCGCCATAAATCGCGCGGCGCTCGGAATGTCCGACCAACGCCAGAGACACGCCGAATTCCTTCAGCATGGGGGCGGAAATTTCACCGGTGAACGCACCAGCGTCCTGATTGGCGACGTTCTGAGCACCGAGGCGAATGGACTTGCCCTTCAGCGCTTCAGCAACTTCAGGAATAAAGATCGTTGGCGGGCAGATGCCGACATCAGCCTTCGCATCCGCAGGGAGTCCCTGGATCAGGTCTTGGGTCAGCTGCAGGGCACTGGCACGCGTGCCATTCATCTTCCAGTTTCCGACCACCAAGGGACGTCGAGCCATCGGTCATTTCCTCAAGAGCGAATAAAGCCAGATATTATAGTCAGCTATGCAGTTCACATCAATAGATCCTCCCCAGATGAGTGCCGACACACCCAAACCTAAGGCCCTTTTGATCATGGGGCCCACGGCATCAGGGAAGACGGGTCTTGCCATCGAACTCGCCCAAAGGCTGGGAGGTGAGGTCATCAGCGTGGATTCGGCGCTGGTCTTTCGGGGCATGGATATTGGGACAGCCAAACCGGATCTGTCCGAGCGCGGTGGAATCCCCCATCACCTGATCGACATCCTGGACCCCTCGGAGCGCTACTCAACGGGCCAATTCCAGAAGGATGCCGCCAAAGGAATCCTCGAAATCTCACAACGCGGAAAGCTGCCAATCCTTGCCGGAGGGACCATGCTCTACTTCCATGGTCTCCTTCATGGCATTTCAGCCCTTCCGGCCGCCAACCCCAGCATTCGCAAAGCCCTCGATGCGGAAGCCCAACAACACGGCTGGGGATTTCTGCACGAAAGGCTCAGAGGCATCGATCCTGTCGCTGCCCACCGAATCCACCCCAATGATCCCCAAAGGATCCAAAGAGCCCTGGAAATTCATCAGCTGACGGGGCGATCGATGACCGAAGTCATCGCCGAAAATCCGCCGCCGCCGCAGGATTTCGATCTGATTCCGGTGCTGATCGCCCCCAAAAATCGCGAGCGACTGGCCGAAAGAATTCGCCAGCGATTTCAGGCGATGCTGAGAAAAGGTCTGATTGAAGAGGTTCAAGCCCTCAAAGACCGGGGCGATCTCCATCTTGACCTACCCTCGATGCGAGCCGTTGGCTATCGACAAGTCTGGGAATACCTGGAGGGCACCGGTTCGCTTGAGGAGATGCAAACTCGGGGAATCACGGCCACACGGCAGTTTGCCAAGCGTCAGATGACGTGGCTCCGAAAGGAATCCTTCCAGCTGGAACTGGAAAGCGAGGACCCGCGCCTCATCGAAAAAGCCATCGAGGCGGTCAGCCCCCTCCTCGCCTAACAGCCATCGAGGCGCTTGCGGCGAGCACGCCCCAAAGCGTCAGCGGAAAAGAGCGCTTCGGCGACACTTTCAATCGAGAGCGGAAATACCACTTGGAATCCGGCCTTGTCATGACAGCCTCGGATCGTCGTGATCCTCGGCCGCATGACCTTCCCTGAATGGGGGAAGTCGGTTTTCGGTT
>Ga0007859_1000136_pt1 | contig 19801 bp, 18 predicted proteins | sample CryBogCBH27Jul07_FD_71222 | JGI IMG/M metagenome (GOLD analysis project Ga0007859, IMG submission 71222) | Freshwater microbial communities from Crystal Bog, Wisconsin, USA - CBH27Jul07 | ecosystem: Environmental > Aquatic > Freshwater > Lake | place: Crystal Bog, Wisconsin, USA | collected...
AGAGAGAGGCAGGCGGGAACGGATTCAACGGCGTCTTGTCCCCTCGGCTCACAGGGCGAGGGTGAGGGACAGCTGGTCCTCGGGTCTTTGGGATCAGCTATCAGAAGTGTTAGAGCGTGTTCGATTTGTTGTACCAGGAAACAGCAAGGAGTTAGAAGTCACCCTGCAGCGACTTTCATTTGCTGGATTCAGGGATAGTCGTGCCCCGATTGTCTACTACGCGCTCCGTATCGCAGCGGTGATCCTTTTGCCCCTGATTGGCCTGGTGTTTCTTTTGCAAAGCGACATCCCCCAATTCAAGCTCATTGTCTTTACTCTCTGTCTTTCTGGGTTTGGTTTGATTTTGCCCAGCTATATCCTCGATAAGCTGGTTGAGCGCCGGCAGATCGCCCTTAAGAATGCCCTGCCCGACGCGTTGGATTTGCTGGTGGTCTGCGCCGAATCAGGTCTGGGACTGAATTTAGCCCTAGGGCGGGTTGGACGTGAAATTGAAGATGTACACCCCCCGCTCGCCCAGGAACTGAACCAGGTTACGGCAGAAATTCTGGGTGGGCTTGATCGTGAGGCCGCTCTTTACAACATGTTCCTTCGAACCGGGGTGGATGCCATCAAATCACTGGTTCTTGTCATCAACCAAACGATCAAATTAGGGACCAGCATTGCCGATACTCTGCGTTTGTATGCTGAAGAGTATCGGGAGTCTCGCATGCAAGCGGCAGAAGAGAGCGCGGCCAAAATGAGCACCAAGATGATTTTTCCTTTAGTCATCTTCTTTTTGCCCTGTTTCTTCATTGTTTCGGTCGGTCCTTCGGCCATCAAAATGCTGCAGGCCTTTGCTCAATGAAACGCACAGATGTTTTCAATCTCTACGTTCGGGGTGCGGGTCTCGCTCTGGTTTGCTTGCTCTCCGCCTGCAGCAGTGACCCAGGGGTCCCGATCGATTTAGCGCAGCCATCGCCTCAATCGATCGCCCGGGAAGAGGAGCGCTCTTCGGGCAGCATGGATGATCTGGATTCTGAAACCCTGCTTTCAAAGGCCGCGGCCTTCAAGAAACAGGGGAGGGCCAATGATGCGCTCTTTTACTACGTCACCTTCCTGGAACGCGAACCTGAGAGCAGTGCAGTATTAGCAGCGGTTGGCCATATCCATCTAGAGAAGCGGAATTGGGATCTCGCAAAAACGGCGCTCGAGATGTCGATCAAGGCAGATCCTGAACAATCTGAGGTCCTTGAGTCCTTAGGACTGATCGCTCTACGACAGAAGGATCTTACGGCCGCAGAGCGCTATTTGACCAAAGCCAAAAGCGTGAACCCCCACTCCGTCAGGGCCTTGTCAACTTCAGCCCTTCTGGAGGATCAGCGCAATGACCATATCAAGGCGAGAGTCCATTACGAAGAGGCACTGAAAATCGATCCGACGAATGCGGGAATAAGAAATAACCTTGCGTACTCCCTCTGTCTTGCCAATCAGTGTGAAAAAGCCCTTGCGGTGGTCAACGAAGCACTTCGTTTGGCGCCCAATCATGAAGGCATTCTGATGAATCGCGGCCTATTTCTGATGAAGCTCGGTCGCACCGATGAGGCAATGACGAATTTTCGCCGGTTTATGAATGAAGCTGATGCGAATAACAACATGGGCTTTCTCAGTATGGAGAATGGAAACTATCCGCTTGCCCGAGAGTACCTTGAAAAAGCGATTCGCAGTTCTCCCTCCTATCACGAATTGGCGCACCGCAATTTGAAAAAACTGGGTGAGCTTGTAGATCGCGAAATGCCTGTACCTGAGCAAGTGAAATGGGCGTCCCTTAAGCCATGAGTGTTGGATTGGTATCCATCGACCTGTGGAGGGGCGCATAGTGAAATCTCGCATGAGTTCACTCCTGATGGTGGCTGCAATCCTGTCATTGCTGGCCAGTGTCATTGCGCGCCACCTCGTAACTCAACCAGTCGCGCCGCCTCCTCAGGAGATTCCGCCCCCACCCCCAAAGATGAATGTGGTGGTGGCGACGAAGGAGATCGGCTATCTGGCAGAAATTACGAGGGATGCAGTGAAGCTGCATGCCATGGAAGAGCCCGCCCTTCCGGGATCGTATGACTTATATGCAGCTTCGATCGAGGAAGTTCTGGGTCGAGTCGTCCTGAGCCCGATTCATCCGGGTTCGATTGTCCATCGCGGGGATCTTCTGGCCCCGGAAGCAGGGGGGGCTTTGGCGCTTGTACTGAAGGAAAATCAGAGGGCCGTGACGATTCGGGTCGATGACGTCAAGGGTGTGGCCGGATTTTTATCGCGCGGAAATCTCGTGGATCTGATCTCGACGGTCCCTGATCAGAATCATCAGTCGCCCAGTGTGAATTATCTGGCGCAGGGTATTCGTGTCCTTGCAATTGATCAGAATCTGGAAACAAGCCCGAGTGAGGCCCACGTTGTAAAGGCGGTGACTTTGGAAGTGACGCCTGAGCAAGCAGAGGCGATTGCTAAAGCTGAAATGATCGGGAGTTTGAAGTTGGTCCTGAGGAATCCTCATGATCGCCAGATGGTTGCGGTTTTAGCTAAGAAGACTCCGGCTACCCAAGCGCCAAAAACGCCATTGAATTTGCTGCAAGGACGTGAAACAGGACCGATCAGAACCTTTGATTGCGAAGCTCAAAAACCGTGCCCTATGACTCGAGGAGAATGACGTGAAAAAAATGATCCGGAGATTCCATCGATTCCCTCATCGAATGGAGCACGAAGGCGGTGCGATATTGCCTCTGGTCGCCGTGGGCGCGGTAGCCCTGATGGGTGCGCTAGGCGTTTCGGTGGATGTGGGTAATGTGTTGGTCGTTAAGCAGGAGCTTGACGTTGCAGCCAAGGAGGCTGCGCTTGCGGGCGCATCAACCTTGGCTCAGGGAGGCACTAATCTTCAAGCTCAAACGAATGCCAGTAATGTCATTTCTAAAAGCGTATCGAATGGGGCTGTTCAGAATTCAGTTCCGATGAGTGCTCTCGTTCCGGGTTGGTATGACCCAGCTAAGCAGACCTTTTCTTCAAGTCAGTGTTCAGGGTGTTTAGCGGCAATGCAGGTGAAAAATGTGATCAGTGGGCCCTCGACGAGCGGGGGGTATGTGAAGACATTGTTCTCGCAGGTCTTGCCCCAAATTCAGACTGCTTTGCCAAAAGGTTTCAGTCCTGTGGGCTCTGCAACTGCCGCTACGGGTGTTGCACCGGCTTCGGCTGCACCCGGGCAAGTTTTGCCATTGGCGCTGCCAAAAAGTCTTCTGACGGCGCTCTGGGATCCCGCGACCCAGCAACCTAGGCTTGCATCAAACAGTAATCCTATCTTCAGCCCCATTAAAGGGGGGGTGCCTGCGCCGAGCCAAACCAATGGTCAACCCTATACGGTGAGGGTCTGGGACAATAGCTGTGGAGTGCCAAACACACAAACCATTCCGGGAGTGGGTTCATTACCCCCTACCACTGGGAGCTGGCACTCCTACGATAGTTCGAACAATCAGGATCTTTGTCAGTCTCAAGAGTCAGGGGATCATCAGGGTTACGATTCCCATCAATACGGGGGACGTTATTCCTATTCAGGTTCGAATAACGGCAGTACCCCGATTGCCAATGCAAAAGAAATGAGGAGTGTCGCGAGTCAAGGAGCGGCCACCCCAGTCAACTTTTGTAACCACTCGGATGCACAAACAGCCAGGCAAAGTGTTCAAAAGGCCTGTGGCAGCGGAAACTACGCTGGTTACGTCCCGATTTGGGATGACGATGAGTGTTCCGGAAATTCGTGTCCGATCCAAACTTTTGCTGCTGTAAAAATCGTAGGTCACGGCGAAAGTGATCAGCTTTCTGCAGGAAAGAGCACAGTGACGTGTGGTTATGTCGATGTCCAGCTGATTCCACCCGGTCAGAAGCAGGTTTCTCTTCAGCAGGATGCAACCCACGGAATCGCAAACTACAGTACCTTTTCTTGCACAATGGAGGGTAGGGGCACGGCCGATCCACGGCAATCCTACGTTTCAGGCACCCCCAAGATAGTCCGGTGCAGCAATTAAAGCCGATAAAGGTTGTTCGAGGAGATCCAGGGACGATGCATGTGAGGAGGTCATTGCGATTGATTCACCTTCTGGGCGTTTTGCTGCTCCTAAAGGGAGGGTTCGCTGATGCGACGATCGAAAAAGAGCCGGTTGCGATTCATAAGGGCCGAGTCTTTCCTCTCCCCGCTGGCGTCACAAGTGTTGCCGTTGCAAATGCTGATATCGCAGAAGTCCAGAAGCTGGATAGTCTTCATCTGTATGTCTTGGGTCGGAAATTGGGTGAAACGAACGTCGTTCTTTGTGGCGCCAAGTCCTGCTTCAAGACCCTGGAGATTGAGGTAACTCCCGATCTGGAAGCGCTTCGGGAAAAACTGCATGAGGTTTTTCCGAGAGAACACCCGGAAATCTACTCTTCTCAGGGTGCCATTGTGCTCTCTGGACAAGTCAGTAGCGTTGAAAAAATGAATGGAATCCTCTCTATAGCGGGGACCTTTGTGCCTGGGGGGGCACCAGCCCAGAATGGTTCTTCGGGAGGAAGCCCTCCGGCTCCAGCCGGAACACCTTCACCGGCCCAAGGCTCTCCTCATATCGTAAACCTGATGCAGGTCGGCGGGCCCCAGCAGGTCATGCTTGGTGTCACTGTGGCCGAGATTGCTCGCTCTCTCTCAAGGGCTTTGACGGTCGACTTTTCTGCCTTTGGAGGCGGAGGGGACATCACGGGAGGAGCCCTGGGGGCAGGAAGTGTCATTCAGGGACTTAAGACAGCCGCTATGGCGACAAACCCTGCGACCTTATTCTTTAATTTCATCGGACGTGATGCAACGGTTCAGACTGTCATCAACGCAGCGAGGGACAATGGTCTGGCCAAGGTGCTTGCAGAACCGAATCTCACGACAATTTCGGGACAGGATGCCGAATTTGTCTCGGGCGGTGAATTTCCAGTTCCTGTTCCCCAATATGGGGCAATCGGAGGAACCGGTGGCGGGATTACAGTCGTCTACAAGGAATACGGGGTAATTCTCAAATTTATTCCTGTGGTCCTAAACAGTGGCCGTATCAGCCTCAAGCTAAATATCGCCGTCAGCGAAATTGACCCCTCCCACACGATTTCTCTCCCCTCAGGAACGAATGGCACTTATGTGATTCCTGCTCTAACCAAGCGGAATGCTTCTTCTGCGATGGAGCTCGATGATGGTCAGACGCTCGGCATTGCAGGGCTGATCAACGACACCATGCGCGAAACCGTCAGTAAATTTCCTGGGTTGGGCGATATTCCGATTTTGGGGCAGTTATTCACGAGTCAGAGTTACCTGAAAAATGAGACCGAGCTCATGATTTTCGTAACCCCCCGGTTGGTCAAACCCATGGATGCCAACAAAATACGGCTTCCAACCGATGCCGTCACGGATCCGAGCGATCTTGAGTTCTTCATTCAAGGCAAGACGGAGGGTGATGCTTTGCCCCCTCAACGGAAACCCGGGGATACGACCCGTTATGGCGGGGGTATGCGGGGTCATTTTGGTCAAGAGTTTCAGGAGGCCCCATGATCCTTAATCCAGATCCTTGTTCAAGACTCATCCTCATGATGGGGGTGCTTCAGCTTGTTGGCTGTCAGTCATTCAGCTCCTATCCTGATCGGGTGATTTCGGACTACGGAAATTCAGTCCATAGTCTGGTGCAGCAGTCTGTATATAACGGCTACAAAGCCGAACATCCTGAGACCTATGCCCCAGATGGCATGGATGGTCAGAAGGCAACCGCCGGATACCAGCGCGCTTATCAGGGCGATCTGGGCTCTGCGCAGAAGGTGAGAAGTCCCGCAGCTCTGGGAATTACGGGGTCTACGGGTTCTGGAAACTAGATTTCCGACGAATTCTTTAGTGGGGCAGACTCAATTCCAAGTTGAATGGCTCGAAGGCTCAACCCCGTAAGGAGTAAAAGGAAAAGGTAGGCAAGACTTGGGACGGCTGAGAGTGTTTGTCCGGCTTCTTCGGAGCTTTGGCCTAAGGTCAGCGGGGCTTGGAGCAACCAGCCACCTTCTGCTAAAAGAAGAGCAACGACCGCGAGGCCCCGCTGGCAAGACGTCAAATATGTCTTGAGCGACGGCGACAGTAACGCAATACCAAGCCCTACGAGAGGTAGGTCGTAGTCATAAAAATAGGGGCTATAAAACACGCTTAGGAGGCATGCCATACCCAGGCTGTTTCTTGCTGTGGTCTTTTTCGCCACCAGCCAGCTAAGAATGACGATAGCAGTAAGAATCGATAGGGCCTGGAACAAACGGGCCCATTCGAAATGGCCGCTGAGCGTGAAGGCCGTGGCGAAAGCCGAAGACATTCTGTGGAGAGGATACTGGCCTTCCCGGAGAAACGTACTGGACTCCCGAACGCTGTCAAAAAAATCCGACCATAAACCAGAGCCAAAAATGGCGCTCGCTATCAGAATAAGGCTCAATGCGGTGAGTGTAGATCTTCCCAATATGCTCCACTCCCGCTTCAGTATCAGGTAAAGACCGATCCCCGCGGCGACATGGGGCTTGATGATCATTACGCCCAACGGGAGCGCTGCCCATTTCTTACCTTTGAGATATCCGAGGCAAAAAAGGCCGATCAAGGCGCCCGTCAGCATTCCGTTTTGGCCGCATGCAATGTTGAGAAGTAAGGTCGGTGTCAGCAAGAGTACGAGAATGCGAGTGTTCTTCGGCCTGAGTCGTTGTAGCACGACCCAATATGCGAGCAGGGAAGCAGAAATAAAAATTAGATAGGCGGGGGCGATTGGTAAAAGTGCGAATGGCGCCACAATCAGATCGAAGGGTAATGGATACGTCCAAGGAAGAAAGTCATCTGATCTTGTGAATTCAATTTCGGCCAAGCGCATCTGATCAAAGTGATAGGCCTCGGGAAGTCTTCCCAAAAGGGCCAATTTTCCTGCAATGAAGAAGGCATTGAAATCGGTCAGGGATTTGAATGACCCTTGATAGTCAAAGTAGGCAAAATTGCCCGCCTTGAGAAAGATCAGGACAACCAGGGACAGTTTGAACAGCTTCCAGAGGAACTCACTCTCATTCAGGGTCCTTGCTAACTCATTGTTCTGATGTTTTTTTTTGTCAGTTTGGCTTGATCGGAGCATCTCTACATCCCAGTTTATCAATGGCTGATTCTCCGGTGAGGCTTGCGTTCGTGTCTAATTCTGATTTCAAAACTCCTTCATTCACCCGCTGAATGAGCTGAGGTGTTCATTTGAACCAAACTGGGCTAAAGTGAGCGTGAATTCGGTTTATTTGAACCTTAGAATTCCTTGCTTTCGGCTTCTCCGTCATGACCCCTCGCTTTTTTGACGATATCGCTCACGACCTTCCCGCAGGAATCGTGGTTTTCTTGGTGGCACTTCCACTTTGCTTGGGTGTTGCCCTTGCTTCAGGCGCTCCCCTGATGTCCGGATTGATTGCAGGCATTATCGGGGGCACACTGGTGGCTCTGATGAGTGCATCGCCTTTGAGTGTTTCAGGACCGGCGGCAGGTATGGCCGTGATGGTTCTCAGTGCGATTCAGGATCTTGGCAGTTTTGAAGGTTTTCTTCTGGCGGCTTTTCTCGCCGGGGCACTGCAAATTGGTTTGGGATTTCTTGGCGCCGGGATGCTGGGGTCCATTTTTCCAAACGCAGTCATTCGGGGCATGCTCTTTGCGATTGGCTTGATCCTGATTCTTAAGCAACTTCCGCATGCAGCCGGATTTGGCGCCGATCCTCTGGTTGACGAGACCTATTCCCCTGAGACCCCCGGCTTCATTCTGGATGAGATTCTGGAGGCCGTTTCCAGTATCTCGTTAGGGCCCCTTTGGGTGTTTACGGGAGCCGTAGCGATCATCCTGACGTGGGACCAGCTGGTGAAAGGTCGATGGACGGTGGCTTCCTATCTTCCTGGTCCTTTGCTTGCGGTCGTGTGGGGGATCAGCTTTGAGTTTTTTAGTCGCGGGACTTCACTCGATCTCTCTTCCCAGCATCTGGTGTCTCTTCCAGTTCTTCAGAGCCTGACGCATCTTTTCGAGGGGCTGAAAACCCCTGATTTTTCGCAGATCACCCATCCAGAGATCGCCATCCACGCGATCCAGATTGCTGTTTTGGCCAGTGTCGAAACCCTTCTCAGTATTGAGGCGCTCGATCGTTTGGATCCTTTGAAGCGGCCGACCCCAAGGAATCGGGAATTGATTGCCCAAGGGGTCGGGAATCTCTTGAGTGCAAGCATCGGGGGGCTCCCGATCACCTCCGTCGTCGTTCGCAGCACAACCAATCTCAATGCAGGTGCCAAAAGTCGGAAGGCGGCCATCATTCATGGATTTTTGCTTCTGAGCAGCCTCATGTTTCTGGTGACCTGGATCAATCTCATCCCGCTGGCGGCCCTCGCGGCGATTCTCCTGGTAACTGGCTTTCGGTTAGCGCATCCCCGAATGGTGATGACCATGTGGAACCGGGGTCGTGATCAGTTCATTCCATTCCTTGTCACCATTCTCGCGATTCTGATTGACGATCTTCTCAAAGGGGTTCTCATCGGTTCGGTAGTGGGCCTGATTTTTATCATTAAATCCAACTTCCATTCCGGTATTACCTTGACGCGGAATCAACACAACTATTTGATTCGATTCAGGAAGGATGCGACCTTTTTAAACAAGATCAGGCTCAGAGCGCTGCTTGATCAAATCGAACCTCATAGCTTCGTTGTGATCGATGGCAGTCGGGCAGAATTCATGGATCGAGATATTCTTGATTGCATTGCCGATTTTGGTGAGACCTCACGATTTCGGGAGATCTCCGTCACCCTCCGAAACGTACTTGGGATTTCTGGCCCTCTTTGTAAGGCCTGTCTTGATGACGTGCCTTCCGTTGACGGCTGTCTTCACAATTGAGGAGAGGCCATGGATATTTTTGATCGCATGTTATTGGACAACTCTGCCTGGGCCTCTGAAATGACGGAGGTCAGCCCGATTTATTTCAAGCGACTCAGCGCAGTGCAGTCGCCACAGGTGCTTTGGTTGGGTTGTTCGGACAGCCGCGTCCCTTCGGAGATCGTGGTGAATGCAGATCCGGGTGAAATGTTCGTCCATCGGAATATCGCCAATCAGTTGATGAATGAGGACTTTAATGCCAGCAGTGTTCTCCAGTATGCGGTGGACGTCCTTCGGATCTCCCACATTGTGGTCTGTGGACACTACAACTGTGGCGGCATTCTGGCCGCGATGGATCCACCGAATCCTGAGCTCACCATCGTCAATAAATGGCTCAAGCCCATCCGTGAGACCTATGCGCTGCACACAGAAGAACTGGCGCTGATTCCTGATCCGAATCTCCGCTATCGACGATTCGTGGAACTCAATGTGCTCCAGCAAGTTAAGAATCTTGCGAACTCTCCGATCGTTCAGGCCGCCTGGAGGCGGGATATTCGCCCGATCTTGCATGGCTGCGTCTACGGGATTGAGGATGGACTGATCAAGGAAATTCAGCGCGCATCGCCCGAAGATGCGCACCCTGTTCTCTGAACGCTCATCAACCGATGGCTTAGCTCAACGGCTGATAATAAGGAAGCCAGAAGTGCTGCGAAGTCGGATATCTAGGTCAGAGCGATAAGAAGGAGGCCGATACGCTTGAGATTGTTCATCGGAGGGTTTCAACGGGGCGCGTAATGGGGGAAAATGGGCATATAACGACTCGCACTTTCATGGCGCAAGAGCACTTCAGCTGAAAGCGCAAACTTTGACCTACCCGCTGCGAGCCTCAGCACATGGCTCCCCGAGATTCCGCAGGATTGATGCTTTATGCTCCTGATGATCGACAACTATGATTCTTTCACCTACAACCTGGTTCAGTATTTTGCTGAGCTTGGGGCCGAGGTGGAGGTGGTTCGCAACGATCAGATCACGGTGGAGGATGTAGAGCGCCTCAATCCCTCGAAGATCGTGATTTCTCCTGGGCCTTGTACGCCCAAGGAGGCGGGGATCTCCGTGGAGACGATCCGTCGCTATGCCGGTCGCTATCCGATCCTTGGTGTGTGCTTAGGACACCAGAGTATTGGTTATGCTTTTGGTGGCAACGTCATCCATGCCAAGTCCATCATGCACGGCAAGACCTCCATGGTGCATCATCACAACACCGGAGTGTTCAAAGGGCTGAATAATCCCTTTCAGGCGACCCGCTATCACTCTTTGGTCATCGAACAAGCCTCACTGCCGGATTGTCTCGAGGTGACTGCCTGGACCCAGACAGAAGAGGGTGGCATCGACGAAATCATGGGGGTTCGCCACAAGACCCTTGATATCGAGGGCGTCCAGTTTCATCCGGAATCGATTCTGACCGAGCAAGGTCACGATCTCCTGGCCAACTTTCTGAAACGGTAAGGCCGACACCGACCCATTCCGGTCGCACCAACCGCATGGATATTCGCAACGCCATCCGTCTTCTCGTTGAAGGGACCCATCTGACTCATGCTGAAATGCATGACGTCATGCACGCCATCATGGCCGGTGAGGCCACGCCCGCTCAAATTGCGGGGTTTTTGGTGGCGCTCAGGGTCAAGGGGGAAACGGTGGATGAAGTTGTGGCCGCCGCGGAGGTGATCCGTTCGGTGGCGACCCGAGTCGAGATTCCGAGCCATCGCCTCGTCGATACCTGTGGAACCGGAGGGGATGGTGCTCATACCTTCAATATCAGTACAGCCGCTGCCTTTGTTGCAGCTGCGGCCGGGGTCCGAATTGCCAAGCATGGCAGTCGCTCGGTTTCCAGCCGTTCAGGGAGTGCGGATCTTCTCGAAGCTGCCGGGGTCAGGCTGGATCTTGAGGCGAAGGACGTTCTGGACGCCGTTGAAACGGTCGGGATCGGATTTCTTTTTGCGCAGCGGCATCATTCGGCGATGCAATACGCGGCAGGTCCGAGGCGCGAGATTGGCATTCGCACGCTCTTCAATCTTTTAGGCCCCCTGACGAATCCCGCAGGGGCTCGCTGCCAGGTTCTGGGGGTTTTCAGTCCTGCGTGGGTTGAACCTCTGGCTGAGGTTCTGGCTCGTCTTGGGAGTGAACATGCCTTGGTGGTTCACGCCGAGGATGGACTCGATGAGATCAGCATCGCAGCCCCGACCCATATCGCAGAACTGAAGCACGGTACGATTACAACGTCCACGATCACCCCTGAATCCCTGGGGGTGGTTCGCCAATCGCTTGAGAGTTTGTCCGTTGAGAGCGCCGAAGAGAGCCTTGCAGTGATTCGTGAGGTCTTTGCCGGGAAGCCTGGACCTGCTCGTGATATTGTCGCTGTCAATGCGGGTGCCGCCATCTATGTGGCGGGTCTTTCGGGCTCACTCAACGAAGGTGTCGAGGTCGCGAGATCCTCCCTGGATTCAGGCGCCGCAGCAATGAAGCTGGAGGCCTTGGTCCGTTTTACCCAGTCCCGCTCCAAGGGGCATAGTCCGTCCTAGTCCCAGAGGCCATTCATGTCAGAACCGACTCCCGATATCCTGAACCAGATTCTCAAGAGGAAGGGCGAGGAAATCAAAGAGCGCTCCGCACGGGTGCCCTTGGATGAACAGTTGCGTCGGGCCGAAACGCAGGATGCCCCCCGGGGATTTATCGCGAGCATGCGGAGGCGATTAGCTGCAGGGGATCCGGCGATCATTGCCGAAATCAAGAAGGCATCCCCGAGCAAGGGGGTGATCCGGCCCGACTTCCATCCTGCCGCTATCGCTCGAAGTTACGAGGCTCATGGGGCCGCGTGTCTCTCGGTTCTGACAGACCGTGATTTCTTCCAGGGCTGTGAGCGTTATCTCGAGGAGGCGCGGGCCGCGACCCGGCTACCCGTCATTCGGAAGGACTTTATTGTCGACCCCTACCAGGTGGCCGAAGCTCGCGCGATTGGGGCTGATTGTATTCTCCTCATTGTGGCTGCTCTAAACGATCAAGCGCTGAAGCGTCTTTCAACCCTTGCGGCAGATTTGGGGATGGATGTCCTCGTAGAGGTGCATGATCGACCTGAACTCGAACGGGCCTTGACCTTGGATTTGCCCTTGGTGGGTATCAATAATCGCAATCTTCGAACCTTTGAAGTCAGTTTAAAAAATACGCTTGAGCTACTGGATCTCATTCCCGATGACCGAATGGTGGTCACCGAGAGCGGCATTCTGGCCCCTGAGGATGTGGCCTTGATGCGCAGTCACCAGGTGCATTCATTCCTGGTGGGAGAGAGTTTCATGCGCGCGGAAAATCCAGGCGAAAAACTCTCTGAACTTTTTGGTACTTAAACCCGTGTAGGTCCTTTCGATGCGTCCTGATCTCAATGTGCTTGAAGCCTTGGTTCGGCAGGTGGCTCGCGAGGAGCTGATGCCCCGCTTCAACAATACGCATTGGCAATATAAGCCGGATGGCAGTGTCGTCAGTGAAGCGGATATTGAGGTGCAACGTCGCTTCGTCAAGGAATTAGAGCGACTCTATCCTGCGGCGACGCTTCTGGGAGAGGAGATGGATGAAGAGACGCAGCGAGAACTGGCAAGCCGGGAAGACGAGTACCTCTGGTGTCTGGACCCCCTGGATGGGACGAACAATTTTGCGGTCGGATTTCCTTATTTCTGCATTTCTCTCGCGCTACTCAAAGGATCCCAGCCGGTAGCGGGTGTAGTCTATGACCCCAACCGGGATGAATGTTTCTCGGCCCTTCGCGGGGAGGGGGCCTGGCTGAACGGACGCAGACTCAGGCTCGAACCGGTTCGAGTGCCCCTCAATCGCTCCGTGGCGATGATTGATTTTAAGCGCTTACCCAAACCCTTGGCGCGAGGGATGGCCGAACGGGCTCCGGTGGGCTCCTGGCGCTACACCGGAGCGGGTGCGCTGGAGTGGTGTTGGTTCGCCGCCGGACGTTTTCACGCCTATCTCCATGGCCGGCAGAAACTCTGGGACTTTGCGGCCGGGGCCCTGATCTTTTCAGAGGCCGGCGGGATCGCCGAAACCCTGGAGGGGGAACCGCTGTTTGTCCCGGGTGTCCTGGGGCGCTCTGTGGTTGCAGCGCCCGATGCCGCCTTTTTTGCCGAATGGCGAAAGGCCATTGCGGAAAGGGAAGGCGGTTAGGTTTTCCCCGTTCATCCCGGAATGCGAGGAATGGACAATCACGTTTGTTTTGTTGTGAACTATGATTAGACGAGAGGCACGATGCTTGGTGATCGTGACTTTAGGTTTATCAGCAGATTCGGAGAATACATAATGCAACGGTTAATGACCTTTCTTGGCTTGGCCCTCATGGCAATAGCGGTTCCCGCTCTGGCCAGCGATTCGCCGAATGAAACCCCGACCCTTAAGACGGCGCCCCCATCACCCCCCCCGGTGACTCCAGCACCGGTTTCACCACCCGCGGTCAAGCCGAATGCCTCAGGGGCGGAGGATGCCCAAGGCGCACCTGCCCAGCCTTCGATGAAGGACTATTGCCGCGAACACACCTGCTAACTCGCCAGACAAAGGGTCATCACCATGCGACAGCATCTCTCTTTTGCTTTCTTGATCGTTCTGAGTACCCTCTCAGGACGTTTGAATGCGGCAAATCCAGACTGGAATTACAGCAACCAAAATTGGGGTGCACTGACGGGGACGGCAACGCCCGCGCCCTTGAATTATCCCTATGCGGAGTGTGCGATCGGGGCGACTCAGGCGCCCGTCGATATCGCGACTACCAAGACCGAACGGATTCTCAATGGCCTGACGGTCAACTGGCAGAGTTTCCCCGCTGATTTTTATAACACCGGCTATGCGATTCAGGTTCAGCCCTATGCCGGTGATCTGAATGCAGGAACGTTAAAAATCGGAAAAGACGTTTATCCCTTGACCCAGCTGCATGTGCATGCGCCGGGTGAACATTCCGTGAATGGGGCGCTTTATAGTGCTGAAATTCACTTTGTTCATGTCAGGGATGATGGCCGCTTGGCTGTCTTGGGCGTTTTTGTGACGCTGGCCAACGCAAGCAACGCCGAGTTCCAGAAAATTCTCGATAACATGCCGAATACTCCGACCATTGCGACACACAATAAGTCCTCGGTGGTCTTTAATCCTAAGAAGCTCTTGCCGCCGGGCAACGGCCGTTTCTTTACCTACAGTGGCTCGCTAACGACGCCACCCTGTAGCGCAGGGGTCAACTGGTACATCTACGAGACGCCGCTAGCCATCTCCCCCGGTCAGTTGGATCAACTGGTGAAGTTCTACAACGGAAACAACCGGCAGATACAGCCACTGAAGGGCCGGACACTGGTGAAAAATAAGTAATCAGGCAAGCCTTGAAGAATCGGGTTTGGGACTGCTGCGACGGTAGCTGAGCATGAAAGCGTTTCTTGATGCCCTTGAACGGTTTTTGACCTGGTTCTTTGCCATCGCTTTCGGACTGGTTCTGGTCTATGCCGGGGTGCGGTACAGCCACCACCGGGAAAAAGCCAAGGACCCCTGGCTCCTTGCTCAAAAGGCCAACACCGTGGAGGCCTATGCGGCTTTTCTCCGGCAATGCCAGGGGTGTCCTAGAGAGGAGGATGCCCGTAAAGCCCTGGATGATCTTCAGCAGGGTCAGGGTCTCATCTCAAGACTGTCGAGAGATCACCTTCCGGAACGGGCCTCCATCACCTTGCCCTCCTTTTCCAGTGATGGCCACTTGATCCTCGCAACGACAGGGAAGGGACCTGATTTCTGGGAATCGGAAACAGGACACCGAGCCTCCTTTGGTGAAAATACCTTCTCGACGCCCCAAGGACGGATTCGCGTGGATACCCTCTCGCTGGCCCCCGATGGTCGCCGGGTGGCTGCCGGAACGGGTGGTGATGAGGGGGGGCGGCTCTATATGTGGGAGCTCAGTAGCGAGACGAAGATTTCCGAGCAGGCGGTCGACGGCTACGACGTCAAGACAGTTCAATTTTCACCGGACAACAACTGGCTCGGCTGGCGCGGTGATGGTCCGGTCGGCCTCTGGAATCCGGCGACCCAGAAGTTCTTCCGGGGCAATCATGATGGGGTCAAATCCATCGCCTTTCTGCAAAGTCGAGATGGCGGCTTGCTCTTCCTGACTGCTGGGGACCGGGAGCTTTGGGTTTGGGATACCGAGGGTCTTGGGCTTCAGCGGCAGGGCGGCGTCGACACCGAGCGACCCTTGTTGGGTTTAAGTCAGGACGGGCGCGTGGTCGCTCATACCAATGGCCGTGTCCTCGAAGCTTGGGATACCGAATCTCGACAGCTTCTCGGGGAACTTCGAGATTTGGACGGAACGATCATCAAATTTTGCCGCAACAGTGAAAATGGCCAGCTTCTGATTGGGACCGATACGGGATTCATCTACCTCTGGGATCCTGAAGGATCAGCCCTGCCGATAGCCCGGGTTGCAGCTCATGAGGGTCCCATTGAAGATTTGGCCTGCGGCGCCGGAGGGCGTTTGGTATCGGTTGGCTGGGATGGCGCGAAAGTGTGGAGCCTTGAGAAACTCGCGCGATCTCAGGAGTCTCAGGAAAAACCAGCCGCTACGCCAAAGGCCAGCCATTAGTTCATCCCATCCAAAGCCGGCAGAAAAGTTAGCCCGGCAGATTCGAATCGAGGGGCGAGTCCAGGGTGTGGGCTTTCGCCCCTTTGTTTTTCGGCTGGCACAGCGTCAGGGCATTGCGGGTTGGGTCCTGAACCAAGGGGGGGTTGTCGAGCTCCGCGCTGAAGGCGAGCTTCCGATTCTGGAGTCGTTCTTGGTGGACCTTCGAAAGGAGTGCCCGCCTTCGGCCAGGGTCACCCGAATGGAGGTCCTGGACGTCGACTTTATCGGTTGTCAGGGATTCGAGATCCTCAAAAGCCGCGAGGCGGTCCAAGTGGCTCGGGTTCTGCCCCCGGATCAGGCGGTTTGCGCCGATTGCCTTGATGAGGTGTTGGATCCCCAGAACGTTCGCTATCGCTACGCCTTTACGCATTGCACGCAATGTGGCCCTCGCTACACGCTGACGCGAGGCTTCCCGCTCGATCGGGCGCAGACGGCCATGTCGGCCTTTCCGCCCTGCCCGAGATGTCTTCTGGAATACGAGGATCCTCTCAACCGTCGCTATCACGCTCAGAACATTTGCTGTCCCCTCTGTGGTCCACAGCTTTACTTTACATCGAGGGGGACGGAGGTCAGAGGTTCTGAGGAGCCCCTGACAGCGGCACTGGCATTGATCCGTCGTGGAGGAATCTTGGCCGCAAAGGGCATCGGCGGCTACCACCTCATCTGTGATGCGGGTTCACTTTCCGCAGTCAGGACGCTGAGAGAGCGGAAGTTTCGCCCGCATCGGCCTTTTGCCGTAATGATGCATCCGGATGGGCTTCAGAACATTCCACACCCTTGGAGGGCCCAGCTTTCAGAGTCCTTGCGCCCGGTGGTGCTGGTTCCTAAAAGTCTGGCGCCTAAGGTGGGGGAGGAGGTGGCTCCGGGACTTTCTGAATTGGGCCTGATGCTTCCTGACTCGCCGCTGCATCATCTCCTGGCTGAGGGGTTTCCGGGGCCTTTGGTGATGACCTCTGCCAATCTTAGCGGCGAACCCATGCTGACAGATTCTGAGGAAGCCGAGTGGGCCTTAAGTCGGGTTGCTGACGGATTTCTGCACCATGACCGCCCGATCGATCGTCCCGCGGATGATGCCGTTTATCGCTCCATAGGAGGTCACTTCAGGCCCCTTCGATTGGGGCGCGGGTTGGCGCCCAGAATACAGCCGCTCCGCCAACCGGTGAACGGCTGTTTTCTGGCCGTGGGAGGCGATCTTAAAAATACCGTGGCCTTGGCTCATGGGGACCGGGTCGTGATTTCTCCGCACCTTGGAGATTTGGCGACATCGCGCGGACTTGAGATCTTTGGCCAGGTGGTCAAGGACCTTGCTGAACTCTTGGGTCTCGTTCCGGATCGTGTCATCTGTGATGCTCACCCGGATTATCGATCCGCGCTCTGGGCAGAAGGCTTGGGACTCCCCGTGATCAGGATTCCCCATCATCATGCCCATGCTTCGGCGCTCTTTGAAGAGGCGGGTCAAACCGAATCGATGTTGGTCTTTACCTTTGACGGTCTAGGATATGGACCGGATGGCACCCTTTGGGGCGGGGAGGCTCTCTGGGGTCAGCCGGGCGCCTGGCAAAGAGTGGCGGGGCTTCGTCGGCTTAAATTACCCGGAGGTGATCGGGCCAGCCGGGAGCCCTGGCGGATGGGGGTCTCCGTGAGTTTCGAATGTGGAGTGCCCTGGCCTGATGCGCCTGTGGAATCTGTAGGGATGCTTCAGTGGCTTCAAAGGGGCGTGCCTTTGCCTGAGACCTCGTCGATGGGACGTCTTTTTGATGCGGCAGCCGCATTGACCGGGATCTGCCAGCAACAGTCCTATGAAGGACAGGCGGCCATGATGCTGGAGGCCCATTCAAAAGGAGGTGCCCCAGCCGTTTCTCTTCCCCTGAGTGACGAGGCCGGGGTCTTGCGCTGGGATTGGAGACCCTTGATTCCGATCTTGCTGGATTCGAAAAGAACCCCCGAGGAGCGCGGATCGATCTTTCACGCCACTATCGCGCAGGCTGTGGTGGACCTTGCCCTGAGACATCGGGAACGCCATGGCTTTAAAGTCTTGGGACTGACGGGCGGCGTCTTCCAGAATAACCTTTTGACCCTGGAGATCCAGCAAAGGCTCCAAGGCACCGGTCTTGGGGTCTTGATGCCTGAAAGGCTTCCGCTGAACGATGCCGGATTGAGTTTTGGTCAGGTGGTTGAAGCGCAGTCCCTGCAACGTGAGAAAATGGCCGCAGAATGAATCGTCCGGAGTGCGTGCGTGATTGACCGCAAAGAATTGGAAGAGGAGCGTGGCCACTTGAGCTGGCCAGAGCTGGAACGTCATTTTGCCCGGGGGGTGGTTGTCGTGGTGGACCCCAGCCTTGATCTTCTGGAGGTGGCCGAAGCCATGGCGCGGGATGATCGCGAAATCTTTTCCGGATGGATGTCAGAGGGGCTTGTGCAGCAGGCACAAGATTCCCATGCTCTTCGTTGGCAAGGCGCCTCACAAACTCTGGAGGCGATTGTCGTTGCCCCGTGGGTGCTTGTCAGCGAGTCCCTTGCCGCCTCTTTGACACTGCACACCTAACCCAGGGGGCCTCCCGGATGGATCCGGTTCTTTTGTGGATTTCCGCAGCCTTTGCCGCGGGCTTTTTGGCGACCCAGTTCAGGATGCCCCCTCTGGTCGGCTACCTTGCGGCAGGCTATGGCCTCTCGGCGATGGGCTACTCAGCCAGCCCGACCCTTTATGCTCTGGCCGATGTCGGCATTCTCCTTTTGCTTTTCACTGTGGGTCTCAAGCTCAGGTTACAGACCCTGGTCAAAAGCGAAGTCATGGGTGTCGGCGGATTGCACATTCTGATTGTGGCGCTCGTCTCCGGTCTTTTTTTCGTTCTGGAAGCCCAAAAACTGACGGGGGGGTTGCTGCTAGGGGTTGCGCTGGCTTTTTCCAGCACGGTTCTGGCCGTCAAGGTTCTGGAAGATAACGGCGAGATCCAGACCTTCCAGGGTCGAACGGTGATGGGGGTCCTGATTCTTCAGGATTTGGTGGCCTTGGCGCTTCTGGTCCTTGCGGGAGGAGATACCCCGTCGCCTTGGGCCCTACTTCTTCTGGCGTTTCCCCTGTTTGCCCCTTTGGCCCGGCGATTTTTTGAATGGACCGAGAATGATGAGTTACGTCTGCTCTTGGGGTTGCTCATGGCCTTGGCCGGTGGTGAATTGGCCGAGCGGCTCGGCATTTCAAAGGACTTGGGTGCCGTCTTGATGGGGGTCATGATCGGTGGACATCCCGATTCCAAGGATTTATCGCAAAAGTTGTGGGGGCTCAAGGAAGTCTTCCTGGTGGGCTTTTTCCTTGAGATCGGGCTTCATGGGCTTCCGGATGCGGTTCAGAGCAATCGAGCACTCCTCCTTTTGGCCGCACTCCCGCTTCAGGGAATTCTTTTCTTCGTTTTAATGATTTGGAGCGGACTTCGGGCGCGGACCAGTTTCGTTGCGGCCCTGGCACTGACGACCTACAGTGAGTTTGCTCTCATTGTGGCTGAACCCCTGATCCAAATGGGCCTTCTGGATCAGGACTGGCAAGAGGCCTTGGGTTTGGCGGTCGCCGGATCCCTGGCCATCGGCGCGATCCTCAATCGATGGCCGCAGGCCCTTTATGATGTGTGTGAACCCTGGCTCAAGCGCTTTGAGCGGGCAGTGCCCCATCCTGACCAGCTGCCTCCTGATTTTTCCCATGCCGATTGGCTGATTATCGGCATGGGGCGAACAGGACGCGCTGCGTATCACGCCATGGATCTGAAGCACGCCAAGGCGATGGGCATCGATGCGGACCCGATTCGTGTGGCACAGCTCAAGGAAGAGGGGATACGCGTGGTTTACGGCGATGTGGAGGATGCTGAACTGTGGGCAACAGCGCCGCTTTCCTCACTCAAGGGAATCATCATCGCGATGCCCGTCCTTGACGCCCGCGCCAAGGCGCTGGAGTCCATTCGTGGGCGGGGATTTCAAGGCGTGATCGGGACGGTATCGTTCCGTAACAGCGAGGACCCCATCCTCTATCGTCTGGGGGCCGATGCAGTTTATCGGCCCCTGACTCAGGCGGGCGAGCAACTCGCTGACCGGGTCCTCGAACTTGAAACCAGGCAATTATCGGAAAAAGCGCGGGCCAAAGAACAGCTGCCAGACCTTGCGGGCGCCGATGGCACGGGTCAGTTCGCTCAGAGCCGAAAAGATGAAGATTGAGACCA
>Ga0007859_1000138_pt1 | contig 19697 bp, 35 predicted proteins | sample CryBogCBH27Jul07_FD_71222 | JGI IMG/M metagenome (GOLD analysis project Ga0007859, IMG submission 71222) | Freshwater microbial communities from Crystal Bog, Wisconsin, USA - CBH27Jul07 | ecosystem: Environmental > Aquatic > Freshwater > Lake | place: Crystal Bog, Wisconsin, USA | collected...
TTGGTTATGTCATCATAGGTTATAGCCAGACCAATCTTATCTATCCGGAAGTCTTTTGCTACAGTTATCATCTGCTCTATGAAACCTTTTGGTGTATCTGCAGACAGCTCTATGTCACTATCAGTTATAGCCACCCACTCATAGTTCCTGAATAGGTTACGGAGAATACCCTTGTCCCATAGCGTTTTGTGACCGGTGTTCTGCTGCATGATCAGTGTGAAATCACTAGCTCTCCTGTTGTAGAAATCTATGAGTTCTAGATAAGAGCTATCCATATCCAGTATGTACAGGTTCGTATAACCTAACAGGAGTAGATGATCTAACAACCTTTCTGTAGCAGAAAGCCGGTCACGATTGATTACTATGATTGGTATATTGTTCATCAGTCTAGTTGTGAATTGTGAGTATGGCTCCGATTTTCATTGACTTCTTTATAGAACCTGACTTAAGTACATCAGATACAAATGCCCAGTCTCCACAATACACATCACCTCTCTGTATACCCACTTGTTTTGCTATCGGTGTACGGAGTGCAAACTGACCCCAATCACACTTACTCCATGCAAGCTGCCCATCCAGTTTCAGACAAGGTCCGACAAGGTGATTGATTGAATCCCATACAATTATCTGCGGCCTGTTCTGTTCTATGCACTCGTTGATATACTTTACAGCTTGTGGTAACCAATAATCTTGTATAGAGCTTTGTACTATCCATGGCGTTGTGCATATATCTATTGCTCTCTGTCGGTTAGCTGTGCCCCAGTTTCCTTCATCTGTGTCACTTTCCATATACACAAGACGTTCATCATTATAGCTAGATACATAGTCTTTCATCTCCTGATTAGGACCATTATGATAGATGATAGCTGTCCAGTTCGGATCTATCTGGTTGAGTATTGAATCTATGAAAGGTCGATTGTGCCGTACCTCATTATGCGCACAAGCTACAAATGTTATGGATGGGTTACTCTTCATCTTTGTCTTCTTTCAGGTTTGTGTATCCGGGTTGCTGGTCATAGCGTAACTTCAATTGTCCTCTTACCTTTGATTGTTCCTCTTTCAGTTTGTTTTCCATACTGGTATATGTATCTGTGTACTCGGCAAGTTTGCTCATATACCGATCAATTGTCATAGCACTACCGTCCTTTCCATCAGTGATCTCTGTATCTGCCAGGTATGCACCAACTCTGTCCAGTGCTTTCTTTGCACCCATAAATGCACGAAGTGTTGATGTCTCGTACATTTTCTTGCACCACTCTATTGTCTTTAGGATGATAGGGTCTTCTATGTCGAATGATGGTTTCAGATCTGCCAGTATCAGGTTCTCCTTTTCCGTCTCCTCTTTGTTTGTGTAAGGATTCATTGTACTATCTGGACAGGTCAGGTAGAAGATATATGCATATATCTGCAGGTAGTCCTGCGGGAATGTCTCCATGATAATCTTCAGTTGAGGTATCATGTAGCAGTGTACACTGGGTACTGGTGCTTTGTTGGATATGTCGAAGAGGTTGATCATTTGTTCATTAGGCTTTTGTATAGTTGTTTTCTTGTTTCATTCCATGTAATAAGTGAGTACTCTTCACGTATCCAGTCAGAGAGCTTGTATCCCATATCCTGTACGAAGTTGGGCTCTTTGATGCACTTTCTGATATATCCTATCCAGTCATCAGGTTTCTCTACGAACATGACACCTTCACAAGGCCGTATATCGGAGTAAGGAGAAACGTTACTGCAGATGATGGGTAGGTTCCGGCTGGCAGCTTCAAGTACCTTCAGGATAGACTTGTATCCATTCCATGAACTGTTCACCAATGGTGCTAGTACAACATCTCCCTGGTCATAGCATTTGATATACTGTGTCACATGAGCTGTTGGTATAACCTTATAGCTGTTTGTCTGCTTGAAGATACCTACCATATGGTCATATGGTCCAAGGATAGATCTGGTTGTGTAGTTGTTGTTCTGCTGGTCAAAGTCCTGTTTCGTCTTGTATACCTTCTGTGTAACAGGTTCATATCCGGCCAGGATGAACTCTGCCTTATCTGTGATACTCTTGTCTGTACCTATCCGTTGGAACTTCCCCCGGAGCAACTCTACATCAGGCAAATGACTTACCCCTCCTGCATATATGAAAGCCAGCTTATCATGTGGTTCCCTGATACTGGGTTGATATATACCATCACCGAAGGGTAAGGCATTTGGGATTACGACTGTGTTCTTATTGAGTGGCCGGATAACCTCTTGCAGTTTCATAGATGTACAGGTAACCAGATCAGCTATACGGATATGTTCTTCTGTGAGTTTGTCATTACCGCTACCATTCCAGTCTTTTGCATGAGCATGACCTGCAGGAAGTATCCACATATCATCTATGTCCACAATAATCTTCATCCCTTTCCTCTGCAGGGCTTGTAATCTGCTGATAGGAGTACCGATGAGTTTGTTATAGATGAGTATGTCACAGTCAATCTTCGCTTCATCCTTGGCTATCCATAGCATCTCTATAGAGTTCTGCAGAGACCACGCTGTATCCTTCTGCAGGTATATAGAAGGAAGCACACCACGAAAGTAGTCACACCCATTGTTCTGTCTGGCAACTATCTGTATATGCATTAGTGTTTGATTAGTGATTGTCTGTTCTTGTCATCTTTCAGCCAGGTTATGATTGACTGTACCTCTTTCTGCATGTAGGGCAATGTTATAGGTTCTATACTGTCTACAACAGGTTCACCATTCTCTAGCATGTGTACAGGATATCCCCATTTGTCTTGTCCGTTCTGTACAAACTTCACATGGTTGATAGTCAGCTTTCCTGGTAACAGCATAGGGTTGTGTCTGCAGATAATGTATATGTATATAGAGAGTTGTAGTGCATAATGGCTGAACTCACATTCATCAAGATGCTGTACAGGTCTGAGCATTTTGCTGACGGTTCCTTCCCAGTTCCTGAATCCCTCTCTGCGTATCTCCTTACTGGTCTTGTGGTCTGTGATGTCTACAAACCCTCCTTGTACAGTTACTAGGTCGCTTTGGCCACAGATACCGACACTGTCCAAATAGACCATATGTTCGGGATAGATACCATCTGACAGTTTCTGTTTTGGTGCGTACTTGATACCATTGCTGATGATAGGCTTTACAACAGGTAATCCGTTTATCTCTTTATGTGTGTACAGTTCCTGTTCCTGTTTGCTATGGTACCAGTGTCCGAGTTCTATAGAACGTTTACCTTCAGCATCCCATGCAGCAAGTATCTCTTCAGGACTGTATCCATACCACTTGTTCGGATATCGGCCAGGTTTACGTACAGAGCACTTAGCAGCTTTCTCCTCCTTATTGAACGGTTCAGAAAAACCTCCAACAAGAGTAGTTACTGATATCCAGTTTCTGGTATCAGGTACAACACTTGTGTATAGATGATCTGTCTCTGTGAACTGTATCATTTGCCTTTGAATTGTTCTTCGTAACGTTTAGCATTGAGTATGTCATCCTGTTCCTTTGTCATCATGATAGTCCATAAAGGATCTGGTCCCATATCAACTCCTTGTTCCTGTAACTGCTGTATAGCTCTCTGACAAGAAGGTATATCTGCAACGTTTGTTTCCGGTTGTAACTCCTTCAACTTCTCCAGTTGTTTATCTAACAAAGCACAATAACAGTATGTACAGTGAGTCTTCGCTTCTATCTGGCAATGACACAGACTGCATGTGGGATGTCCGGGTATAGCAGATGTTTCAGGTTTACCATTAGGATCATACCAGCCACAGATATTGCTCTCACATATCTCTTTACGTCTTGCTGCCTCTGCATCTATCTCTGGCTTGTGTACTATATATGCATTCCAGAACCCGTTAGCTATCTTTCCCCGGTTTTCCCAGGCTTCTTGCAGCTTTTGTTTCCATTCCATTTTCCCGCTGTTGTTTGAGTAGTTGAAAGTATTTTATCCTGTGGTCCTTTTCTCTTTTCCATTCAGCATAGAAAGTGTGTAGTATAGGAGTTACCTCTTTCAGTTCTTCTATAGCTTTCTGGTACAGAGGGTTCTTTTTGTCTTTCCTGTACAGCTCCTTCTGTCGTAGGGCCATATATTGTCTCTTCTTCAGCTTCTTGAAGGAAGCCTTTGTTCTTCCCAGTCCCCGTATCACAAATCCCCAGTGAACAAGGTTGGACTGTTGTTCTCTAAGCTCTCTCCAGAAACCGACTATCATAGCTTTAGCATCTTCTTCAGGTATACCTTTCTGTTGTGCAAACTCAGCTATGAGATCAGTTGCTTTTTTGGGTACCATTTAATTCTGTTGTTTCTGTGCAGAGCATATCTATATCCACCCATATGTTGCCGGTTGTCTTTATGCTCATGTTCGGATGCAGGTATATCTTTTTCCAGTACCCTCCGTCCTTTGCTATAAGACCTTTCTTCTGTATACAAGCTAACATGTTCCTGCTGGACTCTATAGATACAGATATACCTTTCTCCACCATCAGTTCACAGAAAGCACTTAGGTCACACTTGCCTGTACAGCCGAGGAGTGTCAGACATTCGATCTTTGCCGGGGCCAGGGTTATGTTATACAGATAACAATGCACCATGATCTGGAACCGGATAATCGACTCCCTTTTCATGTCACCTATTGTCCTTTTGTATGGATTGATAGGTACTTGTATATCTGCTGTTTTGTTCATTAGTTCTTTTCTGTTTCTCTTGCTTTTTCGAGTTCTGCCGCTGTCATAGGCCAAGTACTACCATCCCCACACTTCACTATATACAGATCGGGTACAAGAGATATCTCCCTATGACCGGACTTGTAGTTAGCATCAGGTGTCTGGAAGGTTATCCTTTTTTCCGTGTTGCTTTCATCCAAGGTTATCTGTTGTGCTGTATCCAAAGGTTCTCCCTTTGTGAATGCCACAACTTCACCAGCATTGTCACCTGTGTACAGTAATGTGTTCACTATACCTGTTGTTATAGATACAGCCTTCTGTTCTGCATCTTTCTGCAGTTGTTCCTGTATATGACCGGACAAGTTAGCTGTATAGTCGGCAAGATACTGTTGTGCTTTCAGTTCACGAACCTTCAGTTCCAGTCCCAGAAGTCCGGGTATAGAGTTGATAGGTCTACGACCAAGTAAAGCATCTGTAGTGAATTGCTCTATGACCAACCGGTCATACTCTCCTTGCAACCTCATGTTCGGAAGACGCTCCTGTATCTGAGCCATGATGTTCTGAACTTCTTCTTCAGATAACTGTCCTGGTTGAGGTACTTGCATTTCTGTCACTTCAGGTTCCGGACCTTGGGCATACTGCTGTTCGATACTTTGTGATGTAAGTGGTATTTCCATTGTAGTGTAGTTTTTTTCTTTTGTAGAATTGTGATTAGATTGTTTCTGTTGCAAATGTATAATCTGTTATTGACAATTGCAAGCATTTGTAGGAATTTATTTTTGGACATGAAAAAAGGCTACTGTTTCCAGTAACCTTCAGTTCATTTGCAGATGAGTTTGATTAGCACTTCTTGCCACCCATCTTCATCCCTTTCTTTACAGCACCGCCTTTCTTCATAGAAGATGGAGTTGCTGGTGCCATAGCTTTACTGGCTATGTTCTGTACTGATTTTGCTTTGTCCCTCGGACTCTGCTTTGGAGTTGTTGCCATGATCATGGTTGTTTGACTCGTTAACGATAGGACAAATGTATGTACTCTACATTTATCTACCAAATCTTTTTTCTACGCTTCACCAACTATTGACAGAGAAGGTTTTGGTGCAGGAAGAACTCCCTTGATGTTGTACTCATTGAAGAGTACATATATTTTGTCATCCAATCCTTTTATCCCTCCTTCTGACATCTGCCGGAAGAACAATGCCTGTTTCCCAACTTGTATCTCCTGGTCTTGTATCTGTGGGCCAAGTTTGACGATAGTACCTACTGTGATTTTGTCCAGCCTTGCTTCTTCTACAGCACTGTCTGTAAGTATCACTCCACCTGCAGTGGTTTCGTCTTTCCTTTTGTTCTGATCTTCATGGAAGATAAGTATCTGGGCACCGGTAAGGTGCAGATTGCCTATGTCTATAGCTGGCATTAGTGACCTTATAGTCTTGTCATCCAGTTGACGTTTTGGTTTGCTCTGCTTTTCTGTAGTTGGATACATTATGTATTTGTTGTTTGGTTCGTTTGCGAAGGTAGTGTATCTATCTGACATAGACAACTACAAAAGAGAAAGCCACAGCTATATAGGATATAGTGTGGCAAATCTCCCGGAGGAAGGGGCAACAGAGAGTGTGTTATGCTGCCGGAGGTGGAGTAGGGGTAATGCTTGCTGCTACAGCATCCAGTGACTGTACAGCTGCTGTGATGCCGGACACTATCGTATCTGCCTCTGCAGAAGTGATGTTACCGGCATTGGCTGTTACATAGTTGCTGACTGCTGTATGTACACCAGTTGCTGCTGTTGTGAGTGCTGTTACTGCGTTCTGAAGGTCCGTGAAAGTTGCCATGTTGTTATGTTGTTTGTGAAGGTGACGTAGTTGAATATGTACCCGGATGTGTTGTGCTACAGATACCAGCAGCAGTGCTCCAAGTATGCATATAATCGTGTGGTCCTGGTTCATGTAACAAAGATATGTCAGGTTGGGGAATTTGCCAAGTTAATTGTAGGTTATGCTCACTTTCTTTTTGTGTAGGAACTTGAATATCTCATTGGCCACTATCCCTTGTATCCAGGCCCGGGCTTCTTCTTCATGTATACCCCTGTCAAATGCTATACCATATACACAATGAAGTAGTTCATGGCATATAGTGTTGTAGGATATATACTTGCTATTGATCACCATGTAATACTTCGACATGGATATACAGTATGTGAATCCTGCAGGTGATTCATCTTTGTCCCATACATCATTTGTCTTGTGATGATTGGCTATACGGTTATGGACAGCAGAGACATTATCAGATACGATAAACTGTATACTTGTATCGTACAGTTTTATGTGAAATGTCTTGCTCAGATACATAGGTCAGAATTTATCAAATAGATCTCGTAGCTCTTGTGGCATCTGGTTCAACAGGTTATGTATACCAGTAACCCCTTCTTTTATCAGCCTTACCTCATGTACGTTTGCATACAGGTACTCTGCTACTATATCATCACTGGCATCTAAGGGACAGTCTGCAGAAACTGTTTTGCACTTCTTTTTTCCATCATGATCGAAGAATACTTTGTATGTGTTCATAACCATCTATGTTTATGAGTGTATATAAATACCACAAAGATTATCAGGATCACAACAAATATTATCACTGCTTCTACAGGATCAAAGTCCGGTTCTTCTCCTCCGGATAATGGAAAGTCTGTGTCATTCTGGTTCATATCATTCACAATGTATAGGTGTACGTACTGTCATTCCTCTGTTTATATCCAGCAGTTGAAATGCCTGTAGTGGTGGTTCGTACTCGAAACCTCTGGACAGTGCATATGAGTTCCAACCAACCAGTGAGCCATTCAGAGAACATCTCTTTGTAGGCATAGATAGCTGATGGAAGTGATGCATCAGGTTCCAGTCAGCCTTTTGGGTCTTGTCCCAGTTAGCCAGCATCTTGTTGACCGGTATAGTCAGTCCTCCTACACCTCCTTGATATCCTATCTGATGTCCGTGGAATCCTCTGATAAGCTGTCCACCTATGTGTATGTACCCAAGTTCGCTTTCTGGTATGATCCACTCGAAGCCAGGGTCATTGAGCTCCTGTGCAAGCATGTAGTACAACATAGCTTCCAGGTTCATCTTGTAGTCATTGCTACTCTGCATCTTTTTGGTGAGCCTTGGATGGTTGCCTCTTATACACATCACTATGATCTTCTTCACATTACTGTGTGCAGCCAATGTCATCAGTGCTTCCTTCAGCAACCCCTTTGCATAGATAGTAGCTTCCAATGGGGCCATGTAGTTCATCTGGGTATCATGCTCATGCAGGTAGTTGTTGATGAAATCCCCACCCAGGCATACAAGCATCTCATTGATGGTAACATTGTTCCGTTCTTTCTGTATGAGCTTGATAGTGTTCTCCACCAGCTTCTTTGTACGTTTCTTTGCTATGTCCGGATTGAACTCGTTACGGTTCTGTGTAGTGGATAGTTCCACTCTCTCCTCTACATGCCAGTCACTGTATTGTATGATGGGTATAGCTATGTCCTTGTTACGTTTGGGTGTTGGATATGATGGGATAGAAACCCTTGTGAACTGTTTGATGGCCAGAGCTTCTTCATGACGTTGCATCAGATTATCGTAGTCCTTCAGCAGATGTTCATTACGTTTCTTTAGTGCCTTGACTAGACCTTCGTTGTTACGCCTGTCTATCTCTTCCTTTGGTATATATGGCTTCTCTACCATCTGCTCTTCTGTATAACTGCGTATCCAGCCAAACTTTTTGGACCATGCAGCTACAGTACTTTTGTTCAGTCCGTGTCGTACAGATATAGAGGCTGCTGACTCTGTAGTTGTCTCGTACACCTCCTTGCACTTTTTCTGGATGGATGTCAGTTGTTGGGAACTAGGCATATGCAGGGAGTCGATGAAGTGCAAATATATATAGTTATCCACACACTACCAACAACGATAACAATTCAGTAATATAACAAAACCCCAGATATAGAAATATCCAGGGTGAAGATGCTATTATGGAAAAGCAGCAAAGGTTAGTCAGTTGGTATCAGTATGATATCGTTGGTATCCGTATAGATCAGTATCGGTAGTGGTGTAGGTGAGCTCATCAGTTCTCTTGTTCTGGTATATGTTCTTTTCGCTGTACGAACTCATGTTCTGTTACTGTCAGTCCGGGTGCTATGTAGTGTTGTAACAGATAGTCATGTGCATCTGCAGCAGTTGTGAACTGTTTGGCAAAGTGAGGGTCTGCTGTCCAGTCCACACCTGTCCACCAGTGTTGTGATGTAGGGTCCTCTATGAACAACACATATCTGTTCATAGACCTGTTACCTTGGTGATGATGTTACGTAACTCCTTTGACACCTGAGACAGATCAGTTCTGCCGTTCTCCAGTATCTGTTGCCACTCTACATCTACATCATGAGCATACTGTACATCAGCAGTCTTCATGTGAGCTATCTGTTGTGAGATCTTGTTGATCTCTGCATGAGTGAACTGTTCCAGTGAAGGTTGCAGGAATGCTCTCAGGCAGTATCCCATTATCAGTGCTACTGCTACTGCTATTGTGAGTACCATAGTTATACAGTTTGAAACAAAGGTATAACAAATAAATGATGTATACAACAGGTTACTTATTGTTGTTTCCGGTATAGACTATATATGGTATACATATCAGAGGCAGTATGCTGCAGTGTGGGGAAACGACAGTACTATAGACTGAGGATATCCCACCTGCTCATTACTGCAAACCTATCTACCTGTCATATAGTCTGATAACTGTGTGTATACCTTGACTGCTTCCTTCGGATCTACATAGTAGAAACAGAATGGACCGGTGACCCCTTGCCACTCTATACAGACAGACCACATCTTCTCGTGATTGTCATAGTACATATCTACATCACATAGATCCTTCCGGAACCTGGTCCACCGGAAGTTGGCCCTGACAGGTTCCCATATACCAGTATCCTCTGTGAGCTTCTCATAGTCATTCACACCCTTGTACTGCATGTAGGTGTCATACAGCATCAGATAGCATTCCTTTCGTTCAACATTACGTCTATCAGATAGCTCTGGTATATCTATCTCTATACGAACACCTTCCGTAGTAGTCATAGAACAAAGGTAGAAAAAGAATGCAACAAAACAACTATAGCACTTGAAATGTTGAACAGTTTGTGTACTTTTGTTGTATGGAAGAGGTGATTGGATATGGTATGATCATAGGTATAGTGTGGCTTGTTGTATGGGCAATGACATGTCCTAAATCAAAGCCTGTACAGAGGACATATGTACAACCTCTTGTTCCAGTCTGCCCACCTACAATTGAGGTTGTAACTGAACATATACAGGAGGAATGTATATGGACCATCATGAGGAGAGATGCTGATAAGAGAAGAGCTGAGAGGAAGTTGGTTGCCGGTAAACCTAAATGGTTCATCTGTGACTGGGTAAAGGATCTGAAGATCAGTCCAGCAGAACAACTCATCATAGACCAGCTATCCAGGTACAAGATACAGTGGGCCAGGGAAGTATCCTTCGAAGGTCTGCTGTCTGATAAAGGTGCTCCACTCAGATACGACTTTTACCTGCCGCAGCATAACACTATCATAGAGTATCAGGGAGCCATGTGGCACAAAGACCCTCTCCGTATAGAAGCCGACAAGACCAAAGCACAGTTCTGCCGTAATCACAACATCACTCTTATTGTATGGTCCGGAGAACACTACTATCACATAGAATACCATGTAAGGTTACTGATGAACAAACTGAATGTAAAGGTTATACCCAGATAACTTGGCTCTACCCTGTAGTGCTCCAATCTATAGATATAGATGTTATTCCTATACAACTTTTCCCATCCAAATTTTTGCTTCCCCCGATTTTTGCTATGAGTTTGAGAGACTGAGAGCCTCCCCACATTATCTGCCCCTGTTCCTAACTTTAGCGGGGTACCCGTGGTCATTTAAAACAATTGTTAACATTAAATTGAATGCTTTATGAAAGAGCTCACTGTTTATTGCACACATCACAACGAATATGGTGTCTGCACTCAAGAGGATTGGGATGACGCACAATTAGGTCGTAATCCATCAGGACAGGTACGTGTAAGGTTTGCTACCTTCAGTCAGGCTGTACCGAAGACCTATCTACGGAAAACAGAGGGTGTTGACGTACTTCAATGGGGCTATCAGGAACTCACGTTGCAGTTAGGAGCACATGATGGAATGAGAGCTTAAAGATAAATAATAGGGTAAGCCGAAAACCTGTAGAAAAGAGTAGGCATTCATTAACAAATCAATTAACAATTAGTTATGAGCAAAGTAACAGTAAAATTAACGAAAGAGGGTAACGTAATTACCCAGAATGCAAACAAGCCAGAGTTTGGCTATTTCCTTGTACAGGGAGAGGCAGGGCCTATTACCTTCAGTGAGAATAATTTCATGAACCGTCAACGTGCACGTCAGTGTCTGGTTGCTGCACCATGGGCTGATTTGCTGCTAGCTACAGAGTCTGGTATGCTGTTGGGTAACGGTACAACAGTAGTGCTGAAAGAAGGGGCCGAATTGCCCGGTAAGATTATCATCAGGGAAAGCACCAATCCTTATGACCTGGTTGCGGAGTTTGACCGGTTTGGTAAGCCAACCAATGTCAATACCGACAGTATGGTGAAATACCGGTCAGCAGCTCACAGGGAAGCAGGTATCTGCTACCGTGTAGACGATCAACCTGTATACCAGAAGAAGTTCTTTGTGACCAACCTGGACGCACAGGACGTGCTGGTTACGGCTACTAATACAGCAGAGGTTAATGCCTATGCTGCTGAACAAATAGCTGCTGGTAACGTAAACCTGTTGGCTGATTGGAATCCTGTAGCTAAGGCTGGTGCAAGGGCTGTAGCTGGTGCTAAGAAGTAAGCATTACCTGTATAACGAGAGTGGGGATTAGTTTCCCTGCTCTCGTTTATCATATGTGAATCATGCAGGTTATGTAAGGTCTGCCTTCTGTTCGATCTTGTCTGGGTACTTGGCAAGTCTATCACTGGATGAGAACAGGAAGGGGTTTGTCCAGTATACGGTCTTGTACATTGTGTTGCCTATGAAGCCATACCGGATAAGTTCTTCTACAGCAGCAAGGTATGTAGTGTTACTCTTCACGTTGTTCTTGGTCATATAATCATCTCTGTTGATCTGTACGAAGTCCTTCTTTCGTTCCAGGTTGTAGAGTATATATATGTATAACCGTTGGGCCTTATCAGACAGGTTGTATACCATAGACTTACAACCGGTACAGTAGTACATCCGGACAGATTGTGTTTGCTCTACATAGAATGTGCTTTTAACAAATACACCTTCTTCACCTTGCAACTCTGGTGGCAGTAACTTGAAGGTGTCAGAGGTCATCAGTGTGGCCGGTATAGTCAGGCTGTAGGTGAAGGGATTATTCACCAGCTTGGACTCATCGTATTGCTCTAGTTTCTTGCTCATATCATTCAATTATTTGAACAAAGTTACGATATAGTACTGATATAGGCAAATCATTCACGTAGATGAATATAGTTTGTGGTAAAACTATCCATCTGTGTGATAGTAGAAATAGTTGTTGTATGATAGTCTGGTAGCTCATTACAGAGGATATTTGCTCCAACACCTCTGTGCTATACAATATATAGTTGGATAGGTGTACACCACAAAATGTGGCTGTAAACCAATACTAGCAAGGGTTGTAGAGGATTGGAGTGCATTCATTTATTTGGATGTTCCACGTGGAACAATGGCTCTCTGTGACAGTTATAATAAGCAGTATATCGGTCATTTATGGCTATTCGTGTAATTTTGTGGGTATTTATGGGTATTTATGGGTATGCTTTTGGGTATCTATGTAGTGCCTGTGGGGTATAATATCTTGGGATATAGTGTTTGGTTAGATGTGAGAGTGAGTGTATTGTGAATTATCTGTGCAGGGGGTGTTGTGGATGGTATTGGTTGTTAGTTAGGGTTAGTTATTGTTTCATCAGGTGTAAATCGGTTAGTTATGAAGTGGAAGGTAATAGATCCGTACAAGTTACCCAAAGTAGCTGCTGTATACAGAATAGGTCATATGGTGTATGGCCCTGGGCAGTTATATACAAATGGTGGGAATAAGCCGTATCTGAGAATGGCTAGTGGAATACATGCAGATCCGGAGGTTACTCACTATCTGCCCGTATCAGAGCTACTACAGGAAGTAGAGTCAGAATAGTTCATCAGTTAAACAAGCTCTGGGAAGAGGGTAAATATCCTGTATAATATGAACAACATACAACCATTTGAGAATTACCCATATCTTGCTATTCATATAGCAAGAATGGCCAGTACAGGCACTACAGGATCTCCTTATGAATGGAATGACTTCCTGATGAAACTGAATAGCGTGATAGCAGAACTGGAAAATAGTGTTATGGAAGCTACAAGAGAAGGAGTACATGGTGCAGAAGTAGTATGGGGAGAATCGTTGAGAACTCAATTTGAGATAGAAGAGATTCTCCGAAATGAAATAGGTGCAAGAGAACAGCAAAAGAATTGGGAATCACAAACTGAAGATCAGAGACAATGACAAAGAATGAGAAGATCAGCTATACTGCAGGTTTCAACACAGGAGTGAAACAGACTGAAGATAAATACAAGTACAGTGCAGAGCAGTATAGAGAAATGATAAGTAAAATTCAAGACTTCCTAGAATTAGACAATATACAAGTATCTGATTATGAGAAAGTGTTTGATATTGTATTACCACATATACCATACTAAAATATGAAAAACTACAGAAAGAAGCTAATAGTAATACAGGCTATACAGTATACAGGTGATAATGGAGCACAAGTGAGTTCATTCATAGGTGAAAGGTACTTAGGTAGTAAGAGCACATCACCATCAGGTGAAGTGTATGGAATAAGTATACAGACATTGGAAGGGCCAAGTTATGCTCTATCAAAGGGAGACTGGGTGATAAAAGGTGTAAAAGGAGAAATGTATCCCTGCAAACCTGATGTGTTTGAGAAGACATATGAAGAAGTAGTACCGGAAGAAAAATACACACCACACTTATGAAATATAAAACGATGAAGAGTACCGGTAGAAGGTAGTAGTATAGGTAGGTGGTGTGGGTGAGGTCAAGCAAGATGCAACAGATGCTCCGTTATAGTGAATAAAGGCACTAACATACCAGTTTACACAAAATCATACAAATAAAAAAACCTTAGATAAGCTGTACACACTCATCTAAGGCTTTCGATAAGACCCCCTTGACACTATCTTTGTTTACCGTTTTTTGCTTCTTCTTGGTAAACTACTTCTTTGTGCTCTTCTCATGTCTTACCCTAACACTTATCCTGAAACCTATTTCAGTTTCCTTTTGCATTTTGTTTTACTACAATGTGTGTAACACTGTGTGTAAAGCTCCATACAAACCTATCCACTTTGATACTGTGCCTGCAAGATCACTTGCAAGTTTCCAAATCTTCCAAGCCTTTCTCAAAGTGCTGAAACGGCTCTTCCTCTTGTTGGTAGATTCTCTTACCATCATCTATAACTGGGGTGTTTAGATCCCATTACTGTAAATCAGAAGAAGAGTATAATATTACATAAACCCTATCATTATTACAAATGCCTGCCGGCGGCGGTACATTTCTATCAAACAGCTCTATCAGCTACTGGTAACACTACTGGTCTGCATCAAGTAGAACTGTTTGATAGAAATGTACTTATTTACCTTTATTATTTATCAATAATTGTGAATCCATAGGGTACACACATTTCTCTGAATGAGTCTTTTAATTCTACAAAATCGAGCATATATATCTTTACTTGGTTTATCAAGAAGTTTAAAAGTTCAGATGCCTGCCGTTGTATCTCAATTGTTTTACCTTCTAATGACACATAATATCCAAGTCTATTAATTGAATCTTTGAAATACTCTTCTTCTATAAGTATATCTATTCCATGTATCGTTTCTTCAAAATAAAGCATCTTATCAGTACCAGTAATATCTTCTATTATGTTGTACGCTACCATGTTAGCAAATAATCGCAAGGTGTTGGTACTAAAAGTAAATGTTGAATATTTCATTTTCATTGCCTAATGATCTAATACTAACAAATATAACAGTTATGAAAAAGCAAAAGAAAAAGTATCAAATACCATTATTTTATAATTGGATTGCTAATGTAGCTTTGGTTATAGGATGGGGGTTGATTTTTTTTATTATCATCAGATTTATCATTACAGGAAGACTTTAGAAAAGTAAGTATTGAAATAACAAGTGCTGCAACTGCTATTCCAAAAGTTCTTTTCTTCAAAGAATATTCAAGCATGTTAGTTTTCTTTTCTAAATCCCTTCGAGCTTTTCTATCAACAAAAGTATCTGTATGCAAGAAGGCAATACCTTTTGTAGTTATTCGGTAGCCATAACCTTGTACTGTTGCTGCTCCATCATCTATTGGATACCACTTAACATAGTCTTTTATAAACTTTTCATGTTTTAAAATGGGAATTACTATCGATGTAACATCACTAGAAATTGATAATGTTCTTATTACCTCATCTCTATCAATTGAGTCATCTGTTGTGAAAGCAAAATGTAATACATCATCACATTCCTTTTCGTAAGCCATACATGAAGTTTGCAGAAAAGTACAATAAACAATAACATCTGGTTAAGAATAATTTTACACAAAATATTTACTTTTGTGCAAACATCTACTTATCTTTATGAGACAAATCTGGTAGTATGTTCAAATCATATAAAAGTATAGCTGAGTTGTTGAAAGCCTTCCCCGATCAGGAAACAATCCTGAACTATTTAGAACATATGAAATGGAATGGCGTAGTGGTATCTCCTTTTGATGCAAGCTCTACAGTGTATAGTAGCGGAAATCATAAGTACAAATGCAGGAACAGCAATAAGTATTTCAATGTGCTGACCGGAACAATATTTGAGAATACTAAAATCCCGTTACAGACGTGGTTCCTTGCTATGTATCTGATAGCAACACACAAGAGAGGGATAAGCAGTTACCAGTTAGCAGAAGACCTGTCAATAACCCAAAAGACCAGTTGGTTTCTTTTGAGCAGGATAAGGTATTGCATGGATCATGGAACGTTTAATGTGAAGTTTGACGGAACAGTTGAGATGGATGAAGCGTATGTAGGAGGAAAGAACAAGAACAGGCATAAGGATAAAAAGAAATCAGGTGGCGAAGGTGGTGCAGATAAGCAACCTGTATTAGGAATGTTGAAGAATGAAGTATCAGAAACTATATATAGGGCGCACAAATACTTCCCGGATATAGCTGTTAAAGAGAAGATAGTAGAGCAACCTGCTATCTTGAAAATGGAAGTAGTGGACAATACAAAAGGGGAAACAATCCTTCCTGTTATCAGGGAAAAGGTAGAAAAGGGAAGTACGGTAGTAACAGATGAATATAATGTGTACAAAAACCTTAACAGCGAGTACGGCCACAAAGTAGTCTATCACAGATTAGAGAACTATGTAACACCTGATGGTTATACCAGTAACAGAGTAGAGGGTGCCTGGGGAATATTGAAAAAGGTTTGGGGAACTACTTATGCAGGTAGAGTAACAAATGAACATTTGCACAGATATTGCAGAGAAATAGAATACAGGTTCAATACAAGACATCTGGAAGCAAAAGATAAAATAAACCTGCTTCTGACAGGCACAAACAAAAGATTGAGGTATAAAGATTTAATTCACAAATAGCTTTACTTTTGGCATAATGGATACGTCACAGGAAATATACAAGGAACTGGAACAGCAGGTAAAACGCCTATCCGATAACGGTAAACTTCTGACTATAGAAGAGGTATTGAAAGGCTATATATTGCCGGAAGTAACCGAAGAGCAACGAAGGATAGCTACAGAGATACTAACCAGAAAAAGACCTGAAAATCTCCAAAAGATATTTGACGAAATCAACGCCATAAGAGAAGCTATAAAAATATTAGCACTTATGCAGGCATCAAATAATGTAGAAGAATTTAAAAATCTGGCAAACAAAAAGAGAGAGAGAACCAAAAACGTAGAAGTAAAAGAACCAAACGATTTTGACGAGTTCGTAAAAGGTATCTTGAGTGTTCCGAAACCATCCAAAGAAGAACTGAAAGATTACCTCAAAAAGAATAGTAAAAAATAGCTACATATAAGTAGCTTTTTCAATACTTAGAGTTGTGTAAAGTAGTATATTAGTGCCAAAAGAGAGGCTATAGAAGCAGCTTGCGATGAACACTACTATATACCCAGTGGAGGTAAATGGTCACCGCAAGGACAAATGAGTTGCCAATGGTGTGGTAAAACAATAGGTGACTAGATAAACAACAATCAATTCACACAAACTAAACACCAGTATATCTGGAAATTATATGGAAATATCAATAAGCAAGTGGTGGTTTCAGTTCATAGTGTCCAGCCTTGTATGGTTGATACTGTGGCTCCCGTTCATGTTACCGGATAAGATAACACTACAGTCAGCAGGAGGACCTCTGATATGGACAAGCAAGGTGTGGGATATCTGGGCAGCAATAGGATGCATGATAGCTATATACATGTCGTATATGGGTATATGGTATTATGCAGGTGTGCTGTTCGAACATATAGGCCGACAGATCATGAAGAAACAGGACAAGATCACAGGTATCCAGTAACACACTGTATACAGAAGAAAACAATCAGTCCACGTAAATCAATCGACAAAACAATGAAAAAGACATTTGACAAAGCATACTACCTAAGTCACAGAGCCTGTTATGAGAAAGAAAAGATGGAGAAACTGGTAGACAGTAATCCACATAGTACTATACAAGAGTTCCTGAACTGGGATATATCTATCAAAGACAAGTTCTACTTCGTCAGGAGATATACAGAACTGACAACAAAACAGTTACAACTGTTAGCCATACTATGTGCGAAAGTGTCTCTGGATATATATGAGAACAAATATCCAGATGATAAAAGAGTACGAGAGTGTATAGAAGCTACGGAACAGTTCATAGATGGTAAGATAACTATAGATGAACTGTCAGAGAAAAGGAGGGTTGCTTATGCTGCTGATGATGATGCTGCTGATGATGCTGCTGCTGCTGCTTATGCTGCTTATGCTGCTGCTGCTGCTGCTGATGATGATGCTGCTGATGATGCTGCTGCTGCTGCTGCTGCTGCTGCTTATGCTGCTGCTTATGCTGCTGAAAAGTCTACATATCACCAAGACAAACTATTGAATGCTCTCCAGCAATTCTGTACAGAACAAGAATAGACATCATGTGGCTAACAGACAGTATACAGACAACAAAAGAATCAACAGTAATGACTGCCTCTGTTGTAGACAATAGATGGTTATCAGGAGGCATTCAGTAAATTGCATCAGTTCACTTACAAAATCAATCAACCAAGTATGAAACACTCAACACAACCATACCAGTACAAAGCTACTGATGGTAAGCAATTCATTGACAAGCACGACAAAGAGTACTACCAGGAGCAGCTACTGGAAAAGAAGCAGATGCAACAGGAGATGGAATATCTGGAGAATGACCGGGTACCTACATGGTTATGGCCAGATGAAGATCACCAATGCTAATACTATATGAATATGAAACTGACACATGAATGGCAAGAATATAATATGGACTATCAGAAAGTCGTACAGGATATACGAACTACAGATGGTGCTGAATACCACAACTGCTCGCCAAATGCAGGTAAGTGGAATGTAATGGGAAAAACTGAGAAAGACTGCATACAGATACCGGATGCAGAAGTTACTCATGTGCGACTGAACAAGTCATGGATGAGTGATGAACAGGAAGCTGTTGCTGAAAAAAGAACAACAAAAAGAGATAGAGGTATAGTGTTAGTAGGTGATGAAGCCTCTGGTATATCACAACATATACGGAATCTATTGACAGATGAACAAATGAAGGACATCATAGTAATAGATAGTAGCAATCTGGAGCAGATGAAAGAGCAGTTAGCAGCAGGTATATATGACAAACCACGGAATATACAACAACTGACTATACCAGAACTGACAGCTATAGAATTGCCTACACCACACTACAGAAAGTCACACAAGCCGAATACAGGAATGAAACTGGGCAGTTACAAATTCAAATCAAACAAAAAACAAATAACATGAACACAAATCAAACAGCCACCAAACAGAGTGGACGGGAGAAAGCTATCCAGTTACTGGAAGCACAGTTGAAATCAGGAATGCGCCCTATATCGAAGGGTAGAAAGCCATTTGCTACTGATGAGAAAGGTAATATACGTACAACCAATGAGGGTAAACCAATTCGGTTGAGTGCAGTACCTCTCACACAGGCAGAAAAGACACGTATACAGGAACAGATCAATAACCTGCAGAAGAAGATAGATAACCAGAAGCAAAGAGAGCATACATTGCTGGTAATGGATACTATAGACCTACAGGAAGGGTGGCCGAAAGAACCTGTGAAGATAAAATCAGGTAATCCAATGCGCCCAAAGAACCCGGTAACACGTCTGTACAGGCAAATACAAGGTGTATACCAGAAGATAACAAGCTAAGTTCACGCAATAAACAATCAACAATGACAAAACGAACACTCAAAGACCTAACTCCTGAAGTTAGAGCAAAGATATCCCAGTACAAAGAGAAGTGTACCCGAGACCTGTATAATGGTACTGAACATAAAAACTGGGAACGAAAAGATACAGTAGAGTATATAGAGAAGATATACCAACTTGCAAAACAACCACAAAAACCTGTCGTTATAGTAGCTGATAATCCTACTCAGTATAAGATATTCTATAACTTACTGTTCAACGAAAAGCTAAATCAAAAGTATACAAAGTTGGTAAATCTAATACATGCTTTAAAGAATAAGCAAAAGAAAGCGATTCAAGAAAAGTTGTACAGTGAGTTGCGCAGTGAGTTGTACAGTGAGTTGGGCAATGAGTTGTACAGTGAGTTGCGCAGTGAGTTGAGCAGTGAGTTGGACAGTGAGTT
>Ga0007859_1000139_pt1 | contig 19621 bp, 28 predicted proteins | sample CryBogCBH27Jul07_FD_71222 | JGI IMG/M metagenome (GOLD analysis project Ga0007859, IMG submission 71222) | Freshwater microbial communities from Crystal Bog, Wisconsin, USA - CBH27Jul07 | ecosystem: Environmental > Aquatic > Freshwater > Lake | place: Crystal Bog, Wisconsin, USA | collected...
GGAGAAGTACCAGGCTCCCTATGAGGATGCCATCAGTCGTGCTGTTGATTTCGCAAAGGACATGGCAGACGATCCCTCCATTGCTGAGAAGGCTCTGTCCCTCCGAGGCAAGGAGCGTATTGAGTTTATTGACGAGACGTTTGGAGGAGGGGCGGCATCTGCGGCATTCCTTCAGCTGATCGACAAAGCTGATTCAAAGCGGGGAGATCTTGAGGGAGCCCTCAATGACTATCGTGCTACCAGCCAGAATCTCCAGCAGGAGGAAGTTAAGAGCCGCGAGGAGACGATGGGCAAGATCAATCGCAACTTTGATCGCATGGCAAACCACCTCTCCGAGAAGCTCGACTTCTTCCGCAAGGGAGATGACGAGGAGGCCAATGCCCTTGTTGAGAAGCGGATTGAAGCCGCTCGCAATATCATCACCGGAAAGGCTTCTGAGAACGACATGACGGTTGCTCCGTTCCTTGCCGTGATTGCCAAGGAAGCCGTGGAGAAGGTGAGCAAGCTGGAGGCAGAGCTTTCCAAGTACAAGGCACGGGCGAGGGAGGACGCTTCTGCACAAGCTCGCATTTCCCGCTCCTCGTCTGACGATGAGGACGCGCCAGTTTCTTCAAAGAAGCCGAAGGGGGCTCTTGAGTCTTTCAAGAGCCAGCTACGGAATCTTTGAGGAATCACCCGACGACACGGGTGGGGAATAGGGAGGGCCGAGTGGCCCTCCCTTAATTCTATCTATGAAGCTACAAACCTACGGACTAGACCTATCCAAGTTCCCAAAAGTAACTCAGTTGGAGATTGAGCTACTGATGGTTGCTACCAAGAACTGCGATGAGTATAGCTCCATGTCTAGGGGGCAACATATCAAGCACGTCATCCAGTTGCTATGGCCTGATGTGATGGCTAGGTGGAATGACTGGAACGAACTGGCTCTGTGGGCTTGGACAAACTACGACGAGATCGGGATCACCGGATGTGCGGCGGCTGGAAAGACCTTTACGTTCACCCTGCTTTCCCTTGTCGAGTATCTAGCGAAGCCTATGGGAACACGAGTGGCTCTTACTTCCACGACTGTTCCCTCCCTCCGAGGACGTATCTGGTCGGAAGTGATGAAGTTCGTAAAGCCTGTGCATGGGCTATTCGGGCTCAACATCGTGGACTCCCAGACGAAGATCCAATTCACCAAGGGGGATGATCGCTCTGCGATTGTGGCACTTGCCGTGGACTCCGGTGCTGTGGAGCAAGCAGTTGGAAAACTCCAAGGTGTACACTTACCCAGGATGATAATTGCGGTCGACGAAGCGGCCCAAACCAATCCTGCCATCTTCTCTGCACGAGCCAACCTCGCCGTTGGAACGGACTTCTATCGCTTCATTGCTATCGCAAACGCATCGTCCATGTTCGACCCGCACGGGCTCTTCTGTGAGCCTCGTATGGGCTGGAATGGCATTAAGGACGATGATGAGTATTGGGAGACAAAGACGGGAGTGTGCGTGAGGTTTGACGGGCTCAAGAGCCCCAACGTGAAGGCTGGCAAAACTCTCTATCCCTACCTATTCGGACAGGAGAACATTGACACGATCCGCAAGAACTTTGGGGAAGGAAGTCTGGAATGGAATAGCTATTGCCGAGGGATGTGGAGCAAGAGCGGGGCTAGGAACACCATATTGGACGAACCCACGATTGAAGAGGGGAGAGCTAGGGACAAGGCCATCTGGCAGGGGGAGAGGATCAAGCAGATCGCGGCTCTCGACCCAGCCTTCAGTGTGGACGGAGATGATTGCATTCTCCGATTTGCACGAGTGGGTAAGGCCATTGACGGGGATCTTTCCCTCCAGCTTGACGACATAGTGCGCTTACAGCTTACTGAAGATGCTTCCTATCCTGTAAGCTACCAGATCGCGGATCAGACGATTGGCGAGTTGAACAAGCGAGGAATCGCACCAGAAGATTTTGCTATTGACTCAACGGGTGCTGGCACGGCAATAGCCGACATCATCAGTCAGAGATGGCAAAGCGGGTTTGTGCGAGTCAGCTTTGGAGGAGCCGCTACAGACGCTCCCATCAGCACGGAAGACCCTCGCCCTGCAAAGCAAATCTATGCCAATCGGGTGAGCCAATTATGGGGACAAATCCGCTACATCATCATGGCGGGGCGACTCAAGGGGCTAGATGACATCACGGCCCGTGAGCTATGTGCCCGTATCTACTCGCTCAAGAACGAACGCACATTGCTTGAGAGCAAGCGGGAGATGAAGAAGCGAACCAAGGGGAACTCACCGGATAGAGCAGATGCCCTTGCTTTGCTTGTGGAACTCTTCGTCGTACAGAATGGAGTGGGGAACGCGATGGGAACTTGGGGAGATGATGATGATCAATGGGATGATTTTGTTGTTGCAAATTCCATTGATCCGTCATATTCATAGTCCCTCACCAGAGGGGAAACCCTCGCAACCAACAAAACACATGAAGGTAGTATTCAATGGACAGGAGTGCGATGTCGTGTTCTCGCAATACGCAAACGGGCGCACAGCAATCAGACTGACAGTGGACGGGATGACATACGGAATGGCAACTATCAATGACCCTGATATGTGGCTCGGAAAAATCCAAGTTTTAATTAAAAATTACAGCGAGAATGAGGGAATGGCAGATGCTCTAGTCGCCGCTGGAATTGTTGAAAAGCAAGAGGAAACAAAACTACATCCGTTTGGATGTAGTGCATGGATCTGTAAACTTCTTGTAAATCCATGAGCGACCATAGCGACATAGATCGGATTTCGGATTTGTGCCTTAACTACAAGTCACGCCAACAAAGGCTTGATGATATTGCTGATAAAATCCGACTTCTAACACTAGAGGTGGATCTTTTGAATAAACGTTTAGATGAAGCAGAGAAATACAAAAGGGCTATAGAATCACTATGAAACCATACCGAGTCAGCTATTCGTGCGACTGTGGACACGACATGGAAACCACAGTCCATCCATACAAGCCAGCCATCACCTCTCACCAATACGAGGACAACCAAGAGGCAGAGGGGGGATATTGCGATCCAGAGGAATGCCCTAAATGCGGGGCAGGGATTTATTACGAGTCCGTACAGGAACATGAATAACCATGTGGATACTGCCTCGCCCCTTACACACATCTCCCTTTGTGCAGGATACGGGGGGATTGATCTCGGACTTGCAAGAGCAATCCCAAATATCCGCACAATCGCTTTTAGTGAGATCGAAGCCTTTGCCTGTGCGAACTTGGTTAGCAAAATGGAAGCGGGACTCTTGGACGCAGCACCTATCTGGACGGATCTTAAAACCTTCCCTTGGGATGAGTTTCTTGGAAAGGTGGACATCTTGTCTGGAGGCTTCCCTTGCCAGCCATTCAGTTGTGCAGGAAAGCGAGATGGAGACGAAGATCCCAGACACCTCTTCCCCTACATTCTGGACGGCATTGGAAGATGCAGACCTTCCATTGTTTTCCTTGAAAATGTTGAAGGAATCCTCTCCGCAAAATTGTCAGGAGACAACTGGAGAGATCCAGCAGGAACGCCGGTTTTGCTCCATGTCTTTAGGGAACTGGAGCGAGTGGGTTACAAAGCAACGGCAGGAGTATTCAGCGCGAGTGAAGTCGGCGCACCTCACCAGAGGAAGCGGGTCTTCATCATGGCCCACAATCTCGGTGAACGAGGCGAAGAACTCACAAGGAAAATCACAGTTAAATCGCAATACCCCCCCCTCGGAACTGCGATATTATTGGCCGACTATCCAAGCAACGGAAGCCCGACAAGGATTCCAAGACAGGAGCAGGGGCATGAAGGGGCAACAGGAATCGCTAACAACAATAGTTGTGAAACAGAATTGGCCCACCCCAGAAGCATTTATTCAGCGCGGGCCAATCAAGACGGAGCTAACGCAAACAGGATTTGTGAGCTACCACGGGAATCAGAAATACGGAGCGAAGTTATCGGATGCAGTAACTTGTGGCCTAGCCGACCAGGGCAACCTCAATACAAGTGGGAGCCGCCAAGAGTTGTGGGCAACGCCTCGGACTCATCAAGGGGACAATCCATCAGAACATCAGAGAAGAAGTCCGAATATTGCAGTAATGGTGAAAACAGAAGACAACACAAATCAATCAGGCAAACTGAACCCTCGGTGGGTGGAAACCCTAATGGGACTTCCCGTGGGGTGGGTCATGCCGAGTTGTCAGAACCCGATCACACCGCAGGGGGATGCGAGTCCGAGTGCTGGGGGGGGCAGTTGGATGACTCCAGAAGCGCAGAACAGCACAGGATACCACATGAGCAATGGGAAGAAGATTCTGAAACTTGGCAGTCAAGTTATGGAGAACTTTGCGTCTCCTGTGACAATCGAACCGACGAACTCCGACTCCTCGGAAACGGAGTAGTTCCAGCTACAGCAGAAAAAGCATTCACTATTCTTTGGGAAAAACTAACAAACTAAATGGAAACCAGAAAACTAATTAAAGATGCGCCCCATCAAAAATACATCACGCAAGAGGGGGAGGAAGTGCCAGGAGGCTCGACCATCTGCAAGATCGGAGACTCTCCAGAGCCTCTCATCATGTGGGCTTGGAAACTTGGGATTGAAGGCAAGGATTATCGAAAGGAGCGAGACAGGGCTGCTGACATTGGAACTCTTGCTCACTTCATGTGTGAAGCCTTCCTTAATGGATTTGTCTGTGACTTATCAGATTACCAACAAGAAGACAGGGACAGGGCATTGGTTTGCTACTCAAAGTTCCTAGATTGGTGGGAGGAAGAAGGATTGGAAGTGGTGGCTACAGAAACCCAGCTAGTCCATCCAACTCTCCGGTTTGGTGGAACGATTGACTTGATTGCCCGTGATAAGCAAGGGAGGCTTTGCTTGCTTGACATCAAGACATCCAAGCGGATCTCTGATTCCTACATCCGTCAAATTGCAGGGTACACATTGCTATGGGATGATAACCAAGAAGCAGACATCAAGGAAGTGGAGGGGCTAGGGCTCAAGGTGAGGCATCTCCAAAACCAGATTGAGAGGTGGGGAATCATCCGCATAGGCAAGCAGGACGAAGGAGACTTTGAAGCAGTCTGGTATGACGATGAGCAAATCTCAGCCTATCAAAACACGTTCCAGCATCAGGTGAAGCTCTACTGGGCAATCCAGAGCGAGAAGGCCGCAAAGCCCAAGAAGCCACGGGGAAGGAAGAAGAAAGCATGACTCCCCACAGCCTAGACGCAGAGAAGGGATTTCTATCATCTCTTCTCCAAAACCCGTCTGTCCTCGACCAAGCGGCAGACAACCTCAAGCCTAGCCTCTTCTTCAACAATCATCATCGCATGGTCTTTGAGGCCATTGTGGATCTCCAGAAGGAAGGAAAGGCTATTGACCTTATCACAGTAGGGGAGAAAGCGAATCAAGTTGAGCCCTCTATCATTGCTGAGATATATTCATTTGTTCCAACTTCTCTGAATTGGAAAGAATATCTCTCCACTCTGAAAAAGAAACGCACAGCACGAGTTAGTATCGCAGAAGCTCAAAAGATTATTGAGACCGCGAGTAATCCCGAAACGGAGGACACGCTTTCTGATAGCGTCCAGAAGGCTCTGGTGGCTGTTGCGGCTGAAGCGGAATCTGGTGCGAAGATCGTGAGCATAGCAGAGGCGGCTATGACACGAGTGGAGGAGTATGAGGACATGGCGAAGAACAAGGGGAGACTCATGGGACTCACCTATGGGCTGAAGAAAGTGGATGACCACACCGGAGGAATGCGTCCAGGGCAACTCATTGTGATTGGAGCCCCGACCAAGGGAGGTAAGACGGCCCTAGCCCTCAATATAGCTCGACGCACAGCAGATGCAGGGAATCCTATCGCCATCTTCTCACTCGAAATGAGTGCAGGGGAAATCGTGGACAGGCTTGTTGCAGACGTCAGCGGAGTGGATATAAGCCAACTCTCCAAAGACCCTAGCAAGGATTTGTTGAGCAAGATCAGCTTTGGAATCCAGCAGATTTCAAAACTCCCCATCTATATACGCGACGAAAGCTCTATCAACCCTCTTCAGATCATGGCGGCTACCCGTAGAATGGTCGCGGCTCATGGAGTGAAGCTTGTAGTGTATGACTACCTTCAGTTAACAACTCCTTCAAACAATAAGGAGAACCGCGAGAGGCAAGTGGCAGAGGTGAGTCGATGCCTCAAGCTCATAGCGAAAGAATTAGGGATTGTGGTTCTCAGTTTAACGCAGTTGAACAAGAACGGAACCTCCCGAGAGTCTGATGCGATTATGCACGACTTGGATATGTTTTATATTATTCGCCACGACGAGAAGGACGGCATCTTTCTGGACTTGCGGCTGGCTCGCAATTGCAGTAGAACAAGTTTCCCGCTAAACTTTGATCCTCAATACCTGCGGTTCACAGAGCGGGAATTTAACCAACAATGAGCAAAACATACGATAATACAAACCGAGGATCTGCCTTTATAGAAGATTCCGTCAATCCCAAGGCTCCGAAGTTCAAGGGGAAGCTGGATGTTGAGGGCAAGCTGTATCAGATCAGCATTTGGGAAAAGACCTCATCCAAGGACGGGAAGCAGTTCCTTTCCATCAAGCTAGAGCTTCCTCGTCCCAAGGGGCTCTCTACCCACAACCAGAGCAAGGCTAACGGCTACGCTCCCCAGAGGGAGGAAGAGATTCCGTTTTAATATGAATACGTTCCAAGCACTTCAAAACCTATTCCGAGTCTTCATGGCGGCAGACGAGGCCGTGATTCACAAGGTTCATCAGTATCTAATAGATCAGAAGATCCTTGTTGCGACTCCCCCTCCGGTTGCACCTCCCAACATAACTCCCATCAACGGGGACACGCTTTCTTGATATGGAAAAGAAATTCTCCAAGAAGGTCACCAACCCCAAGACCGGACGAGAGAAGACCGTGAAGTACGGGCAGAAGGGAGCTACGATCAAGCCTGGGACTTCCAAGGGCGACAGCTATTGTGCCCGTAGTGCAGGGCAGATGAAGAAGCATCCCTCTGCCGCAAAGAACCCTAATAGCCCTCTCCGGTTGAGCAGGGCAAAGTGGAAGTGTTCTGGAACAAAGTCACGCAAGTCTTGAGCCAATAGAGCCGTAGGAGAGCTACGGACGGGGGTGTCATGTCCCCCTGTTGAACAGGCCAGAGGGCTAGGAGAGACCCCGCTCCTAGCCCTCTTCATTTGTAGTCAAGCCTAAAGAAATTTTATTTTTTTCTTGAAGCAAATCTTTCTCCCGATAGTTTCATGACTGTTGGCAATCCCGCCAGCACAACCAAACAAAACGCATGAACCTAATGGACAACATCAGCCGCACGGGAGCCGCGCTCCTGACCCGCAAGAACCTAGAGAAGAAGAAACAACTCAATCTCCTTGAAGAAGAGGACCGCATCCTCTGCGAGAAAGAGAGCATAACCCGCAAGGAACTCCGCTCCCTCCCTCCTGAAACATGGGCAGAGCGAGTCAATGCCTTGCCTGACGGCGAGACAAAGAACCGAGCCGCTTGTGTGGTATGGTGGGACTTCTTTGGAGGACGAGATGCAACAGACGCATGGCCCCACCTGAACGAGTATCTCTCCCGCCCGATGGAAGTTTTTGACGCTCCCGCCAATCTCCACAACCTGCCAGAGGCAGAGCAGGAGGAGTGGAATGAGAAAATCTCCGCATGGGAAAAAGAGCAAAATTGGCTCTTGACGCTTGCGCTTCACCAACTAGGGTATTCTCCCTACATGGCCCACGGCAGAGTAAAGGGCGATGAATAAAAACACGAAAAAACAAAACACCAACATGAACACACGATACGCACAGGCAGTCTGCGACTACGATTCCACCCTCCGCTTCCATATTCTGCATAGTCAGAATCAGGGACTCGACGAGATCCGAATCAGCATTCCGGTGGCAAAGGAAATGCTCCGAGACATTGAGATCCTGAAGAAGAGCATTGAGGCCCCCCGCCCTATTGAGCGGAGAGATCCCCAATACTTCGCTCGCCTTGATGCCATCTTTGAGGAACAGGCGAAAGTGATGAACACGGCCCTCAGCAAGATTCTCAAATGAAAGGCTCATGGTATGAGGGGGACCGACCCAACCTGGCGTGGCCCCCTTTTCTCCTCCACCTCAAACGCAAAGGACACTTAAATGAAACAAGCAGACGATCCCCTCTACGACCGGAACAAGGAACTCCTAGAGCTTCTATGGGCACAGGAACGAATCAACGAGGATCTAAAGGAGAGCTTGAAGTTTCTCCTCGAAACGCTCGAAACGATCAACCACTTAAACAGTCGGGGAAAAACAAAGCAAATCGCTGATCTAGTCGCCGCAACAATTAAGAGCTATGAATAAAAGTCAATCACTCCGCATTCTAAAGCACTTGCATTCAGGCAAGAGCATTAGCCCCATACAAGCTCTAGAGCGTTATGGATGCTTTCGCCTAGCCGCAAGAATTCATGGGCTCAAGCAAATGGGCTATCGAATCACCACAACAACCAAAACCGATAAAAAAACCAAAAAGAAATACGCTGAATATAGCATTAACTAATATGAGCAAGATCATCGCACCCATAGAGTTCCAGAATAAAGAGCCATTCAAACTCCCGTTCTTTGCGGACGGGGACAAGGTAGTGGACTCAGAAGGCCGCACAATCGTGAGCATCGACTGTGATGCAGAGCAAGCAGTCAGGCTTGCAAAGCTGTTTGCAAGCTCCGTAGAGAGCCTTAATCGACTTAATAGCGTTGCTACCATGCTAGAGGCTTCTCTCAAGGAGAATCCCGATTTTAAGCACGGTGCACTCGACGAGGATACGGACAACTGCCTCATTTGCTTTATCCAGCACTACGTTAAGGAAGTATTATCATGACAGACATCAGTAAATGCACTAACACGGACTGCCCTTCCCATCAGGAATGCTGGCGGTTCTTGGCTCCAGGCAACGAGCATTGGCAAGCCTATGCCGCATTCCAGCCGAATGAAGGCGAGGACAAGTGCGAATACTTCATGGATGCGAAGGAGTGGAAGAAATGAATGCCACCATGTCCAACGATCTAATCAAGAAAGCATTAGAAGTAAAAAACAAGGAAGTCGCCACGCCTCGCGTAGATGAATTAGATTACAACCAAGAAATTAAATCTTATCGAATCTGGGATTTAGCCAGAGAGCTTGAACGCGAAGTCGCAAGGCTCCGTAGACTGCTTAAAGATCACGCTACCTTTCTGCGTAAGAACGGATTCGATAGACAGGCAGAAGATCTTATGCGTTTCGCCCCCGCGCAAGAGGAACCAAACAAATGAATACTAATATAAAAGAAGTAAATGAACACATTAACAATTTGAACAACGAGGTCGCAAAGCTCCGTGAGCTTTTGGAAAGAGCGACTGATATTGCAGATGAATTTTGGAGAAACCAAAAGCAAGCCGTGACTGTTTGGCATGGTGAGTTGGCAGACGAGCTTCAAGCCATCCGCGACGAGATCCAAAAACAAAAGCCGAATGAAACGCACCACTAAAGAAACCGACCGATCCCGAGAAATGGAAAGGCGAATCAACGCCTATTCTGAAGGCCGAACTCGCCCTTCCTCAAGCGAATACCGCGAGAACTGGGACAAGATATTCAAGAAAAAAGCTAAATGAAATGAGCAGTAATTATATCAATTATGTCCCGCATAATAAGTTTGAGCATCGAGAGACAAAAGGAGAGTGGACAGACCAATATATCATGTTCCTCAGTCGTGACGTGAATGCCGCTTGCGACCGATTCTTCCGGTCACGGGGGCTGGAACGTCCTCCCACGCTAGGGATCACGCGAAAAAAGCCTGATGAAATCCCTGAATCGTGAAGCGTACGCTGTCGGATCTATTCTTGATATAACAAACTTGATTAAGCCGTGAGTGATCTAGGGTGACATTCTGTTTTAGCGAACAGAATGAAGAGAATGTACTCCTGATGTAAGTGGCAACATCCCCAACCACGGAGCCACAATTTTGCAAAATGAAATCGCCTATCCGTTTAGAGAATCGTGACGAGACGATTCCCTAGTGGAACGGAAGCAAAGAAAAAGCGGGAGAGGATGAGTCCCCTCCCGCTTTTTGGCTTTTCTTATTTAGACAAGGGATTCCCCTCGACGATTTGATAAAAGAATCCCATGCTCCTTAAATGCTCACGGAACCGAAGGGCTTCCCTGTATTCTGAAAAGAGCAAAGGTTCACCCCATCCAGTCAACATAATTCCTCCCGATTGATTTCTTAAGAAGTAGCAAGTGGCATTATCAATCCAGTCTTTTCCGGTCTTCATGCTTCCCTCCCTTCATTCAAAAGGCGAGCATATTTCCAATCCAAGGCCCAAAGTTTTAGCCTTCTTTTGATTTGGGGATGATCCATATTTACAAGCCAATAATCGCTTGTCCCTTCCTTTCCTGTTCTTTTCTGCGTCAATGTCCCGTACTTTGCACCTCTCATCCATGCATCATAATGCACGGGAATTTCTATTCTTGTTCCTTTTTTCATGTTCTTTTCTGTTGTAATGCTCATGCTGGTTCCTCCATGTTCAAGGCTACGGCCTTGCATCTTTCAATTTGCGACTCCGTCATCCCCTGCGATATCTCCTGTGCCAGTTGGCTGAAGGCTTCCGCCATATGGTCGGGGCAATGGATTGCGCTCCATAGAGCGTTGGTCAGTGCTTGTGCTTGTGTCATGTTCTGCTTTTTGTAATGCCAGGATGCCCCTGACAGGCCCGAGAGACTATCTCTCAACTGCTGTACCCTCCGGAGAGGGAACAGAGTGTTGAAAGATCGGGTCAGATTCCGTAAAGTTTCAAGGCCCTTTGCCATGCTCTTCCAGCGGAAGGGGTTAAAGGTTCGACGTGGATATACTCCCTAGTGGATTCTCCCGTGACGTAATCAACGGAAGAATCACAAGGGTAGAAGGTGACGCAATCATGGAAGTCGATTCCTCCCATTCTCCTGACAGCCTCCAAACATTCACGCAGGGAGGCTGGTTCTGGTTCTTGCATCCATCCATTATCTGCAATGTCGCCATTCTCTGCCGATTCTGGCGTGACCGTATCAAAGGATATTCCTAGCGTGAATAGTGTTTTTTTCATGGTTTTAGTTCCAGATTAAGCAAAGGAAGAGAGCGAGAAGAATCGCCTCACCTGCTAGTATGGCAATGACGTTTAGGATTAGGGCGCGCATGGCTTATTCCTCCTCGAATCCGTCAAACCATGCTCCGCGATCTGTTCCAACTTTTTCAGCAGTCTCAGGTGAACACGTTCGGGATGAAGTCTCTTTGTCCCTGCAATGCTCTTTTGCTTCGGAAAGGGAAAGCCCCGTTGCAATAATCTCCCTGTCACCGTCAAAGAATCCGCGAATGATTTTATAGTTTTTCATTGTGTAAATCTCCTTTTTATTAAAAATCCTGCAATGCTTCCAGCAATTCTTGGATAACCTCACGGCTGAAGCAGTTCCTGACATTCTTGCCATTTTCACAACATTCAAAGTAAATCCTTTCAGCCTTCCTTGAGTCTTCATCATACCCATAGCAAGAGCACCAGTCGGAAAAGGAATGATCTAGTGCGTCCGCATCCATCAAGAGACAATAAAGAACGTCTGCCGCCTTGGGAAACTGAGGAGCCATCCTCCCGCTTTTGCCCATCTTCCTTAATCCCGTGCCAGTCTTAAAAGGAACGGAAAAAACCGTTCGGCATCCTATCGTCACGTTCCATCTGTCATGCTTCCATTCTTTCCCATTCTCTTTTTCTGCCGATTCTCCCGAGTATGTCACAGCATAGCTGATGCCATGCTTGCTCAGGATTTCTTCAACTTGTGTGTGCGTTGTGGTCATGGTTTTTTGTGTGTTGTGTTTGGTTTTTCCTCATCCAACTCGGACAAGGGAAATCATTTCAAGGGTGACCATTTCGGTCGGGACAATGGAGCCATGCTCCCAAGTGAGAGGAGAAATCAATCCACGGTCACCGTTCCATTCCATAACACGGAAGATCGTTGAGTCTCCCTCCCATTCCGGTCTGATGGTCACAAGGTCGTTTGCTTTCATGGCTCCACCCTATCCACCGGATTGCTTGGTTCAATCTTTTTTTCATGCCCTCCTTTATTTTTGTATATTGTCAGACAAAGATTACGTTGACTTGCCCTTTCCATCAGCCTCTACGGGCAGAAAAATCTTTCAGCGATAACTTGCAAGACAATAGGAGAAGCGGAAGAAGCCCCCGCTTTTTTCGCCTTGTCGCCATACCGCCCAAGCAATCAAAACGCGATAGAGGGCCTCCTGGAACCTACGCTTTTATAGTAAAAAAGGAAACTTGTCACGGAACCGGCATTCTGTCACCTTTCCATCATGCCAGCGTCACCAAGGAAAAAGAAGACAGATAACAGAGGAAAACGCCTCCCCGTGGACTGGGAATCCGTAGTCTCCCATTGGCTCGCCAACGGAAAAGACTATCACGCCACGGCAGAGGCTTTCGGGATCAAACGGAACACCCTCATCAAACACGTCTCCCGACTCTCCGAAAGAGGAGAACCCCTAACTCCAACTGCCGCACTCAAACAAGTTGAGAAGGCAAAATCCAACCTTGCAAAGATAGCAGAGGAGGATGAAAGAATTGTCACCACGTCTCCAGTCGTTGCAATGGAGAAGACGCTAGAACAGAACAAGGAGACTTTCCTCGCCGGTATGTCCTCCGGTCTTTCCCGCGCTGCTGGCGTAGTGTCCTCGATGGACGGGAGCGAGGTTATCGAAAACAGTAGACGTATTTCCGACCTCGTGCAAGCTGGCGGGAAGTTGTTTGGACTAGGCAACGATGGCAACGCTCCTGGACTCACCCTCAACGTCCTAGCGTTATCAGCCGACCAGTTGAGACAGCAGGGATGAGTCCCCACCATCAGAGAGAGGCGAGAGGCTTCCGGTGGGAGTGGATCATTTAACTAAAGCCTCTCTGTAGAGTCGAAGTAAGCCCTATCCATGCCGCTGATTATCTGATCTTATAGAAGAGGAGGGCACAAGGCCTAAAGAAAATAAGGATTGTTAATTGGTGGAATCAGGCGACGGGCACCGGGGTACTAACTAGAAGTTTCGCCGTCGAGTGCGCGAGAAAACCCCCTCACAATTTTTTACCAAAATCCCCAAGTGACAAGCCGTTAGCTTGCTGGGCTAAAGTTCTAACAATTTACAAATCCCCTCTCTTGAGAGCGAAGCGTTTGATTGGTTTGCGACCGTCTTTGATGCGATGGGCTCGTCCATAGATAGTCGCCTCTTGAGTTTCATCAGGGAGGCTTCTGACGAATAGTTTTAGACGGAGTTGGTATTCTGGTTCTAGTTGACCTACTAGGATGGAGAAGTCTTCTCCGTTGGAGGCTAGTTCTTTAGCTGTGGTGAATATGTCTTGTTGTTTCATGATGAAAGCGCGAAAGGCTGGCTGGAGGCCGCTTTCGCTTTCTTGTAATGGGAAGGTTGATCTCCTGCGGAGGGCATAAGAAGCCCTAGGCGAAACTAGAGCTTCTGCATCCCCTCGGCTTCAAGTATGACCTATGGAGCCTTATCTTCTGGGTGGATTGGGATGAGAGGGATAGTAGCTCGGCTGGGAATCGAACCCAGATCTTCAGCTTATGAGACTGATGACTTACCATTTGTCCACCCAGCTATAATCCTCAAATTAAGGACTGGCGGCTATTCCAGTCCTCTTGACCTTCGTGAGCGGCCCGCCTGACGCGATGTCCGGTCACTACACCAGATGATCCGTCCTGCGGATAATCTAGTTGCTTTTTATCAAGGGAGGCGGTTAGTGTCAAGCGGCAATAATGAATCTTGTTTCTGCGTATTATCAGTGCTTTGGGCAAAGGAAGTCTCTGGTGGGGGTGTTGGAGAGTTTTAGGGCCATTTATGCGAGCGAGAAGGTGGTTCTGGTGTGTGATGGTGGAGAGGATTTCTCTGGAGAGGCAGAGAAGTATGGGTGTGAGTATTTTTATGAGGAGAGGATTCCTGCCTATGAGGGGGCTAAAAGCACGGCGTATGCGGATAGGGAGGGGGCTATTGCTTGGGCTAGTAGGCTAGGGAGATATATGCAGGGGATGGATTCTTCCTTCACGATCTTGCTTGAGGATGACGTTAGGCTTTTCAAGCCCGTGCTTGAGGCAAGCCTCAAGTATGAGATCAATGGATGCAACAAGGGGGCCATGTTTGAGAGCGGAGTGGTGGATCTGATTAGGAAGAAGAGACCGGACTGTGGGGTGAATTACTACGGAGGGTTTGGAGGGTGCTTGCTCAAGACTGATTTCTTTAAGCGGATCTTGTCTGATGAGGGCAGGATCAGAGAGCAGGTGGAGGAATACGCTGGCGTATTGAGGGGGAACAACTTCTCTTCTGACACTATTCTCTCCTATCTGTGCTTGGTGAATGGAGGGATGATTGGATCTTACCCAGGCATCTGCGAGACTTGGTATCCAGATTATTTGGATAGACTAAACAAAAAACAAATAGAGATATTACATCAATATAAAAATGATTATGAATAATGAAGTGAATGTGTTCTTTGCCTGTAATGATAAGTATGTGGATTATCTCTACACTGCTATCAATTCCATGATGAAGAATACGAAGAGTCCGAAGCGGGTGAAGACGCACGTTCTCTATAGCGTGTTCTCCGATGATGCTAAAGCGATCATCAAGGAGCTTGCTGATGTGGATTTTATCGAGATCAATGATAGTTTGTTTGATCAATTCCCTGTTATGCAGAACTCTGGGAAGGAGACTTACTATCGCTATCTCATCCCTGTGGTTTTCCCTTATGCCAAGAAGTGCATCTATCTAGACTGTGATGTGATCTTCAAGGGGGATGTTTGTGACCTATGGGCCGTGGACTTGCGCGGCAATATGCTTGGGGCATCTGAAGATGTTTATGAGTATATGAAAGGCAACAAGCAGAGGATTGGCATGACTTCCTTCTATTTCAACGCTGGCGTGTTGTTGTTTGATAACGGCAAGTGGCGGGAGAACAACATGGCGTTGCGGCTGTTTGAGAAGAACCTGCAATTGCTTGGAAGGATTTCTTGGGCCGATCAAGATGTGCTGAACTTGGTGTTCGCCAACCGAACCACTCTCATCCCTGCTGGATGGAATATCACAACTGGGATGTGTGATGAGTTTGCCAAAAATAATGTGCAGGGGTTTTTCTACTCTAGGGACGAGGTGGAAGAAGCCCTTGCCAACCCCAAGTTGATTCACTATACAGGGATCAAGCCTCACGAGGCTGGTTGCCCTCATCCCCTGAAAGGAGAATGGGCAACCTACCAGAGAACAAATTATGCCGCGAAAAAGAAAATCTAGCCCAGATCGGGAAAATCAAATCGTTCTGAATCCGGCAATTGCTCTCCAGAAGATTAGGAATGAGGCAGTTGAATACTTTGATCATGGCATCATTTTGGTGAGCTATGAGAAGGGAGGGAAGACGGAGTTTTGCCAAACTGCTTTTGGTAATGAGTTTGCGCTGAAGGGGATGATTGAAGTGTTTTTGTCTGAATATGTGAATGAGCAGGTGGGTTCTTTGGAAGAAGAAGACGAAGATGATGGATAAGTAAAAGCCCTTGACATCTCTCCCTTTGGGGGCTTACTAAAGTGGATCATGCCGTCTTTTTCTTTTGCACAAGCAAAAACCTACTTGGCTCCGTTTGTATCGAGTCAGGGGCCTAGTGACCCGCTTGTTGCAAATTGCATCAACGACATTAACGAGAGGTTTGTTACTAGCGGTCAGTGGAAGGGGAATAGGTTCCTCATGTCCTTCACTCCTGGCTTTGACTCTGTAAACAACTGGTACTATATCGACACTCCGGTTGGAGTGGAGAGTATTTTGAAAGTGATTGCCGTGGATCAGGGAGCAATGAACGGCGAGATTGCCGACATCCTTTCTGATTGGTATCCTTTCTCTGAGAATGGTTTGGGCTGGATTGCCTACAACTATTGTGGCGATACGGAGCTTATCCGCATGGGGAATGTTCCTGGTACTGCCGACACACAGCGGTATAGGATCGTTGGTAAGTACCCAGAGGACCGCACATTCTACGCAATTGTGCGGCGTGGATATGTGCCTTTGATTAACGACGGGGATTTGCTCATTCCCTCCAACCGGAATGCTTATCGTTATGGGGCTCAGGCTTGGCAGTATGAGAATACCTACGAGCTAGAGAGGGCGCAGGTTTATTGGAATCTGGCTTATCAGTGCTTGAATGAGGCCACGCAAGCCTTTGAGGAAGGCGAGCAAGCCCAGATTGATATTCAGTTTAAGGCATTTAGCCCTCATTCTATTCAGAATCTCATCTAATGGATAACCCATTCTCCAAGTATTTCTCTGGTCAGTCTCCGATCTCCACGGCTAATTATGAGCCACAGAATGCTGAAGACTACCTTTCTGCTGGAGAAGTGCTGGGAAGGCCATCTGCCAAGAACACGGCGCAGAGGGGCATTAGTCAGAGTCAGCAGATGAAGGACGCTTATGATGCCTTGATGAAAGGCGTTGATTCTCTTAAAGATAAAAGAATCCAAGAAAACCTTACCCTTCAAACAACTCGTCCAGCAACAAAATCTGAAATGCTAATGCACACAGATGTTGGAGGAAGGTCTTTTTTGAATCCTGAAGAATGGCAAAAGCGTGGATTAAGTCCGCTCGCATATTCCATGAGAGGAAGCGGTTCTGGTGCTGGAATTACATCTGCTCCTCAAAGATCGACTTCTAATGTTTTAGAATATGGAAAAGAATATCAGATGAGAGGAGAAGGCGGGAAGCCTCTCTACACATCATCTGGAAAGCCAGTAACAACTTCTGAACTTACGGGAACGCAACTTCAAGAACAGTTCAAGGGAACATTTGGAAGATATGGCTCTGAAGAAGAAGTTGGTAAATTCAAGAGGGGAGAATATGAGTCTGCTCTTCAAGCAAGGGGATACGCATCTCCATCAGAACTTCAGAAACAGCAACAGAAAAGGTCTTATGAATCACCAACAGGAATGGAAAAAGGTGGCTTGAGTAACAAGCTACACCCAACACCAGACAATCAACAAGACAATCAATAATATGGACGAAGAGCTTAAAATAAGCCCATACGCTACTATTTACAAGCAAGATACTCCTACATCCCGAACTATTGTTTCTAGCGGAGGAGAAACCACAGGAACTGTTAGTGGAGTTAGGGAAGCAAATCGTAGGGCTTATGAGAAAGAGGAGCTTGATGATGCCGCTCGTAGATTTGTAAAAGATAACAACAACATGGTGAGCTTTGAAAAGGCTAGGACCATGATGGAGAAGCGACTAGATAATATGCGAAAGCAAGCAGAGTTTAAGGTTGATCAAGAGACTAGGGAGCTTGATGCCCACAATACTGCGATAGATGTAGTTAATAATCTTTATCAAATCCCAACAAACGATGAAAATGCTTCATCAAGAGTTCAGGAACTTAGAAAGAGATTAGGTCCGATTGCTGGAACATCCGCAGGGAAAGAAGCATTGAGCCAAATAAACAATTTTGAAAGCACTTCATTAAAAGAAGCAAGGGAGGCTAGGCTTGCAAAAGCGGCGGCAGAGCGTGAACAGCAAGCACTTAAACAAAGCACTCCAGAATATAGGGCTTCAGTTGCGGGTGCTGAAGAGAAAGCTAGGCTTACAGAAAAGCGAGCTTCAGAAGAAGCAGAGCAATGGAAAAAAGAGCAAGATCCAATGTATCAAGCCAAACTTCAGGCCGAGAAAACAAGGACTAAAGTTGCGAACAAACAATATATTTCCGCACTTGAATCTCAAAAGAAAGACCTGCTTTCTCGATATTCAACAAGCGAATTAGATTTGACTTCTGGTTTTGAGTCTAACGAAAAAGGATCTAAAGCAGATGAAGGAAAAGGTACTCATTTTACCTTTAACACTTTTGAGAATAAGAAGAGAGGGAAGAAAACGGTTTCAAAAGACGAATTCAATCAAATTAAATCAAGACTCTCTGAAATCAATAAAGGAATTGATTCATTGAATATTGAGACGGCAGAGCCTCAATCAACATCAGAAGCACCTACTCCTTCTGCTTCAAAGCCTCTGACAAAAGAGATATTGAGTTCATTGGCAGATGAGCTTGGTCCAAATGCAACAAGAGAAAGTCTTATGGACTTGGCAAAGAAAAGGGGCTATAGCTTCTAGCCCAATATGGCCGACATCTTTGATGAAGTTTTAGCAGAACGTAAAAATGCTCCCAAGCGGGACATATTTGATGAAGTTCTGTTAGAAAGAAAAAAAGGAGGTGAACAAATCAATGAAAATGCACAAAGCAAAAGTGATCAAGGGACACGCTCTCAAGGCGATGCACAACGAACCCTCGACGGCAAAATCGACTCAGCCTTGCCTGACGGGACACAAACCCGCGATCAATCCGGTCCCCAAGACCAAGGCCAGCCACAGCGGGGAGACAACGCCCGTGTAAGTGGAGACATATTTGATCAGGTCTTATCAGAAAGGAAAAAGGGAGGTGAGAAGAATGCCAAGCAAGAAGATGCCCAAGCAGAAGCTGGATATGGCCCCCAAGTCAGGAAAGAAGATGGGCAAGGGATACGAAGCCAAGAAGATGCGGGGAAGCAAGCGGAAGTAAAGGATGAAACGAGCGGGGTTCAACCCCCCCCTCAAGGATTTTTGGCAAAAACAGGAGAGGCTTTATATTCTGGATATAAAGGATTAGGAGCCGCCGCATCCGAACTTCAGAGGTTTGGATGGGATTTGTCTAAGGGCATCAATCCTATTGTGTGGGCTGGAAAAGAAGCCGAGCTTGCATTTGGTAAAAATTCTTTTTCTGAAAAGATTAAGAGCAAGGTTGCTGAAGGAGATAAGTATTTTGCTGATCTGGTTTCCGGTAGCCAGATGACTGAAAAAGAGGCGCAAAGCCCAATCAATCAATTCACATTTGGAATTGGTCACATGATTGGAGACCTTGTTGAAGCCGCCGCTACAGAAGGGGCTTCAGAGGAAACTGCGGCAATAAAGGCGGTTTCAGATCTTCCGATATGGAAAACAATCGCTGAAAAATCTGTTCATGGAATAAAATCATTTGCTGTTCCTTCTTTGGTGGCGGCAAATGAAACTATTGATAACGAAAAAGCAAACGGAAAAACAGACGCAGAAGCTCTTGGAAGCGGATTAAAAACATTGATTGAAACTGAAGCTGGAGCGGCATTCCCAATGAATGTAAGCTCTGGACTTGATACTGTTATCCAAAGAACTGCAAGCAGGGTTCTTCAATCCATACCGCTTGCCGTTGCTCAAAATGAATTTGCGACCGTTGCCAGTAATGTGATTGGCATGAATGCAGAGCATAAAAATACGGTTACTGAAAATATCATTGAAGGTAAATTTGATGAAGCATCAAAACAATTGGCTGGAGTTGTTCCTATGGGTCTTATGGGCGCAATGGGAGAAAGGGCAAAAGGAGTTAGGGAGGCTGGACTTCCAGCAACGGCTTCCATCATTGAAGGTAAAAAACCATCTGGGGATTTAACCCTAGAGCAACAACAAATAAAAGATGCCACTAAAACAGGGGAAATCAAAGAAGACGGTATCGGAGAATATCCG
>Ga0007859_1000153_pt1 | contig 19050 bp, 20 predicted proteins | sample CryBogCBH27Jul07_FD_71222 | JGI IMG/M metagenome (GOLD analysis project Ga0007859, IMG submission 71222) | Freshwater microbial communities from Crystal Bog, Wisconsin, USA - CBH27Jul07 | ecosystem: Environmental > Aquatic > Freshwater > Lake | place: Crystal Bog, Wisconsin, USA | collected...
CTGTGTCGTCGCTGCTCGGCCCCCATCGAGCAGACCCTGACGGTCACGGTGAAGGAGCGCTTCGTCGAGGACATGCCGGAAGATAATGACGAGGCCTACGGATATCAGGGGGAAGAGCTCAATCTCGGCCCCATGGTCCACGACGCCATTTTTCTGGAACTTCCCTTGGGGCCACTGTGTAAAGCGGACTGTTTAGGCCTTTGCCCGCAGTGCGGCGGGGACCGAAATGAGACCCCGTGTGACTGCGCGGCACCGGTGGACCCGCGGTGGGCTAAACTTTCCGAACTCCTCGGCGATGACTCGTCGGGAAGCTAGAACGTAAGGATCGACGATGCCAGTTCCTAAGAGGAAGATGAGTAAGGCTCGCACGCGCGCCCGTCGCGCGTCGGCGTGGCGCTTGGAGCGCCCCAGCCGCTCCGTGTGCCCCCAGTGCTCGACCTCCAAGCTGCCCCACGTGGTGTGCCCCAACTGCGGTTGGTACAACGGTCGAGTCGCTATCGAGGTTAAGTAGTTGACTCTGCCCCTCGCGCTCGACGCGATGGGCGGCGACAAGGCTCCCGCCGAAATCATCGCGGGCGCCCGTCGCGCCGTCGATGAATTAGGTCTCGCCGTCACCTTGGTGGGACCGCCCGATCTCATCGGAGACCCCCAGGGTCTCGAGGTATTTGCCTGCACCGAAGTCATCGAGATGGATGACGACCCGGCGCAGGGCGTTCGCAAGAAGAAGGACTCCTCCCTCGTTCGCGCGGCGGAGCTCGTTCGCGACGGTCACGCCCGCGCCATGATTTCCGCCGGCAACACCGGCGCCACCATGGCGTCCGCCCTGCTGCGCATGGGCCGTTTGCCCGGCGTTATTCGTCCCTGCATCGCGACGCCCCTGCCGAACCCCGGTCGCACCCCCACCGTGATGGTCGACGCGGGCGCCAACGCCGAATGCACGCCCGAGATGCTGGTGCAGTTTGCCCTCATGGGTGCCGCCTTCGCGACGGCGCGCTTTGGCACCGTGAATCCTTCGGTCGGTTTGCTCTCCATTGGCGAAGAATCCACCAAGGGCACCCCGCTGGTCAAGGAAACGCACCAGCTGCTGGCGGCGACCGAGGGCCTCAACTTCTACGGCAACGTCGAGGGCCGTGACATCATCCCCTCACCGGTCGACGTCATCGTGACCGACGGCTTTACCGGCAACGTGGCGTTAAAGACGCTCGAGGGCTCGATGAAGTTCCTCTTTAACCAGGTGCTCTCGGTCTTCGGCACCAACGAGGAAACTCGTGCGGCCGGCGATGTGCTCTTCCCCCACCTCTTGCCCCTGGCGGGCGACTTGTCGCCTGATAGTCACGGGGGAGCGATGCTGCTCGGCCTTGACGGCATTTGCATCATTAGTCACGGCTCATCGAACGCGACGGCGATCATGAACGCCCTGCGCGTGGGTGCCGAACTGTCCGATGCCGGCGTCGTGGACGCTCTGCGTCACGCCATTCGCCCCGCCTGATCAGGTAATACACGATTTTTCCGCAATAGGGCGGTAGAATCGTGTTTGACCAAGGAGGTATGCCATGCCGGCTGAGACCCACAATTCCGCCCCGCTGGACCGCGCCGAAATTCTGGCCCTGATTCAGACGAATCTGGCCGAAATCCTCGAAAAGGACGCCGCGGACATTGACCCGACCGCCTCATTCGAATCCCTGGGCGCTGACTCATTGGCCCTGATCGAGATGGTCGAAGCGCTCGAAGAGGAGATTGGCGAGCGCTCCGTGGGCTTCGCCTTTGACGACGAAGACCTCGAAGACTTGCTCACTATTGCCGACGCGGTCGACTACGTCGCCGCCAAGCTCAACCTGAATTAGGCGGACTGCCGTTACGGCCGTTTCCTTTGACCAATTTGCCGCTCGCTGTGGCCTCTCAGCGCAGTCGTCGACCTTGTCGACGGCGCTGACCCATTCGAGCTACGCCGCCGAGCACGACGAGGAATCAAACGAGCGTCTCGAATTTCTGGGCGACGCCGTCGTGAACCTGGTGGCCGCCGACGTCATCATGTCGACCTACGGCGAGTTCAACGAGGGCCAGTGCTCGCAGGTGCGCGCCCAGGTGGTCAATGAGGCCACCTTCGCCGAGGTGGCCACCGAACTCGGCATTCCCGAGCTCATGCGCCTCGGCAAGGGAGAAGACAAGTCGGGTGGGCGCCAACGCGCCGCCCTGCAGGCGGACGCCTTCGAGGCGGTCATCGCCGCCATTTACATCGACCGCGGATTTGATGAGGCATACGAATTCGTGGCCGATCTTCTTGTCCCACGTATTTCGCTGGCCGCCACGGATCCTTCCGGTGGCGACCCCAAGACGCGACTCATCCAGTGGGCAGAGGCCGAAGGCCTCCCCGCTCCGGTGTACGTCGCGGTGGCGCACGGTCCCGTGCACGCCACCACTTTCGAGGTCACCGTGACGGTGGGGGAACGCGTGAGCGCCACCGGCCGGGGATCAACGAAGCGAGCGGCCGAATCGGCCGCCGCGGCCGCCGCATGGAGGAGCCGAACATGATGGAATTAGCCGAAGTCGAAGTCATTCGATCAGTCATCTCGAGGGACCTGGTCGGAAAGAAACTAAAGACCCTGACCCTCACGACGGGGGCCGTGTGCGCCAAGCACAAGTCCTCAAAGGAGTTCCGCGCCTTGGCGGAAGGCCGCACCGTCAAGACCGTGCAGCGCCTCGGCCGTCAACTCATCATCACCCTCGACAGTGGGTCGGCCCTCGTGGTGGCTCTCGGGGCGAGCAACTCGGTAACGCGCGCCGCCAACTCCAAGGTCGTCAAGCCCAAGCACACTCACGCCATCATCACCCCGACGGCGGGCTCCGAGTGGCGCATTGCCGACCCGGACGACACGCTGCAGATGTGGGTGGCCGAACCCTTGGCCGCCGGCACCTCGGCCGATTTGCCGCGCCTCGCCTCGTTCATCTTGGGCGGAGACGGACTAACCCTTCGTCGTACCTACCCGTCGCTGGCCTCATCCGCCGTTGACATTTCGGTCGACCAAGTGGGCTCCGACCTCTTCGCCGCCACGATGAAGGCCGCGGACGCGCCGGTGGCCGTCGCGCTCGCCGACGAGCGCCTCTACGCCGGACTCGGCCCCATTTGCATTGACGAGACCCTGTATTCGTCGGCCCTTCGCCCCGACCGCAACTCCGCCGGCCTCTCGTCCATCGAGCTTCGTCGCCTGCACCGCACCCTGACGGAAATCGTGGCCGAGTCGATCAAGCAAGGTGGCACCAGCCTCGAGGGGGGCTTTAGTGACCCCGACGGCAAGTTGGGCAGTTTCCAGAGCCAGTTGCAGGTCACCGGCCGTGTGGGCCTGCCCTGCGCCCAATGCCGTTTCCCGCTGGTGAGCGAAAAGGTCGGCGGCAGCGCACACGTGTTCTGCGCCAAGTGCCAGGCCTAGGGCGCCCTTAGAGGGGTCGTTTCAAAACGGGTAGCCTCGCTCCCATGTTTCTGAAGCGGCTTACCATGAAGGGCTTCAAGTCCTTCGCCGACGCCACCGTTCTGGAGTTTGAGCAGGGAGTGACCGCCGTGGTCGGTCCGAACGGCTCGGGCAAGTCGAACGTCGTCGATGCAGTGTCTTGGGTTTTAGGTGCACAAAGCACCCGCGCGATGCGCAGCGCGAAGATGGAAGACGTCATCTTCGTCGGCACGAGTTCACGTCCGGCTCTCGGCCGCGCCGAAGTCGCCCTCACTTTGGACAACGCCTCGGGCAAGTTGCCCATCGACGGCGCGGAAGTCACCATTAGTCGCACCCTGTTTCGTAACGGTGACTCGGAATACGCCATCAACGGCCAGCCCTGCCGCTTGCTCGACATTCAAGAACTGCTGAGCGACTCGGGTGTCGGCCGACACCAGCACATGATCATCGGCCAGGGTCAGCTCGACTCCATCTTGAACAGCCGACCCGAAGATCGCCGCGCGGTCATCGAAGAAGCCGCGGGTGTCCTCAAGCACCGTCGTCGCAAGGAGCGCGCGGAGCGTCGCCTCGCCACCACGGCCGAAAACCTGGAGCGTCTCGGCGACCTCGTGCGTGAGGTGCGTCGTCAAATGCGTCCGCTCGAGCGTCAAGCCGCCGCCGCGCGCAGTTACACCGACGTCGAGAGCGATCTACAGGCGGTGCGCCGCGCGCTGTTCTCGAGTCGTCGCCACGCCTACGAAGCTCGCAAGAACGAACTCGAAGCCACCTTGCAGAGCGGCGCCACGGCCGAGCGCGAAAAGCGCCACGAACTGGTGCTGCTCGACGCGCAGGCCACTCGCGCCGCCGCCGAAATGGCATCGCGACGTGAAGAGATTCTCGCGTCCACCTTGGGCCAATTACAGGGTCTCGGGGAACGCGCGCGCGGATTGGCCTCGGTCATCATCGAGCGCCGCCGCCGCCTTCGTGAAGCGCTCGACGCGTCCTTCGACGAAAACGTCATCGCCACGCTGGAAGGTGAGGCCGCACGTCTGGTCGCCGAACAGGCAGACATTGACGCTGACGAACTCACCCTCGAACCCCAGCGCGTCCAGCTCGCCGAGCGCGAGCAGGAGTTCACTCTCGCGAGTGAGCAATACGACGCGACCTGGTCGGTGGCCTCGGCCTCGAACCCGGTGCACGACCTTGAGGCCGCCAAGGCGCAGATCGCCACCTTGACGCGTTCACGTGACGCCGCGCAGGCCACCTTCCAGCGCGCCAGCACGCAGCGCGATGACGCGCAGCGTCGTGAAGAAGAGACCTTGGGTCGTCGCGACCAGGCGCAAAGCCAGTTGGCCGACGCCGAGAACCTCCGCAGCGAGGCCGCCGCAACCCTCGCGAGTGCCGCCGAGCACGTGACCGTTAGCGAGTCCGCTCGTGAGGCCGCGAGCGCGGCTCTGCGTGACGTGACCGACGGCGCCGCGCGCGCCACGGCCCGCGCCGAAGCCCTCGCTCGTGCTCTCGAAGAACTCTCGGGTTCGGGTGGCCGCGCCATCGTCAGTGGTCTCGAAGGTGTCCTCGGTGCCTTCTTGGATCTCGTCGACGTTGACGGCGGCTGGGAACGCGCGGTTGAGTCCGCCGCCGACGTCGCCATGGGTGCCGTCGTGGTGGATGGTCGCACCTCGGCACGCGCCGCGCTGCAGGCCCTGCGTGACAAGGGTGGCCTCGGCCTCATCTTGCCGGCGCCGACCTCGTCCTTGGCGCCCATCGCGGCGCCTGCCGGCACGGTCTTGCTGCGCGACCACGTGCGTCCGCGCAGCTCGGCGTCCTCGCACTTCACCGGCGTTCTCGACACTCTCTTTGGTCGCACCGTGGTCGCCGAGAACTGGGAGAGCGCCATTGACGTGGCGGTCGCCCACCCCGAACTCGTCGTCGTGACGCGTGACGGTGACCGCTTCGCGGGTAACGGCTGGCGCGTGGCGTCGGGCCGAGCGCTCGTGACGCGCAGCTCCGTCGAAGAGGCCGACGCGGCCGCCACCGATGCTCAGGCCAAGGTGGCTCCCGCCACCGAGGCGCTGCGCGCGGCGGACCAGGCCCTGCGTTCTGCTCGTGAGGCTCACCAGGCCGCCCAACTCGCGCAGGTGAAGACCACCAATGAGGTGGAGCGACTTCGCCGTGAACTGTCACGCAGCGAAGCTGACCTCGTCGAAATCGCGGCCACTTTGGAGAAGTTCCGTGCCCAGGTCGCCGAATCGGACGCGGCCGTGGCCCAGCTCAACGAGGAACTCACCACGGAGACGGCTCGCCTCCCGCAACTCGAAGCCGCGGCGGCCGACGCCGACCAGCGCGCCAAGTGGGCGGACGAAGCCAAGGCCACGCTCGATGCCAAGCGCGAATCGGTGGCCGAACTTCGTCGCGACATCGCGCGTCTCGAGTCGTCGCTCACCACGCGTCGCCAGGTCAACAAGGATCGTCTCGCCGAGGTGGAGCGCCGTCTGGCGGGCCACGCGGCCGAGCGCGAAGTGGCCGCCGAGCGTCGCCGTCGTTTGGAATTCGAATTGGAAGCTCTCGGTCGCCTCGAGCAGATCGTCGAGATTGCCGCCGAGGACGTGCGTACCAACCAGGCCGCCCTCGAATCGACGTATCGCGAGCAACTCGAAGCCAGCCGCGCGAGCGCCGAGCGTCTCGAAGAAATTCGTCGCCGTCGCGCCACGGTGGATGCTGAGCTCACCGAACTCACCGAATCCACTCGCCGCGCCGACATCGAGCTCGCCGAGCTCACGGTCAAGCTCTCGGGCCTCGCCGAAGCGGTGCAGCGCGACCTTCACGGTGATTGGGAAATTCTCGACGAGCCGGTGGAACTTGAGCTGCCCGAGGGGGTGACTTTGGAACAGCGTCTCGCCGAACTCGAGGCGCGCCTGAGCTCGCTCGGCCCTATCAACCCCTTGGCCCTCGAAGAGCTCACTGCACTCGAGGAGCGTTACAAGGACCTCGACGCGCAAGTCGCCGATGTGCGACACGCACGTCGAGAATTGCAAGAAGCCATTCGTGCGCTCGACGACGAGATCATGCAGACCTTCACTTCGGCCTTCGCCGACGTGAACGAGCACTTCTCCGCCTTGATCGCCATGCTCTTCCCAGGTGGCCAGGGACGTCTGTCGCTCACCGAGCCCGATGACCCGCTGAACACCGGCGTGGAGATCGAAGTTCGGCCCATGGGACGAAACGTCCGCCGCGTGAGCCTGCTCTCTGGTGGTGAGCGCTCCATGGCCGCCTTGGCCTTCCTCTTCTCGACCTTCCGCTCACGCCCCTCGCCGTTCTACATGATGGACGAGGTCGAAGCGGCTCTGGACGACGTGAACCTCCAGCGTTTCTTGTCCCTCGTGGCCGAGTTCCGCGACGAGGCGCAGCTACTCATCGTGACGCACCAAAAGCGCACGATGGAAGCCGCCGACGCCCTCTACGGCGTGACCATGGTGCCCGGGGGCTCGTCCAAGGTGGTCTCCCAGCGCGTCACCGGCAAGTTGCAGGCGGGTAGCGAGTGATCGTCGCCCTCGTTGCCGCGCTCGTCGTGATCGCGGTGGCGGTGGCGCTGGTGCAGCGTCGCCGACGTCGCCGTCGCGTTCGATTCATTCCCGTCGCCCCGCCGGTGGCGGCCGCCGAGATATTGGTGGCCGAGCCGGTCGCCATGCCCGACGTCGCGGCCGTGGAAGCCGCCACGCTCGCGGGCCGTCTCGGTAACGCTCGCGGCGTGTTCGCGCGCCTGCGCGGGGCGGAAGCCGACGCGGCGGTGCGTGACGTGGTGGAAGAAGTGCTGCTGCGCTCCGATGTGGGCGTCACCACTACCACCCGTCTGCTCGACGAATTGTCGACGGCGGGCAGCGGGGGATCTCTCGTCAGTGCGCTGCGCGACCGGTTGCTCGCGTCGTTCGTGAGCGCCGATCGATCACTCTCCACCTCGGTGGACGACGGCCGCGTACCCGTGTGGCTCTTCGTTGGCGTCAATGGCGTCGGCAAGACCACGACCATCGGCAAGCTGGCCTCGCGCGAAGTGGCGGCCGGGCAGCGCGTGGTGATGGCCGCCGGTGACACCTTTCGCGCCGCCGCGGCCGACCAGCTCGAGATGTGGTCGCAGCGCACCGGCGCGGACATCGTGCGCGGGGCGGAAGGTTCTGACCCCAGTTCGGTGATTCACGACGCCATTGAGCGAGCCGCCGCCAAGGGAAGCTCCTTGGTGTTGGCGGACACGGCCGGTCGCCTGCACACCAATAACAACTTGCTCGACGAATTGTCCAAGGTGCGCCGCGTGGCCGACCGCGGTCCGGGCCAGGTCACCGAAACCATCTTGGTGGTGGACGCGACCACGGGACAAAACGCCCTGAGCCAGGCGCGCCAGTTCATGGCCGCCGCGTCGGTGACCGGCGTGGCGCTCACCAAATTGGACGGCACCGCTCGGGGCGGCATTGTGGTGGCCATCGAGAGTGAACTGGGCATTCCGGTGAAGCTCATCGGCGTAGGGGAGAGCGCGGCTGATCTGTTGCCCTTTGACCCCGTCGAGTTCGTCGACGCCCTTCTCGCCCCCTAGCGGTAGCCTGACGCCACCATGTTTGACGCCCTTTCCGACCGCCTTGACGCCGTCACCAAATCGCTGCGCTCGAAGGGTCGCCTCACCGAGCGCGACATTGACGACGCCCTGGGTGAGGTTCGTACCGCTCTTTTAGAGGCGGACGTTGAACTCACGGTCGTTCGCGCCTTTATCGACGCGGTCCGAGGTCGCCTCACCGGAGCCTCCGTCAGCCAAGCGCTGAGCCCCGGCCAGCAAGTCGTCAAGGCCGTTCACGAACAACTCGTCGAGATGCTCGGTGGCGAGACCCTCAAGGTCACCTACGCCACCCATCCGCCCACCGTCATCTTGCTGGCCGGTCTTCAAGGTGCCGGTAAGACGACCACGGCGGGCAAGCTCGCCCAGTGGTTCAAGCAGCAGGGCCGTCAACCCCTGCTGGTGGCCGCTGACCTCCAGCGCCCCGCCGCCGTGGAGCAGCTACGCGTCCTCGGCGAACGCGCCGGTGTCGAGGTGTATTCCGAGCCGCTCACTCCGTTGGAGGTTGCTCGCAAGGGTGTTCAGATTGCGACCCTGAAGGGCCGCGACGTCGTCATCATCGACACCGCGGGCCGACTCTCCATTGACGAAGCCTTGATGGACGAAGTGCGTCAGATCTCCGACGCCACCTCGCCGCACTACACCTTCCTCGTTATCGACGCCATGACCGGCCAGGACGCGGTGCACACCGCGCGCGCCTTCCATGACCGCCTCAGCCTCTCGGGTCTGATCGTCACCAAGCTCGACTACGACGCGCGTGGTGGTGCGGTGCTCTCGGCGCAGGGCGTCGTGGGCCGTCCCGTGGTCTTTGCCTCCACGGGCGAGAAGCTCGACGACTTCGACCTCTTTCACCCCGAGCGCATGGCCTCGCGCATCTTGGGCATGGGCGACGTGCTCACCCTCATCGAAGAGGCCGAGCGCAAGATGGACGCCGACGTGGTCGGCTCGACCGCCGAACGGCTCATGTCGGGCCAGTTCACTCTGGACGACTTCCTCGCCCAAATGGTTCAGGTCCGAAAGATGGGATCACTGGGCTCGATCATGAAGATGCTGCCGGGCGTCGGCAAGGACCTGCGCGCCGCGGCCGATTCGGTCAATGACAAGGACCTCAACCGCGTGGAGGCGATTATTCACTCCATGACCCCGGCCGAGCGCCGTGACCCCGCCATCATCAATGGCAGCCGTCGCCTGCGCATCGCTCAGGGATCGGGCACCACGGTGCCCGCCGTTAACAATTTGCTGCGCCAATTCACCGACATGCAAAAGATGATGAAGCAGATGGCGTCGGGCTCCATGCCCAATTTGCCGGGGGGATTGGGCAAATTGGCGGGCCGCATGCCCCCCGGGGCACTGGCGGGCATGCCCGGCGGCGCCGGGCCTCGTCCGGGTGGCTCCGGCGGGGGTGGAAAGAAGAAGAAAAAGGGTGGCCGAGTCACCCCGCCGAAAAACGGCTAATATTCACAAGCCGTCTGTGCGCCGCACGTGCGGACGAAGAAGTCGAGAGGAATCACCGTGGCCGTCAAGCTCCGTCTGGTGCGAATGGGTAAGAAGAAGCAGCCGACCTACCGAGTCGTCGCTGCCGACAGTCGTCGTGCCCGTGGTGGCGCGTTCTTGGAAGTCGTGGGCACCTACGCCCCGCGTGGCGCCAGCAAGGCTGACCCCGAGACCGTCGTGAACATTGACACCGACAAGGCCGTCAAGTGGCTCCAGAGCGGTGCTCAGCCCACCGAGCGCGTCGCCAAGTTGTTCGAGAAGACCGGCGTGTCCGCTGCGTACCAGGCCGCGAAGGACGCCAAGTGAGCGACTACGTCGACGGCGACGTGAATGAAGTCGATGCCGCGAACGCGGCGTCACCCACCGCCGAGCGCGTGCTCGAGTTCGTTGCCCGCCAAATGGCGGACGAGCCGGAGGCCGTCTCGGTCTCGACCGAGTCGACTCCTCGTGGTCTCAAGCTGAACCTGCGCGTCGGCGCCGGTGATGTGGGTCGCGTGATTGGCCGTCGTGGCCGCACCGCGCAGGCCCTGCGCACGCTGATCGCCGCCGCCGGCGCGCGTGACGGTGTCGCGACCAACGTCGACATCCTCGACTGATCATGGCCGCGGACCGCGGCACCTTGCTCGAAGTCGGCAAGATCGTCAAAGCCCACGGAATTAAGGGCGACGTTTTGGTGTTGCTCTCGAGCGACCGAGTCGAGCGCCTCCATCCGGGCTCCGTTCTCTCCACTTCGCGTGGCGACTTAACGGTCACCCGTTCGGCCATTCACCAAGGCGCCTACATCGTCAAATTCGCGGAGATTGCCGATCGCACCGCGGCGGAAGGCTGGCGCAACACCGTGCTCTCGGCGGAAAAGCTCGTCGACGACGAGGAAGATGATGACGTCATCTGGATTGACGAACTCTTTGGCGCCCAGGTGGTGTCGGAAGATGGCCAGGTCTTTGGCACCGTGGTCTCCGTCGAAGAAAATCCCGCGAGCGACATCATGGTCCTCGATAACGGCTATCTCGTGCCGCTGGCCTTCGTGGTCGAGGTCGTGGCGAACGAGCGCATCGTGATTGACCCGCCCGAGGGACTCTTTGACGAATGAACATCGCCGTCATCACGATCTTTCCTGAACTGATTGACCAGTACTGCGCGACCAGCATCATGGGCCGCGCCCAGGCTCGCGGCGTCGTGAGCGTGAGCACCTTTGACCCTCGCGACCAGACCGAAGATGCGCATCGCTCGGTGGACGACACGCCCTTTGGCGGGGGAGCGGGCATGGTGATGACGCCGGGGCCGTTGCTGCGCACCGTGGCAGCAAACAATGTGCCGCGACCCCTGTTTGCCCTGACGCCGTCGGGGCGACCCTTTACGCAGGCACTGGCCACGGAGTTAGCTCACCTCGACGGGTTCACCTTGATCTGCGGCCGCTACGAGGGCATCGATCAGCGCGTCTTAGATCGCTGCGATGGCGAGATCAGCCTCGGTGACTTTGTCCTCGCGGGTGGCGAAATCGCTGCGCTGGCGGTCATCGAAGCAGTGACGCGCCTCATCCCCGGGGGACTAGGCAACGACCTCTCGGCTATCGAGGAGAGCTTCTCGGACGGCCTGCTCGAGCACCCGCAATACACCAAGCCCGCGGAGTATGACGGTGTCGAGGTGCCCGAGATTGTGCGCGGGGGCCATCACGCCAAGATCGAACGTTGGCGTCGTGCCATGGCGATGCAGCGCACGCGCGAGCGTCGCCCCGACCTGTGGGCGGCGTATCTAGTCACCGACGAGGACCGGCGCGCGTGGCGCGAGGTCTTCGGCGAAGACCTGCAGCCCTAGCGAACTCGCTGGGCCTGGTTGGCCACACCGACGCGGTGCACGGCGCCCCAGAATGCGTCGCCAAAGAGCGGGCCGGCGGGCCAGGAGTAGTGGACGCCGTCGGCGGAACGTACCTGCACACCGTGGAGGGAATACGAGAACTTTCCGGTAGGACACACCAACTTGTTCAAGTCAAAGACGGGCAAGTGGTGGGTCGCGGCGAAGTGCTCGATGAGGTGGTTATAGACCGCGAGCCGTGACGTGCTGTCTTCGACGTAGTAGCGACCAAAGGCGGTCTCGCCGGAGTAGCTGCAGACGGAGGTCACCAACATCATGGTGGAGTGCGCAGCGACGCTGTCGGCATAAATCATGTCGAGACTACGAACGATGCGCTGGCGGAAGCTGGGTTCGGTGATGTTGAACATGCCGTGACCGATCTTCTGGTCGTGGGTCTCCCAGCGGCCCGCCGCCACAATGACCACGTTGGGCTTGATCTCGCTAATGGTGCGCCGCCACTGGCTTTGAAGAGCCCAGGTGCCATCGCGGCGAATACGGCAATCGGGATTTTGGAAGAACAACATGCCCGTCATCACCGGGTGCGTGGCGCCAATGACGCCACAGCCCAGTTGGGCGAGGCTGACGGTGCTGACATCCGCGTGCACGCGCTGCTTGTCCGTCACGATGCCGAAGGTGAGAATCTGCGAGTCGCCGATCACCACGCTGGTCACCGGATGGTGAAGGGGAGTGGGCGTGGCCAGGGTGTAGGCCATGGGAGTCTGCACGCCCTGGGCGACGAGCGAACAGGTGACCGACACGACGGCAATGGTGGCGGCCGACGCGAAGGCGGCCAGACGAGGGCGCGTCCAGGTGCGACGGCGAATCGGTAATTCGAGCACGTAGTAGCTCGCGAGGGTGACCGCGATGGTCACCACCATGCGCAGGGCGAACAAGGTCCAGGCGGTGAGTCCCGTGTGGAAGTGATTAATCACCGTGAAGATCGGGTAGTGCCAGAGGTAGAGGCCATAGGAGATGCGTCCGACGTAGGCGAAGGGACCCCAGCCGAAAAATGTGGCGAGGGGCGACGTGGGCACGAGCGAGAGCGATGCGACCATGGCGGCCACCGCGAGAGCCACCACGAGGAAGCCCCACTTGAACATGAACTCGCTGTTGCCAAAGGCCTTGTAGGTCACCGCGAGGGTGAGCAACAAGCCAAAGATTCCCATGAGGTGAAAGAGCCCATTGAACTCTCCGGTCGCGACGACCGGCTTGAGGCGAATCACGTAGACCAATCCCGCCGCGGCGGCACCGAGCAGCAGGCCTTCAACGTGCGTGTCGGTGCCGAAGTAGAGGCGCGTCGTGGAGCCAATGCCGGTGTAACCGGTGTTCATCAGAATCATGGAGACCACCGTTCCGATTCCCGCCACGGCGGTCACGATGAGGGGGGTGCGACGAATCCTCAGCAGGGCGTAGATGATGAGCGGCCAGGCCCAATAGAACTGCTCTTCAATCGACAGCGACCAGGTGTGGGTCAAAATCGATGGGGCCGTCAGTGAATTGAAGTAGGTGGCGTGCGATCCCACCAGGTGCCAGTTCGAGACGTAGAAGATGGCACCCAGGGCGTCCTTGACGAGGTAGGGGAAGTAGCCGGTGGGGTAGAGCGCCGCTGCGAGGATGGTGCTGGCCAGCACCATCGCCAGGAGGGCGGGCATCAGGCGCTTGAAACGGCGTATCCAAAAGTGCACCGGGCGAATGGTGGCGGTGTCGTTGAATTCCTTCAGCAACAAGGTGGTGATCAGAAAACCGGAGAGGCCGAAGAAGACGTCCACGCCCAAAAAGCCACCGTGAAAGCCCGGAATGCCTGCGTGATAGAAGAGGACCAGTCCGACGGCCAGCGCACGTACACCGTCGAGCGCGGGCTGATAGGTGAGCGAGTGGCGCAGCCCGTCAGGTCCGAGCTGATTCTCTGTCGTCGACATGATGGCCAGTGTACGACTCCACCTTGGTGCGTTCGGGCTCTGCGGTTAGGCTCACGCCATGACTCGCGACCGCCGACTATCGACGGCTTTTGTCGCTCTGTACGGCTTTTTGTCCTTACTAATTATGTCACCGCTCCTTTCCAGTGGCCTGCGCCGATCCACGGTGTGGCCGGAAGGTGACGCGTCCATTTCCATCTGGGCGAACGGATTCGTGGCGCACTTCTGGACCTGGAATGCCAGCCCCCTTTTCTCGTCGGGAGTGTTCGCCCCGCACGGCATGAACGTCTTGGCGAACACCACTTCCTTTGGCCTCGCCCTCCTGCTCGCCCCGGTGACCTTGCTGGTGGGGCCGGTGGCATCGTTCAACCTCGAGCTCTTCCTTCTTCCACTTGCGTCTGCGTTCGCGATGCAGTGGTCGCTGCGACGACTTATTCCGTCGCCGGTGGCGAGGGGAATCGCGGGACTGATCTGGGGCTTTTCACCCTTCGCCATGGAGGCGCTCTACTGGGGCTGGCCCAACTTTCTCTACCTCGTCACGCCCCCCCTGTTGCTGTGGGTGTGCAGCGAATTAGTTCGTAGCCAGTGGTCGGTCCGTCGCTTGGGCGTGGTGACGGGCGTGGCCATGTCACTGCAATTGCTCATTGGTGGCGAGGTGGCCGCGATGTGCCTGGTGGTGATGGCCATCGTGGTGATGGTGACCTCAATATGGTCCGTTTCGACGCGCCGGCTGCCCGGAGAACTCTCGGTGGCTCGACTGGGGAAATTCGTGGGGTGGACATCCCTGACCGCTGCCCCGGTGGGACTCGGCGCCGCGATCTTCGCCCTCGCCGGCCCCGCGCATCTGCAGAGTTGGGTATGGCCGGAAGCGGTCTTCAAGATTTCGGTGCCGCTGTCGAGTTTGTGGAGTGGGCCCGTCGCGTCGGGTGCCTTTCACCCCGGCTGGGAACCCGTCTACCCCTCGCACTTTTACTTTGGACCGCTGCTACTCGTCGCGGTGGTCGCCTCGGCACTCGTGGCGCGTCGCGCTCTGGGGTGGATTGCCCTGGGACTCGCGGTCGTGGGCATCTGGCTTATTCGTGGAGTGAGGGCCCCACTTCACCCCTTCGCCATTTTGTGGCGACTACCCGTGGTGCACAACATCGTGGTGGGTCGCTACGTGCTCGTCACCTGGTTCGCCACGGCGATCGCCATCGCACTGGGAGTAGACACGCTGCTGCGCGTCCTGCGCCAGCGCGACTGGTCGCCGAATCTCGCCCTGGCCACGGTTGCCACGTTGACCGTGGCCATCCTCATTGCACCCGCCCTGGCCATTATCGACGCGGGCCCGTGGCATAGCCAGACACCTCGAGTGGACCGAGGCCTCACGTGGGTGGCTCGTCACGAGCCGGGGACCCCCGTGGTGGTCGCATTCCCCTTTAACGAGTCATCGGCCGCAATGATTCAGCAGGTCGATGAGCATCTTCGCCTCCGGCTCCTCGGTGGCTGGGGCCCTCAGCCGGGCTACTCCGCTTCCGAACTCCCCGCCGAAACCACCTTGGTTTACCTCTCGGAGCTTCGAACGGGGCAGCCGACGACGGCTCAACTGCGGGCCATCGCCACTTTCTTCGCCGCCCACGGGGTCACGGACCTCGTTATTCCACGCCACGTGACCACGCCCCTGGAGCGTGGCTACCTGCAGCCCTACCAAATCGTTGCCGCTTTCACGGAAATCTACGGATTACCGAGCGTCGCGGCGGGGGACTGGCACTGGGACCTGCGCCACGGCCCGCAGCGGGGCCAACCGGTGGTCTTGCCCACCAAACGCTGGGAATACTGCGCGTGGGGAATAGGACGGGTGAATCCCTCGGCCGTTCCGGCCTGCGTTCTCAGCTCGAAGCGCTGAGCGCTATTTCCGCTAAGATAATCCGGCTGTCTTAGACGCCGAAGGAAAACCATGAAGCCGACTGACCTGATCGACCGCGACTCACTGCGCACTGACATTCCCGCGTTCCGCCCGGGCGACACCTTGAAGGTCCACGTCCGCGTGGTCGAAGGTACCCGCGAGCGCGTCCAGATCTTCCAGGGCGTCGTCATTCGTCGCCAGGGTTCGGGCCTCCAGGAGACTTTCACCGTCCGCAAGATTTCTTTCGGTATCGGCGTCGAGCGCACCTTCCCGGTGCACGCGCCCACCATTGCGAAGATCGATGTCGAGAGCCGCGGTGACGTTCGTCGCGCCAAGCTTTACTACCTCCGCGACCTGCGTGGCAAGGCCGCGAAGATCAAGGAACTTCGCGACGTCACCCCGGCGAAGTAGTTCGTGGGCGAGGACGAGCTCGACGAGCTCGAAACCGAGCTCGAACTTCGACTCCTCGCGGAGTACAAAGACGTCGTACGGATGTTTCGCTACGTCGTCGAGACGGAGCGTCGCTTCTATTTGACCAATGACGTTCACGTCGCAGTCTTGAACCCCGCCACGTCGCTGGTTGAAGTCACCCTCACGGATGCGTGGGTCTGGGATATGTACCGTCCGGTCCGCTTCGTGACCTCAGTGCGCGTCTTGACCAATCGTGACGTCAATATCGAGACTCTGCCGGAAAGCGACTTTTCGCAGTGACCCACGACTGTTGTCGGGGCTTTAGTGCCGACAATGGCACCGATGCCGCCACCGCCCTGGCCGCCGCGTGGGCCCGCGGGGCAGACCACGACACGCTGATTGTCACGGCGGGCGAGGCATACCGCGGATCATTGATCGCGCGAGATCTCGCCACCTTGTCGCATCTCGGTCCGCTGACCGTGGTGATTATTCATGGCAATCGCCGGGAAGCTCAGATCTGTCGCGACCTCGTCGCGGGTGTGGGCCTGCCGGCCACATTGGGAGACGGCAGTGAGGTCGTCACTCAACTGAATCCTGCCCCCAAGCATTTGCTGGAAGTTCGCTTCTGCGATGGCAAAGAATGCGTTTCCGTGTCGTCGTCCTACTGATTCGGCCACCGGTATCGTTTCGACGAATTGTGCTCGAACAATTCCTCACTGCACGACGCCAAAGCTATTGAAGCGGCCAAGGGGTCGACCTATGGCGACAAAGCCTGGCGAGAGGGCGATGGCACTAAGCCAAGCGGGATATGCACGATTAGCGAGGGCAAGCGGAGGGGTGAAAGTGCGTGCGTATTCAGGCACGCGGGAGGGCCGCCTGGGTCTGATCGAAAACACCTTGATTCGCGGCAATTCGCTTGCTAGCCCTCAAAGCCCCCCCTTTGCATTCATTGTCGAATCCAATGATGCGCGAAGCCCCCCTCCAATGGATCTTGCGGAGATCTTCCTGAATGAAATAGAAGGCCTTTCCTGTAAACACTGAATATTTAAAAGAACCTTTTTGTTAAGGCTAGAGCATCGAGAAAATAGATATTCCCTCGCTGAATGTGCTTAAAGTTGGAAAGTTCGTGCTAGACGAGACTGCGTACAAAATTCTTTACAAGACCTAGAAGAGATGAGCTATTCGAAAATGAAACGCCGTGGCAATACTCGTTTCGCACGAAAGTGGCTATCGATCATTCGTGCACACAAGGAGCCATGTTGAGAATTGCGTCGAGTCGAAAAGTACGATTTATTCTGAGTGGGTTCCTCACCTTGAGCGCAGCAGGGGCATTCCTGTGGGTGCATTTCGAGGCGAAGTCCCGCGGGTCGGGCCGCAATCAATCTATGGAGCACGCCTTTTCTGGTAAATATTTTTTCGGTAACCCCGCTGTGGATACCGCTTATAACGTCAAGCCGGGACAGGTCTATTACGTCAACGAGGTCGTGGAATCCGACTACCTGAAAAAGCCGGTGGAAGTTACTTCTGTCTCACTTGATGTTGTCTCGGGTGGTAGTCGAATTCAGGTTGGTGGCTGGTACGCATCGACGACATGCAACACTCATCCTGCACCAACTTTTGGTTCGTGGCAAGTATGGAACATGGGTGTCAACCTCGTGCCCGGCAAGCCTGCGTGGGAGCCGGCAGCAGGTCACTGGACGGTTGAGAAGTGTCACGATTACCCCTATTGGTTTAACCAAATCACCATCAAGAAGTATGGCGAGATCTACATCGATGGCGTATTCATCACTTACAAAGTTGATGGAGTCACATACAGGGATCATATGGATGGATGGGCGTTTCGCTTTGTCAACACGCCAATTCCGGGAAGCTGAGAGCGAGGGCCGTAACTGGCCCGGTTGACACCGTTCGCGGCGATGTGGTCACAGTGGCTGAGCCAAGGCCCGCGCCACGCCCTCACCTCACATTCTGACTGGGTACATTTTCAAGTCGTCCGCGAGAAGTTCCGGTGATGCCTCGTCACCTCACCAAGCAGCACCGTAGTCGTCAAGATGGAGATTCAGCGAGTCGCTGGACCTTCATCTTGATATTCGTTTCCCTGCGTTTCGCTCAAGCCGGCTGCTGGGCGATGCGGTCGGTAGAGATCTTCACCGTGACGCGCACTTCGCCTTCACGGCGATACGGGTAGCTGTCGACGCCCAAATACTTCTTCGCGAGCCGGTCAATGACCTCGTCGGCACCATCGGTGGTGAAGGTGGTCACGGTGCCGCGAATGGCCACCACCGAGTAATTGTCGTCCGGGTCGGTAAGGGAAATGGCGACGCGAGCGTCCGCGGCCAGGTTGCGGGCCTTGGCTCGCCCCAGGGCGGTATTGATGACCACGAGGTCGCCATCGAGCTCCACCCAGACCGGCGTGACGTGCGGGGCTCCGTCGGGACCAAGGCTCGCGACGTGGGCCAGAACCTGCTTATCGAAGATGGCGCGGGCGGCGGAAGTAAGGACGTCGGTCATGGTGAATCCGTTTCGTATTGGGGAGTTTCGCTACTAGTTTGGCATCGATAACCACGAGGGCCGAACCGACGACTCGGTGCCCGAGCGCCCTCTCGACTTGGAAGCAGGACCCATGAGCAACGTTCGCATCGAATCCGACACGATGGGCGAGATCGAAGTGCCGGCCGATCGCTACTGGGGCGCGCAAACCGAGCGCAGCCTGCACCACTTCGCCATTGCCCGCGACACCATGCCGCCGGCGGTGGTGCGGGCCTTTGGCATCTTGAAGCTCGCCAGCGCGCGAGTCAACCACGCCCTCGGCAAGCTCAGCGCCGAGAAGGCGGAGCTCATTGAGCGCGCGGCTCGCGAAGTCGCCGACGGCACGTTGATGGCCGAATTCCCGCTGCGCATTTGGCAGACCGGTTCGGGCACGCAGACCAACATGAACGTGAATGAAGTCATCTCGAACCGCGCCATCGAAATCGCCGGTGGCGAGCGCGGATCGAAGACTCCAGTTCACCCCAATGACGACGTGAACATGAGCCAGTCGTCAAACGACACTTTCCCGACGGCCATGCACATTGCGGCGGCCTCGGACATCGTGGAACGACTCATCCCCGCCGTCAAGGACCTTCGCGAAGCCCTCGCGGTGAAGGCCGAGGCCTACGCCGACGTGGTGAAGATCGGTCGCACCCACCTCATGGATGCGGTGCCCTTGACCCTGGGTCAAGAATTCAGTGGCTACGTCGCGCAGCTCGACGCGGATCTGCGCAACCTGCACGCCGTGCTACCCGGTATCTACGAGTTGGCCGCCGGTGGCACCGCGGTGGGCACGGGCCTCAACACGCACCCCGAGTTTGGTGAGCGAGTGGCGAAGGAAATCGCCGATCTCACCGGTCTGCCCTTTGTGACCGCGCCGAACAAGTTCGCCGCTCTGGCCGCGCACGACGCGCTGGTCTTCGCCCACGGCGCCATCAAGAC
>Ga0007859_1000158_pt1 | contig 18898 bp, 45 predicted proteins | sample CryBogCBH27Jul07_FD_71222 | JGI IMG/M metagenome (GOLD analysis project Ga0007859, IMG submission 71222) | Freshwater microbial communities from Crystal Bog, Wisconsin, USA - CBH27Jul07 | ecosystem: Environmental > Aquatic > Freshwater > Lake | place: Crystal Bog, Wisconsin, USA | collected...
AAAATGGGTGTTTTTCACGTATAACTTTAACGAAAAATTATTATATATTTAGAACGTTTTAAAACAATGAACGCAAATCAGATGGCGACACCACCGACTATTCAAGCCTTTGACTGGAATGAAAATTTCAAATGGATTGCAGGATGTATAACTGCCCTATTCGGCTACCTTTACTACATCAACGCATGGTTTAAAAACAGAGCAAGAGATAAGAAACAATTTATCATTGACGTGGTGGAAGCTACTGTTAAATCAACAATGACCGCAGAACTTTCAGGAATAAAAGACAGCATCAAAGAACTACAAAGCCACAGAGAAGCTGACAGAAAGCATACCGATGACCAATTTTTAAAGCTGTACGATAAGTTAAAGTAGATTTATTCCAACAATAACTTAAAAATAAGTACTTTACGTTTGTTTTATTCAACAATTATGTTAAGATTTGTATATACATACAATGATGAAACATAGCCGTAACTATGCCAACTCCAACCAATTTCAAACAGGAACATATTGATGAGGCTGTAGAAATAGTAAAATCGTTAGGTTGTTCATGTACCGCAGCAGCAGGGACGATTATCGAACGACACAATCTAACCCATTACAACCCCTTAAACTTTGCAAAGCAAGTAAGGCGGTATTATCACAAATCAGCAAGCCAAGAACACGGTATAGAGGCTGTTTGTGACCAACAAGGTATAGATATAAACGATGTTAACCACTATTGGTACAAGGGCGAACATCATTCAATACACGTTAAAAACGATGCAGGTGAATTAGTTGATTGGGAAGAAATAAAGTCAGCTATTGAACGTGAAATATCAAGAACCTACAACCCTATAATTGTAAAAGGCAATAGTAAAGCAGGTGTTTTAAAATGGGCTGATTTACACTTAGGCGCACATATCCGAAACCTTGTTATAACCCCCGACTTTGATAGTGAAATACTTTTAACAGGTTTGCTAAAATCCGTTGAAAAAATCAATAGCATGAACTTTAGTTCTGTTGACGTTGATATTGTGGGCGACCTTATTGAAAGCCTATCGGGGCTAAACCATATCAATAGTTGGATGAGTATGAATAAGGACGAGATAGGGGCAAAGGCTATTATCGTTTGTACAAAGATTTTAAATATAGCACTACAGAAAATAAATAACCTTAGAAAAGTCAGAATAGTTGCGGGGAATCACGATAGAATTAGCAAGGATAATGACGAAGATGTAAGGGGTGGCGCAGCAGAAATAATTGCATGGGGATTGGGGTTAATGGGTTATGATGTTGAATTTCACCCATACATTATTATCCACCAAGTTGAGGGGATAAATCATATCAACCTGCATGGCGACAAAGGTATTAGCAAAATGAAAACAAGCGACATTCTTTGGAAGTACGGCAAAAAGGGATTATTTAACTTTGTATTTGAGGGTCACCTGCACACTATCATAGAAAAACTAAGTTCTAACCAAAGGGATAACTTTAAGGTGCTAAAGGACGACCAAGTTGACCACAGACGTTTACACCTACCCGCTTTCTTTACAGGTAACTACTATTCAGAAACATTAGGCTTTAGCGCAAGCGCAGGGTATGTAATAGTATCCGACAACGGGAATGGTAAACCTGATGTTTTTATGGGTGCTATTTAAAGGGTAGGTACAATTTACACCCACCCCGACATTTGTCGCAAATTATTGGCAATAAGTCGTGTTTATTGCCGTAAATACTAAAATCTCAAATTGACTTTTCTATTACAGGGTAAAACCTTACCTTTGCGCCATGAAATCGCAAGACATATTACTATTGGTTACAGCCTTTATGTTTGTATCCATATACACACCTGCAATGTATTACCTTTATAAGAAAAAGAACTGGTAACAAAAAAATAATTTGCTTTTATTGTGTAAAAATGGGTAACTTTAACTATGCAACTAAAACTAAGCTACATAGACCCACACAATAACAAGAAAGTAGAGTGTGTTTACAACGCTGAAAAGCATGAGGATTTAAGTACAGCCTATTTACACGCTACAAAAATCATTGTAGAAAAGGTAGGAAAGTATATCCCTGTTAAACTACTTGATGATGATTGTGGTTGTACAAGTTGCGGATAAAAGCTATGGATAGGGACGGAGTTATATTACTAATTTTATTCTTAGGGTGTGCAGTATCTATCCTTTATTTCTTTGGTGGGTTTAACGATAATAATTTAAGTAAATAATGGCAGATTTTAAACAGGCTTTAGCGTTAACCAAAAACAACGAGGGCGGGTACTCAAATAATAAAGAGGATAGCGGTGGTGAAACTTACAAGGGTATCTCCCGTAATAATTGGCCTAATTGGAAAGGGTGGGCTGATATTGACGAAATAAAGAAAGAACACGGTACAGATGCCCATACTATCAATGTAAACGCTGCGCAAGACTTTGTACTGCAAGAATTAGTTGACTTTTTTTACAAGACTAACTTTTGGGACGTAAATAGCTTAGATAAATTTAACGACCAACAAATAGCTAATAGTGTGTATGACTTTGGTGTTAACTCCGGCACAGGTAGAGCAGCTAAGGTTTTACAGGGTGTTTTAGGCGTTACACAAGACGGACAGATAGGAAATGGTACGTTATCAGCTTTAAATAGTAAAGACCCTGAAACGGTTTATAATGCGTTTAACGCACAAAGAAAAAAACTGTACGAAGCATGGGCGCAAAAACCCGGACAGGCACAATTTTTACACAGTTGGCTTTCACGTTTAACACCATATCAGGCATGAGTAAATTATACTGCACTTGTTGGCTTTGTACATCAACAAAGAAAAAAGTATTAGCTGAGAGGCATGACCGTAAAGTAAAAACAGGGTTGCGCCAAATATCAGCGAAAGAAATAGAAAGTAATCGTGTAAGTGCTTATAAATATTTATTACCGTAATCATGGCAGATTTGTTTAAGTTCATGTTGACTCATTGGAATGTCATTGAGAAAGGCACGAAAGCTGATTTAATAAATCAATATGCTACCCGTTCAGAACGCAGGAAATTTAAAAAGTTAAATCGAGAAATACATATTTCAGAATTAGCTATATTTAAGAACTATTAATCATGGCAGACACTCAATCACCAATAGACGAAAAGACAAGGGCTAATATAAGCTATATGTACGTTGTAGGCGCACTCATTTTACTTGGCTATACTTTGTATAGGTGGGGTGATAAAATGGAGATACTAACGCTTATAATCGGCCTGATAGGCGGTAGCTTACTAAGCCCCCCTAACTCTGTTTTCTTTGGTGGTTCAACTGCTAAAAAACAAACGGATACCCTTGTTAATGGAAACGATAACACCGTTACCACTCCTTCATCCGGCGGTCAGACTTCGTAATAGTTTTCCAAAAGAAAAGGCAAAGGACAACTACGCCCAATCCTAATAAAGTTAATGTTGCCCATAGAAAAAAGGCGATGTCGTAAAGTGTTTCCATTATTTTTTTTCTTTAAAAGAAGATTCGGTTAATACGGGTTTATCAAACGCTTCAAGCATCATTTGAAATTCCTTAAACAATTCAAGTTTACTTTCACCCATTGGTGTGTAGGCGTTTTCTGTGTACATACTTGGGTTATCCTTTTCATCGTAATGAACTTCGTGTATTTGATAAATATCTTCATTGTCTTGGGTAAACTTCATTACCCTAAAATTCCATGTTGCCATTTTTTTTCGTGTGTGTGTTAAAATTAAGTGGGGTTGAACTCGCTTCTCCCCCACAAAAAACCTAAACCAATTATTATCTCAACCCGTTTTTAGAACTGTACGGTAACAGTTTATCATAATTTCGTCAAAAATCCACCGTTAACAAACTGATACACCTTTATCACGGTAAACCCTAAGATAATAGCACCAAGACCCACCAATATCCAAAAGTACAGATGGGCTTTTTTATCGGCTGTGGCGTACTGTGTTTTAACAATGAGTAAACTATCAGCCTTTACCCTTGCGTTTAAACTACAGGCTTGTAATGCCCTGTTATCGGGTATTGTATCGTGTATTGTAATGTAGTCAGGTATTACTATCCTTAATGACGGCTTGGTAATTGTTTTAAACACGGTGTCGTGCTTTATTATCACCGTTGTGTCACCCTTTAAAAAAGTAGTGTCTGCTTTGCCATGAACAATAACCGTATCGCTTTTAGCCTTACCGTTAAAGCAAGGGTATAGCTGATTACTTAACTTAGCCATTTCAGCCGAATAACGAATAGAATACCAGTCAAGCCTTGCAATATTCCGCTTTCGGATATACGATGCACACCCGCATAAAAGTAGCGCACAAGCGATTAAAATGCCTCGTTTCATTGTGCCGGAGTTGGTGCTGTTGCTGTACCCGTAGAAACGGTAGTCGGCTGTGGTGGTGCAGCCGGGATATTTGCAATGGCGGTGTTATTCGCTGCTATAATAGCCTCTGCTACCTTGTGTATTTCCTCAATAATAGCGTTGCTACTGTTAGCTGTAAGCGTGTCTACAACGGGAAATACCGCCTTTTCAATAGCTGCACCCTGAGTGCCTAAAATACTTGATACACCGTCTTTCGCTGCGACGAAGCCAAAAGCCCCGGCAATAGCAATAATTGCCCCTGTAACTTGTGGCGTGAATACTTTAGGATCAATAAAACCCAATAATCCCGCGATGAATACAATTAAACCCGCTAATGAGGTTTTCCAATTTGTGATTAAGCTGTTCATTTTCTGTTTTTTTTAATTTGTTATAAAGTTAGTTATTTATCATTTAAAGTACTATCAGTTATTTCTGAATGGTTGGTAATAAAGGTAGTGGTGTCAATTTCAGGATTTTTAACGGGGCTTTCAAACCTGTACCAAAAGATATAGGCAAGGTCAAAAACTATTAAAATAATTATCAGCCATAAGTAGGGGTTCTTTAAATACTTCATGGCTTTCCGCTTTTAACAGGCTCTTTTTGTTGTGGCACACGAATAAATATCGGTTGTAACACAGCGTTCATTATAGCGTCTAAAGAGTCCCTTGTACCGCTTTTAATTTCATCAGATACTGATTTACCATGTATCTTAGCGTAAAGCGATTGTAGGGCTTGTAATGACTTCTGTAAATCAGAGTAATACACTTGGTTAATCTTTTTACTTGTGTCCTGTTGTTGTGCAAATGCTCCGAAGCTACTAAGGGCAAATGCGGTTATTATTATTGCTTTTTTCATTGTTTTAATTCTCTTTAAACGTAAAGGTGCTATCGTTGATGAAGTGGACTTGGGAACGGCTGAATTTGACGGTTGTTACTCCAGTACTGTCGGCTGATGAAATTGAAACTACTTCTGCTCCATGTATACGTATAAAATAATAATTATTACTTACAAAATCGGGATCGGGAATAGTTGTCCCGGAAACTGCAAACTCACCGACAAAACCGTGATTGATAGTATCTAGCTGACATGGTTTGAACTTTTCTGATTTATGACGGAAACCTGATTCGTCTTTTACCTGTTGTAATTTGGTTATTACCAATGACCATTTTTTTATTTTTTCGGGTTTAATCCAATTTTTTATGTCATTGTAAATAAACTCGTAGGTAACCGGACCGTTATTGACAGAATTAAATTCAACCGATGCGCTGTGCTGGCAATTATCCAAAGTCTGAAATTCTACGTTTGCCATAAAATGACGTAGATTATTATCTGCGGCTTTTTTCTTTTTGGGCTTATTGGTGCCAAGCCACCCGTATTTATTTGCATTAATTATGACGAATGGATTATGTGGTTTTTTAATTCTACCGATTTCGGAGGAATTAGATTTCACCGCATTCAAAAAACGAACTTTGGTGATCTTAATTTCCTTTGAGCCTTTGAATGTAAGACTATCAATGTGCATGTGTACTTGTGCTACCGATGCCGATACTATAAGGGCAAGGATGAGGGTGATTAATGTTGTGTGTTTCATTTTTCAATCTGAATTTTAAAACGTTGAATACTTGTTAGACAACCGTATCCAAATTGCTCATTAACGGCTGCATAAGTAGCTATTGCTTTTTGTCGCTCAGGTTCTCCGCCATTTTTAAGGTCAAATGTTCTTATAAATAAAACTTTACCTTTTTCATCAGCGACATAAACTACGTCGGTATCGCTTTCAATTTTATTTTCCATATTACTTTTCATGTTATTGTTCTTTGATTGTGGTGGTGAGGGGAGTTCTTGAAAATGCGTAACAAACATATCATCCGCTTCTTCGCAAAAAAACCTATTTTCATCTAAATTGTAAAAATCTATTGAAACACCCCCATCGTCATCTATTATTAGATACCTATGATTATCCGTTGGTTTTGCAGTTTCCACACTTACCCACCGATCACGGGTTGCCATCCATTGTGCGCCTTTGATGAAAGATTTTACACGCAAATCACGGACTGCGCAATTGGGGTAATGGTATTCTGATGGTGCGGTATGTACCGGGTGTTCTGCCACAGCAGCAAGTTTTATTTCTTTTGTCATGTTAGTGTTTTTTAGTGAACAGAGCAGGGGTCGAACCTACATGATGCTTGTCTTACAGGCTTGTCTGCAAACATCTCAAAGCCATAGCGTCTACCAATTCCGCCATCTGTTCGGTATTCATAACTCAATTTTGTTTATCCAGCTTTTGAGGGCTTGGAGTTGTTCTTTATTTATTTCTTTAAATAACTTGTTCTTTGAAATGACAACCATAGGATTGTTATAGTCCCAATCAAAAGCAATCTTATAGCCATCAATGTATAAAGGGTCTATTTGTACAATACCTGTCTTTTGCCTTAATGTGGCGACTTGGCGAGTTAAAAAACCACATTCAGGGTCATCCTTGTGGTCACGGTCATCGTACCATTTTTGATGAACAGGATGATAATACTGCCACTTCATCTCTATCTCATCCCCCCTAACCTTTGTACCGTCAGGTATGTAGTCTGTGAGGAGAATGTCGGGTTTTCCGGGGCACACGAGCCATGTCTGACCCTCACGGTTGTTTGCTGTGTAGGTGAGTGAAGTCATGGTTTTAACCCCTTTCCAAATATTTAATCGCCCCGATTGATACCTTTTCGATTTCGTCATAATCCTTTAGGTCGGTATCGGTAGCCATAGCGTTAATTATCTTTAAAACTCCTACCGAAAACTCCAGCTTTTTCTTCAATTCAGCTATATACATTCCGCTATCTTCAAAGGTTGTTTCGGTGTATTCCTGCTCTTGCCCGATCCCGGATTCAATCCCGTACAATGGGCATTGCTGGGTCTTGTAGTGGTGAATGTCTTGGCTTGCACCACAATGAAGGCAAATGTCATTTTTTTGCCTTACAATCTCTGTTTCTTTTTTGTAATCTGCTATTGTCATCTTCTTATCGGTTAATAGTGTAATCATCCCATTCTATAACCTCATCAGCAGGTAACCATTCTGAACAGTCATCACCCGCAAATGTTGTCATGTGGCATAAGCATTCTAAAATGCTGTCTGAGTTAATCCTATGCTCTATAAAGCGTTCATCAAGTATTGCTATCTTTTCTTCGTGTGTCATCTTCTTAAAGTTTTATGTCCTCCAAAATCATAGCAATTTTATCCCCGTTGTATTCGTTTTTGGTAAGATTCAAAAATTCCAATGTTGTCATTTTGCCGTTTAAGTCAATGCCTTTTGACTGTACAAATATCGACCGTCCACTTTCACAACTCCCCGTTATTAATCCATGCCATGTAAACCAATCTTTATTCGGGTATTCTTTATCACGCTTAAACGTTTTGACAAATTCCGCTTTTCGTTCCTCAAAAGACATTGAAGCAAAGAACTTGTTATGAACATCACGTAATGCTTGTTCTTTCGTTTCTCCGTGCGCAAAATAGTTACCTGACTTAGCTATGTATTGTTTTACTGTTGAGTAGTCATCCCTGATAACTTCAACCTTTGCGATGTTGCCGACAATAGATAAAAAGATACATGGTATTTCGTCAATGTAATAAACAGGCTTACCTTTAAAAGATTTTAAAGATGCTACCTTTTTAGTGATAAATCCTTTTCGGTAATCCGTCATGGTTATTACCCCATCGCCATCGCCATCGCCATCGCCATCGCCATAGCCATAGCCATTGCCAGAGCCATAGCCATTGCCATAGCCATTGCCAGAGCCATAGCCATTGCCAGAGCCATAGCCATTGCCAGAGCCATCGCCATAGCCATTGCCAGAGCCAGAGCCATCGCCATAGCCATTGCCAGAGCCATAGCCATCGCCATAGCCATTGCCAGAGCCATCGCCATAGCCATTGCCAGAGCCAGAGCCATCGCCATAGCCATTGCCTAACGGCTCAATCCTCATAAACGCTTTGATTAAATCTTCCATACTGGTACTGAATTAATATTGTCAACGGCTTGTTGTGTGCAAGGTATAATCTCAACTACCTGTGGTAAATAAACACCTTCTTCGTCTGTTACCGTCATGGTAAATTTACAACCACTCGGATTTTTTATCCCCTCAACCGCTAACTGAGTTAACGATGCAGCACCCGACCATGACCATAACCTACGGCAGTTAGTTACTACCGCTTCAGTTCCTTTAAGTGTTTTTTTGTTACCGAAAAATACCCCTGCTGAGTAAGTGCGGAAAATGTAGAATTTTTGATCTGTTTTCATTTTTATTTTTGATTAATTTGTTTAAAGTTTTATGTCCCCTTGTTGGTATCCTTATTGCTGATTAGTTGCTTTCTTAATTGCTGTGCGGGCGGCTACCTGCCTGTTTTTATAACTTTTCTTTTCCCTGCATTGCCAGCTTTTCCGGCATAAAGTGAATTGTATATTTTGACAACATACTTTTCATCTTCGGATAGTGTTTCACCTCTGCGAAGTTTGTCTATAAAACCTGCGCCATCCATTTTTATCTTTTCAAGAGTTTCCATTTTTTATTGGGTGTTGGTGGTTAACTTGTTCTTGTGATTTTAACTAAGCCTTGCGCCTCGTCATCAAATCTAAATGACTTAGGATATTCAATATCATTGACTTTACTGTAAAGCCTTAAACTGTTTTTTAGTGAGTAGATGTTAGCGGGTTTAACAATGATTTCATCGCCAACCTTTTGTAAATCCTCAAAATTGTACTTTTTATTCCCGTGTTGCATTTTATAAAGTTTTTGCACCTCAAAAGCCCGTGCCTTGAGGGGCTACGGGCTGAAGTTTACCACACTTGAAATGCGAAAACTTATGCGGTTTCTTTATAGCTCACCTCCCACCATTTCTCAGATTTAGAATTTACGAAAGGGCCATAAACTAAACCCAATCCATCATTGTGTAAATATTCAAGATGGTTGGAATAATTGTAAGCTGCATCTTTATTGGAAAACCATTTTCTTGGTTCAACCCTACCGTCATCAAATGTGCAAGGCTTGTCATTGATTTGAAATGATAGACATTCCTTTAAACTCATTTCATTAATTACTTCTGTTTTCATTTTGTTTCGCATTTTAATAACTGGCTTCATTACCAATTACAAATCAAATATACGAACAACTTTTTTAATATCCAAATTTATTTACAATTTAGAATGATTATAAATAACACTTTAATTTGGAAATGTGATTTTTTATACTTACCTTTGTTATACACAAAATGAAAAGAAAATGAAAATAGAAAACCAAGAAAAGCTACTTGCCCTTTTTGAAAAGGGGTATAGCATCCACATCAACAATGGCTATGTTGCCGAAATGGTTTATGAGGTTGCCAAAAACAACAGGGGCGAAATCCTTTACTCTGACAGCGCATTTACAGATTGCTCGCTTGAGGAAATTGACGAAAGTGATGTTGACGTTTACAAGCCAATCGGCGATCACTGGGACGAACTTGAAATAGCACAACTTGAGGAAGCGTAACATGGCATCAACACTTAAAATCGTAAAGCAGGAACAGCCCGAAGTAAAAAGGGTATTACCTGAAAGTAAACCAAAGGCACTAAATCCCCCACAATTTGAAACGGAGTTAATTAACTTCTATAACCCTAATGTAAAGTGGTGGTCGTGTTTAGAACGGATACAGTTAAAATGAGTTAAGGGGGTGTTAAGCCCCCTTTTTTATTGGTTTATTTTCAATATTTGTTTACGGTTATACTCTACTTCTTTGTCAGTTATTACAAGGTCTTTAATAGCTTGTAAATGCTTGTTATAAGCCTTTAAATAGCCACGTTTCTTAGCGTTCTTTAGCTTTTCGTAAAGTAGTGACAGTTCTATTATTTCGGTGAATTTCATATCTTTTCTAATCTACTTAAACTAAAACCATTTTCTTTTGCCCATTGGGGACGAGTTTCGACTTGGTGGTGACAATAGGCACAAATCGGCAGCCACGTGGAATCCTGCAACAAATATTGACCCCTTGATTTTTTATGATGCACTTGGGTAGCTTTACCCATACATCCCTCAATACCTACTTTACAGAAAGGATTGTTTTTAAGGTACACAGCTCTTTGAGCGAGGTAAGCCACGTTTAACTTCTTTTGCTTGTCGCTGATCTTGCGTATTTCTGTTGTCCTGTATTTAAAGGGCTTGGCTACATTTCCATCTGTTGTCTGAGTAAGGCTATTTTTATGCCTTTGGTAACAGTCTTTACACATAGGTGGGTTAGCTTTCCATAATACACTTGGAACGTCACACACAAAGCATTTTTTAAGTTTACGGGTTATCATTTTTATTATTTTGATAAATAAGTAAATCTATAAACCGTTCTGCGCTTTTATTTGAAAGTTCGTAAAGTTTGTCATAGACAGCCCTATCCTTTTTCACTTCCTCTCTAAATGTTTCTTGAATATTAACTGCAATATTATCAACCCAACAGCCCTTATAATCTTTATCAAACTCTAAGTGCCTTTGTAGTACTTTTACGGATTCAGCTAATGTCGGTTCGGGTTTCTTAATTTCAACTTTTGTTTGTGATTTTAAAAAATAAATAACCATCCACCAAAATAATCCGATAGACACCAAAATAATTCCGTTTAATGGCTTTAAAATATCGAAACAATCTAACGTTAGTATTGTCGCACAGTAAACAGTATATCCAATTATTAATTGAAAATCTGTTTTTGAAATTTCGTTTTTCTTGTTCTTTTTCATTTTTTGTTGTTTTTTTCTTCGTGCCAATTAAATAGCGGTTTAACATTGGCAGCGTTATCTTTAATCCCTTCTCTTATGGATGACATCAAGGACGTGGTAGGATATTGTTTTACAAAGTCTCTATATTCTTTTGGAATAACCACACTAATGTCAATGAGTGCCCGAAAACCATGCTTAACAAGCCATTGATTGAAATTGTTTTTCCTATTCCATCTTAGCCAATAAAAAGGCTGTAATAACGCCCTTTTTAATTTGTATTTATTTTTCCATTTCATTTCAACTGCCATTTAACTTCCAGTAAAAGTAACTCTTGTGAATACACGTCAACCATTTGGTCATCGTAGTTATAGATTTGTTCTAACTGTTCTATTTTCATGTTCTTGACTGTTTCATAATCAAGGTATCTCATACAGTTCTCATTGTGTTCCCGTATTAATTCCAATAGGGCTTCTTTTCTGTTTTGGTATTGTTGTAATGTCATAACTCGTACAGTATTTTATTTATCAATAAATCTACTTCTTTTTTATTTTTTGGTTGTTCAATAATTGGTTGTATCCCGTAAAAACTTAACAAATGGTGTTTTAACATCTTCCAACGGATAGCCCCTTGTTGTGTTTGGAAACCCTTTGAGTCAATAATTAAATTCTTTGAACTCACAACAAAATCAACAGTTAGCGTAATAGCCCTAATAGTCTCGCCATTGTATTTAAACTTTGGCTGTAACTCATACTTCACCTGAAACTCAAAATCAATTCCAGCGGCTTTTAATGCGTTGTAACAGTACAATTCTAAACGCGAGTCAAAACGAATACCGTTTTGTTCAACCTTTACGGCATTGAGTATCTTTCGGTTTTCCTTTGGCGTTCCTAAAACGGGATGCTTGGCGTTCCACGTTTCAATATCTTCCCTTTGCTTTTCCTGAAAGGCTTTTACCGTCCAGTTGTTACTTTTTGCCATGATGTTGTAATTAAAAAACGAAAGAGAGGGCGGGGCTTTATCCCTCTCCTATCGTTGCACAAATCTAAATTTGTTGTTTGCATTTACCTGTTTAACAATGCCCCCTTTTGATCTTAATCAACGTATTCCCAACTATTAACGTGCCACATGTGGGTAAAGTCACCACCATCAGGAGTTTCCATTATTAGTTCACCTTCAGCGTCAAACCATCCGTACAAATCATACATTTCGTATGTATCATACCTTACTTTGCGCCCATCTTCTGGAAAAGTTGTTTTGTCTAATTTTATTTCGTTTTTGTACATAACTACAACACTTTTGATCTATAGCCACTTTGTCCTGATTTAACAGGTTCATAAATAGTAGCTACTTCACCCGTTTCGTCGTCAACAACCGTTACCTTACTTTTAATTGTTTTAAGGAATTTCTCACGTTCTTCTTTACGCGCCTTAGCTGTTTTAAAGTCAGCGTCTAAGCGTTCCCACATTGTATCCTGACAACTTTCGTAAGAATATTTCGTTCCTATCTCTGCCGGGGTTAACTCAACGCCATTTAGAACGTATTTATCTCCCTTCTGTGCCAATGTTTTACCATAAACGTAGCTTTTTACGTTTTCTTTCAAAGTATCGGCAAACAGGCTTAATTTGGTCGCTAACGTAAAGAGGTCGACAGAATCACGCGTCCCATCAGCCACTTCGTTAACCAACGCACGTGCTAAAGTATCAATACTTGCAGCGTCAAGCTGTTTTAAAGTAGGTAGTACCCGTGATAAACTTTGTGAGGGGCTTGGTAGTTGTAGTTCCGCTATTTCTTGTTCCCTGTATTCTTGGAAATCTTTTTTTGATGCGCTCATTTTGTTTCAGTTTTTAAAGGGGGCGGATTGATTACCGCCTCACCTTGTGTTTGTTATTTGGGTTTGTTAGTATATTAAAACGGGACTTCTTCAGAGTCTAAGTCTGCGTTCATTTCCTCAAGGAATGTATCTTTTGCGCCCGTTTGCGCTCCCTTTGAGTGTAGTGCCTGATATTCGATTGATAGCTTCATTTTATCCTTAATGAAGTCCGGCAATGTTTCAAACTTAGCTTCGTCCCAATCATCGTATGAAAGGATAAAAGTAGGGTTTACTTGTGGCGGGCAGGTCATCCCACGCATTACAGGCACAACAGATGAAATTTCGTCAAACTTCCGGGATGGGTCGCTCTTTGATGCCTTGTGAGTTATGTTAAGCATACACGGCACGCCAATTAGTTTAGTGATGTCAAAGGCTTTTGCTTCTTCTTCGCTAAAGGCTTTTCCACGCCATGATGTAAGCATAGCACGTAGGTTTGCTTTTTCCGCCATTGATAGGGTAAATTCCTTTTCGATGACAATAGGTTGTTCACCTTTAGCCGGGTCAAATACCTTAGTAAGATTTGGCATTTCCCACCCGATACGGACTTTTTGCAGTTGTTTTGTTTGCCCCAAAATATTTTCGGGAACTGTACCAATCTGAACCATACGATAGCATCGTGCTAAATGTAGTCCGGGTTCAATTAGTTCTTTTACGATTGAATTGTTTGTTGCTGTAATAGCCATTACAAATTGTTTTAAAAATGTTTATAGAAATATAGTTAATTACTTTTTAATCTTCGCCTAATTTTACTTTAAGGCTTGCAAGTTCCAGTTCTAAATCGGCTTTTTGCGCTTTAGTTTCCTGTAGTTTTTTTGAGTGCCAATCAATGTCAAAATTGAGTGACCTTAGTTTTTCTTCTGCAAGCTGAATGATGTTTTCCATTTTATCTTACTGCTTTAAATATTACTTGTTTATAAGTTTTCCATTTGTGGCGCAATAGCCGGATTGAATTATTACTGTCAATGAGTTTGTCACCGATGTATGCGTTCCAGTATTTAATTTCTTTGCGCTCCCGTTCGTTCTGTTGCTGTTTTTGCACCAGTAACGTCATTAAATCCTTTGCCATGTCGTTAATCTATTTGAGTCCAGCAATCAGAACAACAACCGCCCTCTATTGTGGCGTTACAACATTTGGACCGTTTGCGATCCCTGCTATTAGTTTCACCGAATATTATTGCATCAGCTTGGTAAACCGGAATTTTTGCGCCCACTATTGCAGCATGGTTATAAATTGCGCTCAGGGTCTTATTTAATGCTTTGTGACTGCTTAACTGTTTCATAATGTTTTGAGTTTAATAATTTACCAACTTGCCATGTATTCAAAATCCGCTTCGCTGTTGTCCTCTTTTAAAAGATTGCTAATAATTTCAACAGTTTTTGCGCAATCGTTATAATAATATTCGTCATAATCTGTTGACCCAAAAAAGAAACCGGGTTGGGTTGGGAGTAATTCTGTTGCATTTTCGCGCTCTTTTAATACGGTTTCACAAACTTGCAAAAGTTCCTCTAATTTGCTTTTATCCACGTGATAAGATTTGCAATCATCCACACCGTTTTGAACGTTTTCTACAAACCATGCGTGTATATGGTTTGCTTTGCGCCAATATCCTACATTTTCCTCAATGTAGCTAACACGGTTTAATTGTATTGGCAGTTCTTTACAATTTTTGCCAACAGTTAAATAAATACTTCCTTTAACATTGTTATGGTCGTAATTCGCGCCCACGTAGGTGCGCTTTTTAAGGTACATATCGAGTCCCATTGTTTTTTATGTTTATGACTGTTTAACGATTTAATGTTTTGTTATTTCCCGGCCTGTTGCGTTAGTTCCACGCCCAGAGGCCATTACGTTTAAAGTTACTTTGTGCTACAAGCACTTCAGCACGTTCTGAAGGTGACTTCGTGCCGATTCTTTGCGCCATCTTTAACTCATTGATTAAATCGGCTTCATTCTTTTTACTTTGGTTTTTGGTTTTCATTTTAGTATGTGTTTACAGGTGGATGCGTTAACATGCCATTTACATGATCTAAAAATTTGCGTTTTGCTTCGGTTAGACTGTAGCCCATATATTGTTGACTAATACGTAAACCGTTTACAATTGTACTTAATCTAATTGCGCCCTGAAAGGTTCTTTCTACTGTTGTTTTCATTTCTCAAAAGTGTTAATAGTTATCGACTGTTTATTTACTTCGTGACTTTCTTTAAGTGTATCTAACTTTTTTAAAAGTGTGTTTATATCAGATGTTTCAAATGTACACGTAACATCTAAGAAGATATAAGTTAGTTTGTAGGTTTTTTGCGCTCCCATCTGTTAATCGTTATAAATCTTACAACTTAAAATATTTTGCCGCTGATCTGTTGCGGATAAATAACCCCGTGTTAATCTAACTGCCTGAGTTATGGCGTTTGCCCTAGTTGATGCGTACACTACTTTAGGTTCGCAATTGGTAAAAATGATTTTGTAATACATTGTGTGACTGTTTTTAAAATAGGGGCTAAAATAAGCCCCGTAGGTTAATTATTTTTGTTGTTTTGATAGTTTATACTGCCTTACTGTGAAAGTGGCTTAAAACGGCTTTAAATACGTTACGTAAATCTTCCGTTTCTTTATACCAATTTACTTTTTTAATGATCTCGATTAAGTTAGCCAGCAATATTATATTAATGATAGCTAAGGGGATAATAAATTTTTCCATGTTATGATTTTTTTAGGTAGTTGTTAATATTGTTGATTATATTCAGGCCTTACAACCATGTTACACACCAACACCTCAAAAGAAGTCCCCATAATTTCAGACAATTCTAGTGCTTGCTGATCTGCGAATTTTTTACTGTCGGTCGCTAAGTGTATAGGCCCACCGATTTCTGATATTAAATAAATTGTTTTCATTTTTTTGACTGTTTTAAATGTGTGTTAATTAGTTGTTAGTTAGCTTGAATTGGTTGATTATAATAAGAGAACGAACCAACGGTAAAAAATCCCCGGTTTCTGTATTTACTATCTCCGAAAACCTGTATCTCATTTATAACCTGTCTGGCAAAAGATAGTGATTCACTTTTAAATAAATCGAACCCGCAAAGGTCATTATTAACATGCGATACTGTGTACCCTGTTAACCTGTCGCCCTCAATAAGAAAATGTGTGGGTATATGGCTTTTTGACATGCCATTTATTGAGCCTATTCGAGTCCAAAGTGATTGCTGAGCTATTGGAGTCATTTTGATTAATCTGTTCATATTTGACTGTTATTAATATTAGCTACATTGCTAATACGATACAAATGTAATTAATGTTTTTAATTTGTCAATAGTAATTATGAATTATTTTAATCTTTTATCATAAGTAGTTGATAATCAATCTAATTATTTTTAGTGTTTATTTTCATTTGTAATTATGAATAAATGTATATAGCTTTGCATCCATGCAATTTAAAGAAATAACAAGCCGGCTTAAAACCAGGCGTAAAGAATTAAAACTAACCTTACAACAGGTAAGTGATTTAACAGGTGAAACAAAGCAATATATAAACATCATAGAAAATGGGGCCAATACTAAGTTAGATAAACTGATAGTCCTTTGTGATGCGTTAAACCTACAAATCATTCTACAGTCTAAATAAAGCCATATAAAGAACGATCTATTTTAAAGCTATAATTTATAAAAGCAAAGCACCTCAATAGCTTACAACCCGGCTAAATCGTTTCTATAAAACTCCATACAATTTTCTGTTAATCAAACGATTGATTTATTTTTTAAATGTATCTAATACAGTTATTAATTAGTTTACCCCTATTGAACAAAGTTTAGTAGTGCTATACAAGTTTTTGGCTTGTTTTTGGTTGCTGATTCTACTTTGAAACTCAAAGTACTTTTAAAACCAATGTCAAACAAACTTGACATTTAATAAACGTAGTAATGACATTTAATAAATGGTAAACCTTAACTAATAGTTGTTAGTTTCTGCTTAACATAATACTAGTTATGCAACTACGTGTTACTACATATAGTATTAGTTAAAAGCGATTACACTTTTACAAGGGACTATAAGCACCAAACAGTTAACACCCTGCTACCACTTTCTTTGAAAGGATCAGCCTGCTAATACACTTTACAACAGGTTTAAAATACTTTTTTGAGGGGGTGTACCCCTACCCACCCCCGATACTTTACCCCGGAGGGGGTCAACGGGTTGAAAGCGGGGGAGGGTCCCTACTGTATAAACACGTAACATTTTTTGACAAGGTTACCCTACTGTACAAACAGATAACCTTTTTTCAAGGGTTACCCCCTTACAAAAAGATAACACGCTTTAACAATATAACCAATATGGTGACATCACCACTATGGTAGTAAAACAATATAAGTTCTTATACAAATTTAGGGGGTAAAGTAGGGTGTAAATGGGGGAAGAAATAATAACCATATACTATTTATAAAAAGGTTAGAAAAGATAAGATAATGGGTCTTTGTAATTGGTTTTATATCAATACTTTATAAAAAGTGAGTTATAGTTTAAAGCGAATTGAGTTGTGCTACTATGCGAATTGAATTGGGGTGTAAGAAATATACTTTACATTTAAATTTGTATATGTTACATTTAGTTGTTATATTTGTTTACAAAACAGAATGTATGGGTAATAAAAGATTTGCTATAATAGAGGAGCGTGTTAATCAAACTACTGGCGAGTTTGTAACGTCAAGAAAGTCGGTAAGTGTTGAAACAGATTCAGATAAATTCTTTATGACATTTATTAGTGAAATGAGTTCTTTCTATAAAATCAATTGCCTTACCGATGTTAAAGTTCTTGCAGCTTTATGTAGCAATGCTCAGTTCAATAGTTATACTGTTTTATTACCGCCGTCTGTACGTAAAACAATAATGGCTGATTGTGGTATTAACACTCAGACAATGAGTAATAGTATGAAGCGTTTAAAGGATTTAGGGCTTGTAAGCGGTGCTGATGGTGAATATCATATCAACCCTAATATCTTTTGGAAAGGTTCAACCAACGAAAGAAAGAAACTGTTAGCCGACAAAGGGCTTGAAATCAATATAAAATTCACGTCAAAAAGCGTAGAAGAAGAAATAATAAAATCTGAAAATAAATGACTGAGGAAACACTAACCACCCAAGAAAAGTACAAATGGTTTGATAGACCGTGTGTACAGGTAACAAGTAAACAAATAAAGGCTTATATCATTGAAGATTACGTAGCTAACGATAGGCATATAACAGACCTTTCAAGGGATTATGGCCTTACAAGAGATAAAATATATGAGATTATTTGTATGTACTATAAGAAACCGGATTACACTTTAACTTTAGCGAGCAGGGTATGACCTCAAACTTTGACGCAGTAATAAAACACCACGTAACAGAAAATGGTAAAACAAATTGTTACATATCATTTATTAACCCTGTTTATGTTGATTTATCTATTGCTGAAAGGTTTATAAATGGCGAGAAAGTAACGATTACGATTAAAACCCGTAGAAAGGCACGTAGCTTGCCCCAGAACGCTTATCTCCACATGGCCTTACAAATGATAGCAGAGGAAACGGGTAACAGCTTAGACAGCGTTAAAAGCACCTTAAAAGCGATGTACGCTAAAAAGCCACTACTGGATAAAGATGGCGACCCTATCTACGATAGTAAAACAGGTGAACAGGCTTTCTATATACAGGATACAAGTGATATGGATACGCAAGAGGCGGCACAGTTTACCGAAAACGTAAAGATGTTTGCCATAGACTTCTGTAACCTTGTTATACCTGACCCTGACGAACAAATTGACTTTAAATTCAAATAAATATTCAAAGAACATTGATTAAATATACAAAATAATTTCTACATTTACAACGGTTAATTTCTTCTCATCAGTTTTAGTGTGTTTTCATTTTGGTAGCCCCGGTTCGTGACTGTTTCCGGGGCTTTTTTATTTAATTAAAAAAAT
>Ga0007859_1000173_pt1 | contig 18046 bp, 22 predicted proteins | sample CryBogCBH27Jul07_FD_71222 | JGI IMG/M metagenome (GOLD analysis project Ga0007859, IMG submission 71222) | Freshwater microbial communities from Crystal Bog, Wisconsin, USA - CBH27Jul07 | ecosystem: Environmental > Aquatic > Freshwater > Lake | place: Crystal Bog, Wisconsin, USA | collected...
TAGAATTTTGAGGCCTGGCCGCCTCCGGCGTTAGGTCCGGCAAAAGATAGCAAGAGTCGAGCAAGTCACAGACGATATAAATGATTGTTCTTTGTAGTGGCTCTACTGAAAGTAGCCAATAAAAAGAATCGGCACAGCCGCGAGAGAGAGTAGCCATTACACGAAATACTTTCGTATTTCGTTTCATGCGCGCAAATGCTTCAACATAGAATTTTTGTATCGTCGATTAATTCATACATTTGCAATTGCCGGCCAAAAAATATTTTCTCCGGTGGTTTGGTTCTAAAGAAAAAACATCTAGTTTTTTTACTGGCCCCGGCCCCGTCGCTTGCCTTCCACAATCTGTGACGGGTCGACGTCAGTCCATCTGAACCGCTCTGACTTGCTCAGCCCCTTCATGTCTGCCCCCAAGTGCTGCCGCTCCTGCTGTCGAGTCCGGCCACTCGGTAACGACTGGAACTCAGAATTAAAAACATCTAGTTTATTTTTCTTAACCTTTTTTTCAACTTTGGCCCGCGTCTTGGCCTGTATCAACTTGTCAGGCTTGCTTGCCTGCGCAAGTCGCGTCACCTTCAACAGTTGACGCACTCCAACGCGCGCCCCGTTGTCCAGTGTTGCGGTTTGCCCTTTGACTGAGACGATTTCATGCTGCTCGTCCCTAAATGTTTCATCGTAGGCACGACTGAATTTATTTCTCAGAACTGCCACGCGCACCACATCCCCGGGTTTGAACTCGACATGATATTGCTTATTGATTTTTTCCTTCTCATGGTTCAAAATCTGCAACGTCTCCGTATTAGATTTCGTTGCTGCATCATCGGGCGCGATGTTGTCAATGCCTGCATTCGGTGTTGAGTTGTATGCCTTGATTATTCTGCCTAACTCGGGTTTGTATTTCGTGGTTTGCTCATGCTTCATGTATTTGTAGATGGCATTTTTGACGGTTTTCACTGCTCTGTCGATGATTCCCAACGGTTTATGATCGTTGACGTCTACCATTTGGTGAACTACTTCATGCTCTTTCATCAATTTGGATGTCTCCCGGCTTTTGAACCCGCTTTCACGGTCTGTCAATATGACATCTGGGTCATGGTCTTCAAAGAATTCTTCAAGGCCTTTGATAATGCTGGGCTCAGTTTTATCTTTCAAAAGGTATGCGGTCAGCTTTCTCGTAAAAATGTCAATGATTAACATTATCCAACCATAGCCACCATTCGACCGGCTAAAATTGGTCATGTCGATCAAATCCATTTCATACCGTTCGTCCGGGTGGAATGCTACCACATGCCCGGGTTTCTTTCGTTGTTTCTTCTGCGTAAAAACTTGGGCTACTTTCTGCTGTGAAAGAAATTCATCAACAGCCTTCAAAGTTGCTTTGACGCCGTGCTTTTTGGCTAGTTCATATAGTTTTTTCTTTCCTGGAAAATTATAATGTTTATATAAGTCTTCCAAATTATTCATGACTTACGTTATTATTATAGCGTAGAAATATAATTCTCAAAAAATTTATTTTTTTTGAGAATTTCATATAGAATAATTGAGAAAATTAAATTTGTATTGGATTTATAATTTGATTTGGATATTTTCTTTTTTGGTGGCTCGTGATAATGCGACATAACGCGCTGTCTCATCCATTCGTTCAAAGTTCCAATCCCAAATTGTATATTTTTTCTCAAAGGTGCAACCCTGGCTCACATGGCATGTAATGCAGTAGGCCGGATAAAACATTGATGAAAATTTATCAATCGGCATTGTCATTTCCTCTTCATCGTTGAAAAAACTAAATGTTTTATTTCGTGTGTCAATCTTGGACACGACAAACATTTCAGAATTGTAGATTTTTTCTTTCTTTAAATTACGATGGGCAACGATTGGCAACCCTTCATAGACTTGGGTCAATTGTGTTTTTTTGTTGATGCGTGACGGGAAAGCCTGGAGGGATTCCTTACCATTGTTGAACTTTTTCATGCATAAATCGTTCACGAGTTTTCTAGTGACATGAGTATACGCAATATTCAAATCAGTCAACTCTTTAAACGGAAATTGAGACGGTCGAACCCTTTCAACATTGGTATACAGTTCAAATAATTCAGAATCAGAGCGGCGACATTTGGTTAAATTGATCCGTTGAAAGTCTACCAGTGTAAACAGGGCCGCGCTGTCCTCATAAGTTCCTTCATAACGGTCCTTGACCGGCTTGAATTGTTTAAAGTCACCAATAATGATAAATTTCATTTTTGGAACATAACGGCGAATCATGTGGAAGAATCGATAAAATATTTCTTTGACCATTGAAATCTCATCAATAATCATATAATCAACATTATTTAGACTCTTCAACAGTTTCTTCTCATAATTATTCGAGAGAAACAACGATAGATAGAATTTATGTAATGTTTGGCCTCCAATGTGTGACGCTGCCTTATTGGTTGGTGCCAACTTGATGCATTTCTTCCCTGAGTCCTCGATTTTCTTGATAATCATTTTTGCTAGTGTTGTTTTTCCTGCTCCGGCAACTCCAAAAACGCCGCAACTTTTATTAGATTCGAAAATCTCATTTGCAATTTCTTCAAAATTATCCTTTTCCTCAAAATTTCTAAACTGAAATTCTGAGGGGATAAACTCCCCAACTCTTTTGAACGTGCATACTCCTTCACGTTTTAAAGGTTTTATTTTATCCATTCGATATTTTCGAACTGTTTCCTCAGAATCCCAAAAAATATTTGAAATATCAATGAGGTCACCACGGTATAAAATAGCGTCAGTATTTCTTTCAAGTGGTTCGCCTCCATTGACTCTGATGAATGTTTCAAGCTTATGCAGTTCCATTGCTTCCATGGCTACAATTTGATTATACAGCGGCAAGAACATGTCATCTTTATTCAGGTTGAATTGTTCAAAAATGCTATAAATGGTGATATCTTCATTAATTTTTCTTGAAAGGACTTGTTTGACATTGTCACGGGCAAGTTCCCGAGATGCTTCATGCTTTGAAGTGGTCAAGGTCACATGTTCCATGCTTGAAGATTGAATGCCCCAGCAACCGACAAAACTGTTGACAATCTTCTTCCCTAGTTTTGTATCTTTGGACATATCCAATAAATATTGAATGAACTTGTTAAAATAGTCGTTGGCGATGGTAAACGATGGTAAGAATTGGTGAGTGATTTTCATTTGAATCTTTTGTTTCAATGCATATCGAACCAAAACCCAATTATACCAGCCATTACCACGAAAGGGGAAATAATTATCAGTTTCAACAAAGTAATAACCACATTTAATTTTTGAGCCGTCATACTCGGTGGGATAATCCATGACTGAATATTGAGGATAATCATACTTTGAATGAAGAACCAAATTTCGGCGGCATTTGGCATGGTCAATTTTATGACATCCTGAAATATCGAGTTTGAAATTCTTTTTCTTGGAGCAGTATAATTTTTCAATAAATGCCCACTGCTTGAAATGGTGGCTCTGAATAATTTCAAGTGACTTTTCATTAAAGGTTGATGCAATTGGGTCAGACTTGATGAAATCTGAATTTTCGCGCTCTTCCTCGGTCTTTTGTAAATGGCACGGCTTGCACAAAGCCTGAAAATTATCAAAATTATTTGAGCCGCCATTTGCCAAAGCTTGGATATGGTCGAATTCAAATTTATCAGTCACTTCATGACAAATTCGGCATTTTGACTCCTGATTTTGAATAAGTTCATCTTGTTCTTCAGTAGTCAGAAATCGTCTTTCAGTCTTGAAGAACTTCTTGCGAAGGTGACCAATGAGACCGCCAATGCGTTGATTCTTGAATGGAATTTCAGCCGTGTCGCAAATAGCCTTGATGTCTTGCCATGAACATTTATCAGCCTTGTTCGGGTCGCAAATAATTTTGACGGTCTCATTTTGAAATTGAACAATGTTGTGATGTTCAGATTTTAAATGAGGGACTTTTTGAAATGTTTTGATGTAATCATAAACCTCATCGTTGATGCTTGATTGATTCAAATAAACAGTTTTGTTCTCCATCTTCAACGCCTCGGCGAATGTTTCGGCGCTGACGAATTCGAATTCTTCTTTGTCTGGCTTTGATTCGACCTCAAGCATAGAAGAGACAATATGATTCTTGTTGACCTTCTCAGATTCACCAATTGATTTTAATGAAGCCTTGTCAGTAATTAAATACATATGACCATCAACCAAATAATAAACAATTGGTTTGTAATTGCTGCTGCTTCCCTGAACACTCTTCTCGAAGCAGTTCTCTTTAGAGTCAAAGGCATAAAGTGAAATCTTCTTCAATTGACATAAATGCTTAATCATTTCTGTTGTCACTCCTGAATCAATTGTGAAATCATGAGGGAAGCAATCATCAACCAAACCAAAATCTAAATCATAAATTTCGTTGTCGTGGTTGTATTGATTCTTATAGAATTCATTGAAGATATCGAAGAGCTTCTCTTTAGTCATTTTGAGTCTCTTGGCTGGGTTTGATAAATGTTCGGCTAACAGTTCATAAACGCACTGACCGCCCATATCATTATAAGCCTTCTTATCGATTCCCTCGGCATGCTTCAACCAATCACGGCTTAAAGTGTAAGCGTTTCTCATCGGGATTCGATTCATTGGTCGGTCCTCACTGGCAACAGCAGAAACCACATAGCGGAAACCCTGTAATGATTTCTTGATATCTGAATCGTCATCATATAAGCCGCTAAAATCGTAATCCTCAAAGTCGGCGACAACATCCTCATACTTTCTCTGAATATCTTGCTTTTTGGCGATGAATGTTTTTAAGGCCTCCGATTTGATTTCATGGTTTGAGCCGTGCTTCTTTGATTTTGGATACTCATATTTAACATCAGCGAACACTGTGACCTTAAAATGTTTAGCAGTCTTATTCAATACTTGATTATGAATTTTCTTAAAATCTTTTTTGGTCAGAACAGCGCCGTCAATCTTTTTGATATGCTTGATGGTTCGATACAATTGCTTAAGCTTTTTATACTTGGCACTTTTGGCCATGTCTTCAAAAAACTTGATTGAACGAGCATCAACATATTTGGCGTTGTCTTCTAATAATTTCAAAGTAGCATCTTCTGCTTTTTGTAACTTTTCAGAACTTCTCATGACTGGTTATATATTATAGCTTAGATATTTTATCTTTAAAACCAGAATTAAAAAAACTAGACTATTTTATTTTGAAAATGGATTTAAAGAAATTATTTAAAGGTTTTAAATAATTCATTTTAATTGTTAAATTGAGACAATGATATCAGTATACTCTGTTGTTTTGCCTGTGATGCCAGAATCATAAGTACGTAGTTCAACTTTATGTTTGATATTATTATTGAATAAAAACTGAAGGAACAGCTTCTGTATCTTTGGCGTGCTCGTTTTATACTTGAACGAAAATGTGTATGTTGAGGCGTCTTCAAAAGTGGGCATCATATCAAAAAAATTTGAGCTTTTATAAAGATTCTTTTTGCAAAAATATTCAAGTTGTTGTAAGATTGTGTGTGACATTTTTATTGTATATATTATACAATAGAAATTAATTCTTTAAAACCTTTTTAAAATTCTTAATATATTTTTAAAACTAAAATTTCTAGATATTTTTATTCGGCCAAAACTGGCTCGGCAAGATTGGCAAGGCGTTTAAAGTGTATCTTTCGTTTTAAGTGTCTAAGCATGCACCTGCTCAGAACAGTCATCCCGCATTCACATGTAACATCTCTTTTAGTTTGATGATAGTAAGCGTTAAAATATTGGTCATTAATTGGGATAAGTGTTTCAGATTTTCGACCTCGTTTTTTTAATTCGACATTATTTTCCATATTTTTAGATATTTTTATATTATTAATATAATATAGAAATTATTCTTTAAAACTTTTTTATTCCGATTCAACCTTGGGAACCGGGGCGCGCTTTTTCTCCTTTAACATATTCTTCATGAGTGCTTTTACCTCGTCGTATTCAGGGGTGCCCTTTGCAGCAAATGGATGGCCTAAGCTTTCGCATGCGTCTTTCCAAATCTGACATATGTCATCTGCTTCACTCTTGTTCACCCCGTCAATGTAGAAACTAATTTTATGGGTATTCTCTGGCGCCTTCCACTTTTTCACTTCGGGGTCCCATGTGCAGCGGTAAAACTTAAGGTTCTCTCTGTGGTCATAGACGTTGTGGCCTTCGATGTATCCGTTTTCAATTCTGAGCATTATATAAATGTTTGTATATATTATGCCCAAGAAAATATTTTTAAACATTTTTTAAACCCAAAATTTCTAGGACAAATTAAATTTTATAAATTTAATTTATTAACATAAAATTTCATTTTATGTTGTCATTTTTTTAAAACTATTTTTCATGACCTGAAATATCGTCTTGTAAAACTTTCTTGCGTTCCTCTAAAATCTCGTCTAATAGCTTTTGTTTTTCCTCTAGTAGTTCCTTCGGTGGTGCGGGCGGTTGCTGAATGTCCCACTGATTGGCATTTCCTTCAACTTCGACTTCTTCAAACGTCAAACGCAGCGACCAGTCAAGATTTCCTAATGACAATGAATAACTTAAACTATCTGATAAATATAATGATATGTTATCAATGACCTTATTAGTCAATATAACTTTCAAATTATTCGAACCGTCATACATCAACCACGAACCAGGCAGATTGTGGATTTGAATTTTGCATAAAATATCAGAGGTGACGTCTTTCTCAACTAAATTTTCAGTTGCTCCAAACTGAACAAGAACATCAGAACGAATGTAAATGCACGGATTCGGATTAACTAGCGCCTGTTGTGTGGATGTTGAAATGGTAGAGGCATTGGTGGCATTATAACTGAATGTCGTTGAGGCAGCATATCCAAACATGGCGCCTAAATAGTGATTACTGTTAAAATTCAAAGTCAATGAAGTGGCCACATTATCATATCCAGTCAATAACAAGGAACATAAGCCAGTTGTTTTATTATAAGTAAAAGTTAAATTAAGCGATGGATACACAGCTAAAATTAAGCTCTGTAATGTTGTCAGTAAATCTGTAATGATGTAATTACCAGGCGGGAAGGTAATGTTGAAGGTAGTATTAACCGAAGCCTTGACATAGGTCACACTCAAAACATTCATATTATTGTTTGTGTTCAACTGCTTGAAATTGAAAGGGATTTCAGCACTACCGACCGTGCAAGTGAAGAAGGAATTAGGACGAGTCAGAATGATAGGCTTTCTCATATTGATGACAAAATTGTCAGAGGTGCCGCTTGACCTTTGGGAAGATGAAATGAAAACATTATAGGTATTAATAACACTCATTTGTTAATATTTATAACTGAGAAAATAAAACTTAATTAATTATTGATCGAGCTTTAAATCATCGAGCAGCACTTCGGGGGCTTTCTCGGCGGCTGGCTGTGGTTGTGGTGGCTGCTCCACCTTCTTTTTGCGTCCTCTTGTTTCATTTGGGTTTTTGTATTTCTTATACATTGTTTCTAATGTATTTCTGATAACTCGTTTTCTATCAGAAGCATCAACAGGGTTCTTAAATTGGGGGTGATTCATAAATTCGGAGATGGTGATGAAGTCGTCTTCATTTACGAAGGAGCCTAAGCTCAGTTTCGGTTTAACTGCAAGCATTTGTATATACATTATGGGAGAAAATAATTTAGATTATTTTTATTTATTATTTGCCCAAAAATTAATATCTAAGATTAATATATACAATGGTTAAGACAAAGTTAATCAAAGAAGCTGGCCAAGTCCTGAAAGTGGATGACGAAAATGAATTTATTCAAAGAAAGAAGCAGCCTAAGGAAATCATCGAGGTATCATACTCAGAGGCGAAGAAACTCGCAAAGAAGCCCATGTCAGACAAACAAAAAGAGAATGTCGCCAAACTGGTTGAGGCTAATCGACTGAAGTGGGAAGCCAAGAAGAAAGCAGCAGAAGAGGCCAATAAAGCAAAAGAGGAAGAGGAAGACCAACGAAAGACATCGATAGTCGTGAAGCCTAAAAGAGTGTATCCCCCAAGAACCAAACAGGCACCAAAACAAGACCCAAAATATGAAGATGAATATGAGGACCTTCTTGAGGCTGCGCCTCGGCGCCAGCGAGGGAAGATATCCCTCGATGAATCAGATGAATCAGAGCCAGAGCTTGAACGTTCATTCACGAAGGAGCCACCACGCAAAGTGAAAGCCGAGAAAGCACCAAAGCAAAAAAATTCAAATGTTGATTTATATCAACAGAATCAAGAACTAATGAACAAATTACAAAAGCTTAAACAAATTGATGAGGCATTAATAAGAATGCAACCAGCAGACAACAAATATTTAAACCTTCTTAAGAACCGATGGTGAAATTCTTGTTGTAGTCAATTTTTCTAGCATCTAACTCTGAATATAATTGATTCAAAGCAGCAATCCTTTTCGGACTGCCCCTGATGAATTCAGAGATATATTTTGGTTGCCCTGCTGAATTATACATCAATGCTTTATTTCGAGAAACATACACATGAACGCCTTGCCATGGAATACCTACATCTTTCGATGATGAAGCAGCGGCTGAAAGTGTCGAGGTTGCCTGTGCTGATGATTGAGCCATGTGTAAAGGAATTTGACCTATAATTTCTTGTGCCTCCTCTTTTCCTGGATGTTTTACGATATTCGATATGGGGGCTTCCTTAATCAATAAATCTTCATTTCCAAGAGATTGGGGAAATTGATTTAACATACTGTTTTTCATTTTGAGTTCAATTTCATCTAATCTGTTCATGAGTGGATTGATATTTTGAGGTTCCGGCCTGTGAATGTAACCGCTAGGAACCGATGTAAACTGTGGCGGCAGTTGAATAGGTTGATGTCTTGGCGCCGCTCGTCGTTTTCGTCTTCGTGGTGCGGCATTGTGGATGTGGACAATTTGAGTTTGTCGCTGTGATTGCTTTTGTTTGGTGACTTTACCACCTTTTTTGAAATGTTCAGTATTAACATAATCACGGCATTCCTGAGGGAATGCAGGTGCTAAACCTAAATCTTCAAGTTTGTGAATATTCATATATATATTGTTATATATAAATATTTTTAATTAATCCTAATTAACATCCTAATTAACGTTAGGGAGTTTGATGTTTTCATCACGCAAAAACTTAGAAACTCGTCTAGTGTATTTGGTAGGGATCACGATTTCCCCAACTTTCACACGTGCCAACACATTGTCAGAATCATTCTTCTTCAAAAGGTATGAAGGGATGTTTTTATGAAGTGATTGGACATAACCACCAGCTTCAAAATGATGAGGTTGAATCATGTTGACTTCGTGAACCTGTAATCCAGAATTACGAACATTATTAAGTAATGTAGACATTGTATATGTTAAACTAGATTTTATTGTCAATTTGTTCAGAAATACTCTGTATTTCTTCAAATTATAAAAACTAAAAAATATAAATATTTTTTCAGTTTTTTCGAGCTTTGGCTTTTTTAGCCTTTGCTTTTTTGGCCTTTTTCCCAACGAGGCGAAGCCTTCCTGAATCCTCTGGATTCACCTTGCCGCCTTTCTTGAATGGTATCTTAGAACTTATCCAATTACCCGCCGCATTTCCAGCGGCACCACCAGCAGTGGCACCAAGTGGACCACCAGCAAGGCCACCCAATGCACCACCGCCTAATTTAACTATCCCTCCGAGAATATCTCCGAAAAAACCCATTGTATATACAAATAATTAGAAAAAATATAAAATCATAAGATTTTTTATTTTTATGACATTTGCGCAGCAAATACTGCGCACCAGCATCGCTGGGCGATGACTCACAAAAACTTATTTTTAAGTTTTGTGTTTCGTCGAAACCATTTTTTAAAGTAAAAACAAAATCGGGGCAATGAAATGGAGGTTCAAACCATTCGCGATAAAGAATTTAGTCAAAAGGTATTCAAGAACACCGCTTTTGATTTGTGAAATTACTTCTTCAGCGATGCTAAGAAATTGACTAAAAAAGAAAGGCAGTTGACAATCTTGTTTGGACTGCTAAGCTTCTTCTCATTCAAAAGACTATCATTGAAATCATTCGAGTCTTTGCATTGCTTGAATTTAGTAATGCAGTTAATATCATCATAGAAATCAACTTCGAAAAAGTAGCCATAGTGCGAAAACTGGATTCCATCTTGACCCATGAAACGCTCAACATTTGCAAGATACACTTTATTGTTAGCATCACATAAGAGGTAATCACATTGAAGTTTGCTAATGTCCGTATTTAAAAGGCTGTCGTTCATCTTGACGACTTTTCCATATTGAGAAATCAAAGGAATGTCATCATCGATATTTTTAGAGTAAATAATTATAATTTTTGGTTTGTTTGGCAATTTTGCGGCGTCAACTTGAGACTGAGTTAAACTAATAACATCAGGGTAGGATTGGATAACAGGGGGTAAATTTAAGCTTGGAACTTGAATACTCATTTTATATAATATTCTTTAGATATTTTTTAAACGCTCTACAATTTGTATCAATAAATTATTTTGTTCCTTAATTGTTTGTTCTAATGTATTTTGTTTCGTTATCAATTGTTGAATAACATCATTTTTGGCGTCTTCTGCTGCCTTTTTATCAGCTTCCATCATATCTATGACTGATTTAAAACCTCGTTGTTCTGCTTGAATTAATAATTTAGGTCGTCTAAAATTTCCGTTTTCATCTAATTGCGATTTATCACAGTATAAATGCTCTTGGCCTTTGAAATGCTGGTCGATGATGTGAATTGTTGGTTTAATTTGATGTCTTGTTTCATCTGTATCTAAATGTTTTTGTTCGTCTATGTATTTTTGAAATGGGTAAGGTTGAGTATCACTCATATATTATAACATTAGAAAAATAATTTTAAACATTTTAATAGTTATCTACGGGTAAGATTTGGACATTCACTGTCATTTGGTCGTTTGAGTCAGTGTTCCAACCGCTGGAATTATATAGATATATGTCATGCCATCCTAAATTTGGTAAACTGCTTATCACATAATCTAAAGGCACGGTGTGGTGATTACCTCCATTATTTGTAAAGTTGTTAAAGTAATAATATGTATAAGTTCCACCAGATTGAGAATATACCCTCACTGTAATTTGTAACATGTTATTTCCTCCACACCATCCCGAATATTTCCCCGATATTCTAACTGGACAGTATGTATTGTATCGATAAAAAGCACTAGTGATATTCACACCACCAGCCCACGCTACACTGTTGCTATAATAAACAGTTCTCATCATGCATTGTGCCTGTGTTACTGTTCCACCACTATTTGTATAAACTTGGGAATAATATGAACTATTTTGTGAGGACTGCATTGTAATGAGTCCTGTTGTTCCATTGATGCCTAAACGCTGGGTGCCGTTCGTTTGGAAGCTAAGACCCGAACCATTTTCACCCTGAATATATAATTGGGATGTATCAGCATATCCTATATATCCTCGTCGTGTTGTTCCTGCCGCTCTGAACTCAACATAGCCTGTGTTTGTTGCGTTTCCAGGTTGTATAAAAACATACCCATTGCTTCCTGTGTCGCCTCCTACACTGGTGAGAACATAATCACCGTTAATTACGCCCGCTACATCCAGTAAATATCCTGTGGTTCTTGTCGTTCCGTTCTTATTCAGACGCAACCCACCAGTTCCACCGCTATAATCTAAAACCATATCCACTGAGTTCGCAGTAGTTGGTTGGGACTTCCACGAATGATAAGCGGCTTGTGATGCGATATTATAAAATGTCGTTCCTGAACCGTTTGATGCCTGCTGACAGGCAATCGTTGCCGTCAAGTTTCCAGCATTAAAACCTACATGATATCCTTTTGTATATGCAGTTCCTGCTGAAATATCACCTATAATGAAGTTTTCTATTGTGGTTGCATTACCTGCTCCATTTGGTGCTGTTGTGCTTTGTAATGCTAAACCGGCGAATGAAGGGGTTGTTGTATTGAGTGCTAAGGCCGTTTTAGTGCTGTATAAGTTGCTTCTCAAAACATTTGAAACTATGGACAATGTCGTCCAAGTAAATGTTGGTGTTGCCCCAAGTGGCACATAATAAATATAAATGTAAATATTGCCGTTTGCTCCTTGTGGATAAGTAAAATTAATTTGAGATGTCCCGCCTAATGTTGGATTCGTTGAACCTATCGCAGTTCCTAAAGGGCTTTGAACCTGTATCTGAACAGGTGTTTTAACGTTTGACCAATTTGTATTAACCATGGTTAAAGTATAAGTTATCCCGCCTATCCAATTTGATAATATACGCATTCTAAATTCTGTTGTGGTTGAATTTGCTAAAGCTGTATATGTTCCGGATGCGTTAGATATTGTTGTTGGTGATACCGCAAGAACAGAACCAGAAGTTACCCCTGAATCTATTGTAGTTGTTAAAAATCGTGTATTACCTAATGAAAATGAGTTGCCGCCGTGTGTCATGGTCGCTTCATTTTGTGTTAATGACAACATATTAGGAATGATTGGGCTATATAATGCCAATGTAGGATTAGCTAAAGAACCGGATGACCTAATAGCGAATGTTGTGTTAGATGCACAACCGAACAAAAGGGCACTATCAGTATTTGTTGCCGAATAAACAGCAAGGGCTGAACCAGAACCACCACCCGGCAGAGAATCTGTAGTATTGTATACAGTTAAGGAACCTTGAGGGGTTGCTGTATTCAGTGTAACTCTGTTGTTGAATTGATTTGTTCCGGTATAAACATTATTTGAAACTAAAAGATTTGTCCCTACTGAAATATTACTAATTGCATTATCAACATATTTCTTATTTGCTCCATCTAATGGATTTGTAGGGGTTATCAAATTTTGAACAACTGAACCCATGCCAGTTAAGCTGTAAGAATTCCAATATAATGTATTTATACCTGATATAATTTGAGTATTAAACATTAACACTAAGTTTGTGTATGTTGTTGGAGTAAATGAACCGGTAAAAGTTGTAAATGTTGTGGTATTAGGTGGAATATTAAAAGATAATAACTGTAAACCACCTGATAAATAGTTAGGCGCGGGTGCTTCATCAATGAATATATTGGTATAATTGCTAGCATCTACACATTTTAATGTAATTGATATACTATATTTACTACCAACAGTAACAGAACCAAGAGAAAGAGAGGCGAAATTCGCCGTTGATGTTGATTGATAAATGCCGCTCGTGCTTGTGATGGTGCCGAAGTTGTTCCCCACGATTATAGAAGATGGAGAATAGCCTGATAAAACATTATTTAACTCGGTTCTAAGTAAACCAGTTAATGAAGCTGTGCCGGCAACATTTAAGGAAGAATTAGCGGTGATAGCTCCATTTAATGTGGTTATTCCATTAACCGTAAGGGATGAATTAGCTGTAATGTTTCCGGCAGATAATCCATACGTTCCTAAATTGGTATTGGCAGTGCCTCCAGAATATGGAACATAATTTAAGCCGTTGATTCCGAAGATGTAACCGGTTAAGGCTGACAATCTTGATGTTAATGATAACAAGTTCACAACATCATTATTATTTGCTGCTGCGTGGGCTGTTGTGATATTGTATGATGCCATGTTTAAATCAGCAGTGTTGCCCGTGTATTTGACAAGATTACTAAAATCTAATGTTTGGCCATTGATTGAAGTTGCGTCAATGTTTTGTAAACCATCTAAATTATATGGAAACATTCCTAAGTTTTGACCTGATAATGTATTACTCATTTTGAATTAAAATCTTAATTATTATAATACAGAAGAAAAAATGTTTAGCGTTGAAAAAAATAAACTATCAGACGATTTGATGCCGTTTGATAAACAGCTCACTCGATGTGATGACCCATTACCAAAAACCTATTTAACTTACATCATAAGTGGTATGAAGGGCAGTGGAAAATCGACGCTTTTATTAAATTTGTTAAAACGAAAGAGCTCACCATATTATAAATGGTTTGATAATATCGTTTTATTCAGTCCAACTGCGAACAAAGATGCTAAGTTTGAAAAGCTGGTGAAAGAATTGGATACAGAGGAAAAGGTGTTCACTGAACTTGATGATGAGAATCTTCAAAAGGCATTCGATATCATTCAACATTTTAATGACAACTTTGATGAAAAGGAAGAGAAGAGAAAACCGCACAATTTAATTATTATGGATGATTGCATACACATGATGAAAAGCTCACAATCTAAATCTTTATTGAACGAGTTGTTCACCACATCCAGACATAAGAAAACATCTTTGTGGGTTTGCACTCAGAAATACAATAAGTTGCCGACATTATTGAGAACGAATACAGATTGTATAAGCTACTTTAGAAACAACAACAAGGCAGATTTCAAGACTCTTGAAGATGATTTGAACATTGACCCGAAGCTATTGGAGAAGGTCTATGAATTTGCAACGGAGGAACCAAACAGCTTTCTACATGTGAATATGTTCAACGGCAAACCAAAATACTTTAAGAAGTTTGATAGAATCAATATAGAATAAAATGTTTAGTATTATATATCATGAGTTTACAAATCGTAATCAGTCAAACAGCAAAACAGCTTTACAACGTTGGATTATATGGCACATATGAATTAAAGTTATTGAATGTTTCATATTCTGATACTTTGACCACATCAGGCACTACATACAATAATTTTTTACTTCAGTTCGCCTCGGACCGTTTGAAATTGCCCTACTCAGCTGACCCGGGTTATAATGGAGCTGGTGGAAAAAGTCAACGCTGTTTCGTAATGGATACCATTCAGAAAATTAACAACATTGTTCAAAATCCAATTACATTCATTTGCACATTGGATGGGGTGATAGATATTGAATTGCAAAACTATGCTACTGCTACAACTGTCACACAAGTTTCATTTAATTCATGTGTTTTGAACTTTGATGTCAAAAAATTAGATTAAAAATATTTAGTTTAATTTGTTTCTATCTATGTGTATATAAAATGGGATTCTTCGGGGATATCTACAATAATATCAGTTCTGGTATTCATAAAGGCATTGATTATGTCAGAGATAAAGCAGCTCAGGCTTTCAACTGGGTCAAAGATACAGGTTTAGGAATGGCTAAGCAATACGGCTTAGACTTTTTAAAGAACCAGGCTCAAACCATGTTAAGTCAAGGAGCCGACATGATGAAACACGTCGCGCCGGGAATTCATGATTTGGTAGCGCATCATCTACCAGCTAGGCCACCTAGCAAAACATTCCAACGGAATCAATAAAAACAAATTAAAAAACATATAGAAAAAATAAAAATATTTAATATTTTTATTTTTATAAATGAACAATTTGACATTTATTTAATTTAAATAAATTTTTATGTATTGTATTATATATACAAAATGTCTTTAGCATCAAACGCTTCCAAACAATACGGCATCGCCGCCGCTATGTCCGATGTTCCTCTTTCCCTTGGTTCATCAACTCTTTCAAAGCCGTTACCATCTGAAACCAAGATTGTCTCAGTCCCAACTCAGTCAGCGGCAGCTGGCCCTGGTGGTAATCAAGTCTTTCAGCTCCCAACCGGTCCAGGCACTGGATTCATTAAGCCAAACTCAATGTATTTTGCCTTTGATATTGCTGCCACGAATGCGGGAGGTGGTGGCACTTGGAACTTTCAAGGCCCAACCCGTTCGGCGTCTTCACTTTTAAACAGATTAACCGTTCAGATCGGCAGCACCAACGTGGAACAAATCAACAACTACAACATTTTACACGACCAGCTCCTCTTACACACTGCCAACTATTCATATTTTAATTCTGACAGTTACCTTATTGAAGGTAGTGCCAGTTCGGCTTACGTTGGTTCTGCGACCGGTGTCACTGCTTCTTACACTATTCCCTTAATTTCTTCATTATTTAGCAACGAAAAGGCAGTCCCAACATTCCTCCTTCAAGGACCGATAACCATTCTTCTCGATTATAACTCATTACTGAATACCATTCAAGATGGCACGGTCGCTTTTACTGCAACTAACTACACCGTCAGCAATGCTCGCATTGTCTATGAGACTATTGCGGTTGATGAATCTTATAAACAGGGCGTGAAGGCTATGTTAGCTGAAGGTCGTTTATTCCAGATGAACCTCGTTTCATACATGTCGCTTGCTGTTGCTTTAGCGGACACTGTTAACTATTCTATTGGAGCCAACCTGTCAAGCGTTAAGGGTTTACTCTATTCGGCTTCTGCTGGCACTGGAACTAATGCAGTTGTTGCCTCGAGCAGCTTTGCATCTGGTCGCCCATTATATAACGTTGTTAACAGCAACAATGCATCATGCCAAAGCAATTTTAGAGTATATCTGGACGGCCGGTTAATCAATCAGATGCAGAACTTGAACACTAGAAATGCTGTCTTCTGTGAGATGAACCGCACAGTTTCCAATATGTTTGACACTAACTCAACATCAATCGACCCTGTCAACTACTTAAGCGCCACCTTTGTCGGTGGTATCAATACCAACAGATTCAACGAGAGAATGGCAATGTGCGGTAGCCCCTGCCAATCGTTAAATTTTATCTATGAGGCTCCATCGGGAAGCACTGCAGGAGGCAACTTATACGTTAATCTGATTTATGACCAGGTCCTTGTCATCGACGCGTTGGGTTCATGCTCAATGGTGCGCTAAAAATAAAACCTTTAGTATATTAATGTATGATAAATATTATGTTGGGGACCCTGACGAAGGTTCTGTTTTCTTCTATGTATCTGATATTTCACAAACTCTTTTAGATGTTTTGAAATCTGAAAACATAGTGTTTGAAATTAATGACGATGATACAACAATCGACGGAAAAGAATTCTTATACTTTTGCGATTTAGATAATCAATATATTCATAAATTTGAAGAAATAATGAATGAACATGATTATATATTATTGGAACCATGGTGGGCCAGAGGCTGATTTACTTTTTCATAACTTTACCACCTACTTTTAAAGCCACAAATTTGTTAGGGTCAATCAATCCGATATCCTCAAGCAGGTTCTTGCCCTTGATTCCTATATATCCTAATGAACTCGCCCACGGGTTAGCATTATAATGTTCTTTCATATGACCTAAAAATCGTAAGTCAGAATCACGAATGAGTTTTAATGCCTCCTTTTGTGAGACTTGACCGGAATCTCTCAAACCGGCAATATGACTGTAGTCCTTATCGTGCTGAAGTCCTCCTTCGTCGATTTTGTCGGTTGGTGGATGTGTTCGAATGTATTCGTCGCTTAGTGAATTGAATGGTCCTACATAATGAGTGCCGGTGAGGAGAGTTGTGCCTCTGTCCTTGATTGTGTTTTTGATGTGATGAAATGTTGAAATTGCCGAATCTTTGAGCTGTCCAAAGAATTCGCTTGCTTTGTCATAGATGTTACTGAAAAAACCCATATATAAAATGTATTAGAAAAAATAAAATAAATCTGTAAAGATTTATTTCATTTTTATAATTTGAAGAAAACTTTGTTTTCTGAACAAATTGACAAATATTAATGACTTAATATTTTTTTAGTTTCTGTTTCTTTTAACCTCCCTATAATGTTTTTGATATTCTCTAATTTTGTCTTTATTCTTAATATAGTAATCTTTCATATAGGTTCTTTTATATTGTTTTACTGTGTCGTTTGTGTATCGAATTGTGCATTTAATTTTGTTTCTTGTTGGTGGTGGTGGTTCACGATATGGAAAATCAAATGTTACAAGGTGCATATAATAGAGGTTAGATATTAAAAGAGATATAATTACTTTTAGGTGGAATAAGGTGGGTTGATAGCTTTCGTCTCAAATAGCGTTGACCCCAATATTTGGACTGATAAACTTTAATTTTCTCTCTGTTGATTGAATTATATTCTTTTTGGTAAGCTATGCGGCTTTCTTTGTTTTGTTCGTAATATGACATATTATATTGTTAAACATTTTATTTGCGAAAAATTCAGCGCCGCTTAAAATTAAACAAGCAAACATTTTCGAAGGGGCTATACAATCGCGCGTTGTTGAAGCATTTGCGCGCATGAAACGAAATACGAAAGTATTTCGTGTAATGGCTA
>Ga0007859_1000174_pt1 | contig 17985 bp, 26 predicted proteins | sample CryBogCBH27Jul07_FD_71222 | JGI IMG/M metagenome (GOLD analysis project Ga0007859, IMG submission 71222) | Freshwater microbial communities from Crystal Bog, Wisconsin, USA - CBH27Jul07 | ecosystem: Environmental > Aquatic > Freshwater > Lake | place: Crystal Bog, Wisconsin, USA | collected...
AATTGCATTCGGCGATATGTTGTAGCCTTGCTGGCTTAACGTCGCCGCAATCGCAGAAGGAGAGAAGCCTTGCTGCGCCATCTGAGCAGACAATTCAATCTGAGCCGTCGGCATCGCTTTAATCGACGCATCCAACAACCCATAGGAAGATGCGCCAGTCGTATCACCCAGTCCGCCCTTAGCCGCAATCGTATTGCCGGCAAAGTCATATTGACCAACCTGATTTTGCTGACCAGGCAATGGCGTCAATGGATAAACGTCGCTAATCGACGCCCCTACCCCATAGCCTTGCTGAGACATAATCGTGTCGATCGCACTCTTGGAGAAACCATTCTCCGCAAGCGTCACCGCATACTCACGCGCCGTGTTTAACTGATCTGCCGCCGTGCCTTGCGTCGGATCAATGCCGCCATTTTGTTGAGCCGTAACCGTCGCCGCAACAGTCGGATCAATGCCTGCATTAACCAAAGACTGCTCTTCAGTTAGTGCAAGATTGCCCTTTTGAGGCGTAACAGATGACGTCGTCGGACCCGTCGTTCCACTGCCCGTCGATCCGCCAGGAGTAGCAGATCCGCTATTCGACAATGCCGTCGCCCTGGCAATGTCCATCGCAGATGGCTGCGCACCAGTGCCTGTATATTCAGCCGGCATCTGATAGCCGTAAGACGGAACCTTATACGCCGTAACATCCGGATTGCTCTGCGAATAAGCCTCTGCCTCAGGAAGCATGGATATTTCACCAGCAACCTTCGCCTCAGCCTGAGCAGGCGTCTCGCCAGCCTTAATCAGATTAGCAACCTCAGTCACATACTGACGGCTTTGAGCATCCGTCGGCATAACGCCCGTATCTTGGCTAAAGGCGTTATTAATTAAAGACTGGCTGATCTGATCCTGAGAATACTGAGAACCAGGCTGACCCTCCGCGTAAATCTGGTTCTGCAACTGACCATAGGACAGATAGCTATTGCCCTGATTAAGAGCATAGTTCCGATACTCAGGAGAACTCTCAATAGACGCAATAAATGCTGTCGGCGTCTCTAGTCCGTTATTCAATTGCTTTGTAGCCGCAGCAGTCTCAGCCGCGGTCGGAGCACGGCCATAGTCACGCTGATAAACAGCAGTAACAAGATCAGCATTCTGCTTTTGATTATATGCAGAAGAATTCGTAATAGCCGCTGCTAGATCAGCCTCAGTTTGGGCGCCGCTGTTTATCTGCCCTGCCCAATAACTGCTTTGCTCAGCAGTCGGATCACTACCCAGTAACCGCTCATATATGTTCGTTATGTCCTGGCTGACATTGCCGGTAGACTCATAACCGCCCATGACATAGGCAGTGCTGCCGCCGCCATTGCCGCTACCAGATCCACTACCAGATCCACCACCACCCGATGGTGGACCGCTCGGAACGCTCTGCGTCGGCGTCGGATTAGTCGTTGGAGCACCAGGATAACCAGGACCATACAGTCCCGTATCGTGATAGTTCCCGTTCCATAGATCCAATGGATAGGGATTGTTCCATCTGTTATCCGCTTGCCAGGGCGCGCGCCACGTCGTCGGCTGCGTGACAGGCGTGCCAGGAATAACCGGCAGCTTGTCATACGATGGAAGATTATAATTCGCCGGATTATCGCTCTTGCTCAGCAGATTAAGATGATTGCTGCCATATGACGAAGCAGGAACGCTCGACGTAGATAATGGCTGAGACGCAGCACTCGGAGCAGACGTAGACGATGCGCTCATCGCCATAGGCGCAGCGCCTGACGCCATCAATGGCCCCATAACCGGAGAGCCAATGTCCGTCGATCCAATGTCCGTCGATCCAATGTCATTCAAGGCATACACAGGAGAGCCAAACTGACTGCCATCAGCCAATACAGGCGGAAGCAGGCTATTCGTCTGAGAACCTACCGGAGCAGTCGGATCAGTCGCAGTCGGATCAGTCGCAGTCGGATCGCCGCCGTCAGCAAGATGATGACGCGACAAGGCTAGTGCGCGCCGATATGCTCCAAAGCGAGGATCCTCTGCATTCATTACTCAGTCCCGCCCTTATATGCGGGATCAGTGCCCTCAATCGGATTCTCTTGCGCCTCAAGCCTATTCAACATACCTGGATCAAGCATCCGATTGACGATCGCCATCGCACCTGGCGTCTCTGCAATCTTCTCAGCTAATTGAACCGCTGCGATACGCTCCTTACTCTCACGATCGCGCTGCCTATTCGTCGCATCCAATACAGAAGCCTGATGCTTGCTCGCCGTCTCAATGCGCGCCGCTTCCAACTCAGCCTGCTTAGCCTGGATATCACGCTGACGGTTTACCTGATCCGCTTGCAACTCTGCGTGCTTCAATGCCAGTTCCTGGCTTTGCAATTGCAACTGAGCCATCGCAGTCGGATCTTGCGGCTGACCATTCGCGCCAACCTGATCCTTTTTAATCTGAGACTGAACGCTCGCGACCTTAGCCTGAGCCTCCATCGTCTTAGCGTCCGCCATCTGCTTCTGAATCTTCAGCGTCTGGATTTCAGCCATCTGATCGCCAGTAGGCTCATCACGATCCTGCTCAGGCTTCATAAACTGCTCTGGATTAGACCAGCCCATCGCCTTCAGCGCAGCAATGTCACACGCTACAGCATCATACATCTGAGGATTGGCAGCCTGTAATGCCTTCAACGCCTCAATCTTCATCTGACGCTGCATCTGGCTCGCCGTGTTCGGATCAGCCTGAGGCGTCAAATCATATGTGTTAATCGCCTGAACAAATAACTGCTCAGTCCATTCCGTTCCAGAAATACCCTTTTCAGCAATGAAACTATCCGGATGCTCCTTAAACGTCCGAATCAGCAACTTGAACTCTTCAGACTGAGCACGATGAAGGCGCTTGTGAACGCTATTCATCACCTTCGTCGCCTGGTCAATCATCGCCAGCGTCGTGCCAACAGGCGCATCCTGCCTGCCCTCACCAACAGCCAATTCAGCCGTGCCACCGACACGCTGACCAGTCTCAACAATGTTCTGAACAAGCGAGAACATCGCCGGCCCTGGCTCCTTATAAGGCAATGGCATCACAGCCTGGCTTATCGGAACGCCGCCCGTTCTAATCGTCGCCGCCCCACCTGGAGGCACACGGAAGATATTCGTGTTCTGACGCGCACCATTATCCGCCAGCAATAGACCTGGGAAATTCGCATACATGCCGGCGTCAATCATTTCACGCCATAACGCCGTCACAGCCGTCGTCGTGTTGCCCAGTATATGAAGCAGCCCGATATCGTAAAACCCAAGACCAGGCACAAACGTGAACTTAACGAAATTCCTGCGAGCCTTAGGAAGGACATCACCATCCTCACCAGTAGGCTCATCATAGTTCCGGGTAATGGAAAGAATTTCCCTGCTGGAGACGTCAATCGTCACCCGATACGGGATTTCTAACCCCGTTATCTTGCCCTTATGCTTGTGCTCAAAACCCACAATATCGAGTTCACAATAGCACTCATATATTTCACGATCACGGTCTTCAGGATTAACCGCATCTGGGCTAACCCCTTGTTGTGACGCCTTTTCAAGCTGCACAGCGTCAATGTCATTCTGGCCTGGTGTAATTAAATCAACATCACGATACACACCCAATATCTGTAAACGCTTCACAGTAGACGGACGCATCATGACTCTATGTGTCACTCTTCTTGCGTCTTCTAGTGTAACCGCCATGTTATTGACGATTAGATCCTCTGCATCCACAGTCTCTGATACTGGTCTCATACGCAGGGGACAGAAATAGGGTTTCTTGAAAGATGTTCCGCCGAAGCCAAGCATAAAGAGCATTCGGTCTGTATCTGGATAGTATTCGCTCGCCGTATCTGTGAGGTAGTGGTTGAGGTCTTGTTCTAGGGTTGTGGCGAGTTCATCTGTTTCTATTGTCGCCCCGTTTAGATCCACCCGAACCTTAACTGGTCCATCTGTAGGAAGCAGTTCAGAACGAGCATTCGCCTGGAACCGTAATACCGCCTCAAGCAACAATGGATGACGAACCTTGCTCATCCCCTCAACAGGAGCACCATCTGCCTGACCAGCAGAAGATCCATGCTCCATCTTTAATCCAAGCAGCCTCAATCCAGCAGCGCGATCTTCTACCCAGTCTTGGCGACTATCCAGGTCATCCTGAATGCCACGCAATAATTCATTCGATATGCGCGACAGTTCCATCTGATCGATATCGTCAACCAGATTAGCAAACCATTCAGCAGCGCGCTCAGCAGTATCATCCTGATCTACTGGCTTGCCATCAAAGCTAACCGTGATCGAGCCGTCAGGATGTTCGATTTCTAGTAATGGCTTGCCGTCATCAATGTCGTCAGCAACATCATCATCCTTAGATAATGATTCTAACGAACCTAATCCCGCCATCGGATCCTGGCGAATAGTATGCCGAAGACCCGGCGTTATAGGCATCGATCGGTCTCATTTTATAGTTGAACGATCCTATATTTCTACACGAGAACAGTGCTTCTGAATAGCCCTAAGCCAAATATAACGGTGGAGGCGCAGCACCTCGATGCTCTCGGCCAGCATCCAGCTTTTCAGTGTGTTCCTTGTTTCTGAGAAGCAATCCGTTCTTACGCATGAATGTCAAAGCCATCGATACGCAGTCAACCAGGTCATCATGCTTGCCCTTTGGAAACACAGCGCACTGGTTAATAACCGCGTCAGACCAGGTCTTCTCTGGGGCGTATATTATCCCATCATAAAACAAATGCTGAACTGCATAGAGCCGCGCCTGCTTGTCCATGCTTTTGGGATCAAACAATTGCAAACCAAAATCCTCGTAACCATACACACGCCTGATTTCCTGAGCGATCGATATGCCGGCTGCTTTATTCTCAATAACCAACTCATCGACCTTGTATCGAATACAAACCTCTCGAACACGCTCCATCAGATCATTAAATTCTAATCGCTCTGCCCAGGAATATATCAGCATCGTTTTTGGATGATCTTGCGTGTATTGACGCTGCATAATGGCAGTCGCCTCATCATCGCGCTTAATATAATTTCCCTGGACAGCAATATTGTCGCCGCCTGACCATATGCCCCACACAGTCATAGCAGACGGATCATTCTCTTGCTTCGTCGTAAAAGCAGTATCGACAGTCGCGAGCACATAATCAAACGGTGGATATTTATCACTATCCCACAATACCCACTTATCCCGCGGGATGATGCCGCCACCTCTAGGCTCCGGGCTTTGCTGAAATTGTCCAGCCGTCGCATACGGACCCATAATCCGCTCATCACGCTCAACAACCTCAAGCGGAAAGCGTGCAGGAAATAATAACTGGCCCTCTTCCGTGCGCTCATCCTCGAGGCCAAGCATCGTCGGCATTGCGCGCGCTGGATCATAGCGCATCGGCAGCATGATATGATCATAACCTAATTGCTTATCGAGAATCAGGCCGCTGGTATCGTCCTCACTCAAACGCTGCATGATCACGACTATGGCTGAGCGAATAGGATCCGACAAACGTGATGGAACAGCCTCAAGAAACCAATCATTTGTGCTTTTCTTAATCTGCTCAGACATCGCATCAGTCCATGACATTGGATCATCAACTAAAACACGATCAGCACGAACACCTGTAATTGTGCCGGCAGCAACAGCCTGACGCCAGCCAGTCATTGTATTCTCGAACTTGATTTTCTGGTTCTGATCACCCGTCAAACGAACATCAGGCCATAGCCTCTGATACCATTCACTCTCAACGACACGACGCATACGCAAGCCATCGCGAATTGCCAGTTCCTGACTATGCGCAACACATAGATAACGTGTCGCCGGCTTATTACGCGGACCCCATTCCCAGAGCGGCCAGAAGCACGTCAGAAGCAGGCTCTTCATGGCTCCTGGAATGACGTTAATAAGCAGCCGATTGTAATAAGATCCATCATCAAACTGGACCTCATCCGTGATCGCTTCCAAATGCTTGCAAATGAACCCTATGTGCCAGTTATAAACGTATGGCTGGCTTGGCTCGATGATCGGCCAGCATTGTTCAATAAAATAAACTAATGAACGACGTGACTTCTCCCGAACGATATCGAGTGATAATTCTTCAATATCATTCGCCGACAAATCATCGATATCAAATGACTTGAACGTCAATGCAGCCTCACCTTAGACCAGACAGCAAAACCATTCTCTGCAACTTCTCTCATCGTATGCGCAACTGAATAATAAAAGTCACGCTCCATCATTTCAGCAGTTTGAATATCGCTTGTCTGATTACATAACACCCTGGAAACAACCGCAGCCAATGCAATCAAATTGGCCCTGGCGTCAAGATCATGCCGATCCAACGTGTCCATCATATCGCTCATTAACCGAAAGGATTCATCACCCTTTGTCATGGCTTTACGTCTATTACTTTGGCCTGCGCAACATTTAGCAAGCCTTCTAATTGATCCAAAGCGTCGTCATCAAGCAAAGATAGATCGACGCGCTTATTCACATTCACATTCACATTTGTCGTCGTGTTCTGCTCTATCTGACGCTTTTCAGCATAGCGCCTCGAAAACCTATTTGTGGCGTATTGCAATGTCTTAACAATAAGATTAGCCGGCCCAATGTTGCTGTTATCCGCCATTTTAGCCGTGTTAATCATCTGATCAAAATAAGAATCCGCCAAGCCTTCATAAGCCTGATCAAGACGCTCTTTGAATTCCGGATGCTTCTTGCACCAGTCGCCAATTGAATTCCGACAAGGCATTCGAGGATCGCGACATATGGATGCTAACGTCTCGCCATCACACATGCGCTGACAAATTTCATCAACGATTTCTGGCTTATACATCGTCAAAGGCGCACCCATACGACGCGCTTTTCTTGGACGACCGCCCTTATTCTTCGTCGGCTTTTCCTGCATCGATACGCAACCCTAAATACTCTCGAACCTGGGGAATATTTAAGCACAAATCGATCAGCAATAATACGGGACCAGGTATATCCTTCTCACCTTCTTCCCATCTTCTTATGGTCCGATCGCTGCCAAGACCAAACAGCGCAACCATGTCTCGAACAGACAAACCGAGACGATTTCTGGCGATCTTAAAGTCGATCGGATCCATAATTTTTACCCCTCATAATCCAATGTTATGTTCCAGTATAGAAACCGGTCGTGACTCTTTACTAGTTTTTCCCAAACTTACTATTTTGACCGCGAGTCTTTTCATCCAGGTATAGTTCCATTTGCAAAATGCCCAGATAGTTTGGACCACATAGATAAGAAAACCTATAACGAAGAACGCCACTGGTATCGTAACGAAGCATATAAATGGATGCGTTACCATGCCGATAATGGCTACGACGACGATGACTTCGTCCCATTCTCTATTTGCGCTCATCTAAGTGCCCCCGCTCAATAACGTCCCACTCAGCACGCCCGTTGATCTTGGAACGCTCATAGTTCCTCGTGTCATGGTCGTAGCAGAAGCGATAGGTCTCACCAGGCGGGAACACGCACACCTGGCGGCTGAGCATCTTCCTGGACCCATGCTCGTGCTCAGTCCGGATCATCATTTCATCCCCATCAGGAGAATCAAAATAGATCGACGTGACCACATGTTTGTTTTCAAAATTAATCTTCGTGTCCATTTTGCCTTCAACGCCATACTTTTTTAGCGACAGCGTATAGGCCATGCGAACAATGTCGCGCCACTCCTTGTCAGCTTGTGGCGTATGCGTGACGGCCTGGGCGCCATTGGCATACAATCCAAGAACCAGCCCAAAAATCAGACCGGTTGTTAGTTTAACCTTTTTCATCTTAATGACCTCCATCTGTGGACATTCTTGCCCTGTCATCCGGTCTTTAATAGCTTGAACCAAACCGGCCATTCGACTGATCATGGACCAGCGCCCATTCGCCGTTCTGGCCTTTCATATGACGCTGGACCTCGCCGGTGTCCCAGTTGGTGCAAACACGGATATCGTTTGACTGGTTAAACTCACACACATCGCGACGGATCAAAACGTCACGCGAATTATAGGTATCGCGCGCAACGACCTCAACACCCTTATTGTTTCGATAGAAGATCGCCAGCGTGCATAACGCCAGTTCAGGCTGACATCCCCTGGTCTGTATCGCCCTGCCGCCGTTTTGCTGCGCTGAACGCTCATATGCCCAACGGGTATATTCAACCCATTTGCGATCGGCATCCGTCGCGGCGAAAGCAGACGAAGCAGACAAAATAGCAACAGTAGCAAGAATTAGCTTTTTCATTTCATTTCTCCTTTGATGGGCATGATCGCCCTGGTTAGTTTTAATGGTGATACCAAAATGGCTCATGGGCCTCTGGACGAAAGTCTATGCCACGGCTCTCGCATTCTTCCTGACAAGCGTCGAGCATAGAATAATGCTTTGACTGCTTAATTTTACCCTTTAGCCATTTCTGCCTTTCTTCTTGCCAAAAATTGTAAAACTCATGCAATTCTTCTTCGGTCATCAAAGCCAGAAGATCAGTCAATTTTTGTTTATTATCCATAATAGCCTCCTCAACCGATCATGTTGACGCTGTGGACAGGGAAGCCATTGCGGCGCGCTGCGGCTGTGGCTTGCGTGCGATTAACGGCGAAAACAAAAATTGGACCCTGCCTAACACGACCATCAACGCTTTTAACGGATGTATGAATTGCGTATTCGTGGCCCTTGCCAGCTTTAATTTCTACAGTGTAACCAGCGAGAAAATCTGCGGTTAATGGTTTTACAAGTTCCCAAGCCATTTTAATTCTCCATTTGTGGGCATAAGCGCCCTATGGACACTACCTGTATATTACATTTGTATCGTTGTAAACCCCTAAAATGCACTTTTCTCAAAAAAACGGCGGAGAAAAGCGAACTTTTTCAGGCGACCTTGGGAAACCCTCGGAGGATCCGCTTTTCTTTCTGTTCTTGGCTAACCGCCATTGCCTCAGTGTCTGCCCTCCTACTCTTAGTCGGCGTAAGGGCGCCTTCTAAGGATCCACGAATTAAATGACGGCGTGTTCAGATTGAACGGATTAAATACCATTTCGGGGGGCCGTATCTAAACTTTCCGCTTTTGGTCTGCCGTCGGAAACCTCAATGACCCTCCCCCCTTATTCCGATGTTAATTGCCAATCGATTTCTGTGGCATATTCGTCGATCGACCAGCCATCCCTGTAATGACGATGCGCATCTAACGCCGCATCCCCGTAGAGGCGGAAGCCGAGCAATCGCTCGACCTCCAATAACCAGGACGTGAAAGACATCATGCTGCTTTCCTCACACCCCAGGACAAACCAAAACGCTCAGCGCAGACTGGTCCATAGCCAACATGGATAGAACGCTCATCCGTCAGATCACGAGCACAGAAGCAGCAGTTGCCGGTCTTGTGACCATACTCAGCAGCAACCGATACTGGATCCGCAGCAAACCGCTTTAGCGTCTGAACAACAGCATCCGGCGTCTCAACCTTTGACGACGCGACAAAACGACCAGCCATATCGATGCGACCAAACCAAGTGCGATCGTCATACGATTCATTCGTCGTCACATTGATCGTGCCTGGAGCAGAAGACTTCGGACCAGCAATCGACAAACGGATTGCCTCGCCGTCAGCATCCAGGACGACAACAGGGAATTTCTTAGACTGAGAGGCTTTGTCGAACAGGCTGTTAATGGCTTCCAGTGAGCCAAGATCAACAGTCTTGCGCTCGGTCTTGCCTTCAGTGCGCGCGCACAGTTCACGCAGCCAATACATCTGCTTCTCAGAAACCGGGAAATGCGTCAAAGACGCCTTAACAGCCAGGCTCTGCGCAAACTCATAATCTTTCGATGGCAGCTTGCCGATGTTAGCAAGCAAATGCTTGGCAAGTAATGATTGATCCATTGCAGAAAAATCAGTCATTTTAGATCCTCCAGTGGGCACAAGCGCCCGTCACAAGGATCGTTGTATATTACATTTGTATTATACGCAAGCACAAATTTAGGCGATCTGCATTTTTTCTTTCGCCAGGCGCAAAACGTCGCCTATCGCTTTGATCTTGACGCCAAGAGCAGCCGATATTTCCTTCAGCGTCTTGCCTTCATTATGCAAACGAAGAACCTCAGTCTCGCGCGCCGTTAAATGAGAAGCGCCCTTCATTCTGTGAATTGCCATTTCATTCCCCTTTCACGCTTTATTCGGTAACACGACACGCCGCACGCAGCTTGGCGTAATCCTTCATAAATTTCTTAACCGTCGCCTTATCTGTCATTCGACGTAATTCTTCCGCTGCTTTCCTCTGATCCTGAACGGTATATGAGACCAATTCGGGACACCCAATACGAGAAGATAGGTCAGGAATAGAATCATGATTACAACCAGCAAGGGCCAGCCCTCCTATGATTATCGCTAACGTGCGCATCAGAACCTTCCATTCTGCAAATCATCAATTAATTCTTCATCCGTCTTTTCAGTGTCTATAATTTCTTTCTGACGCCGCCTTATATTTTGCTCAATTATACGACGAGCCTCCAACTCATCCTTTAATAACCAATTGCCAACCCAAACTCGGATTTTATCAATTATCCAATTTATCATTGCCAAATCCTCACATTAGAATTGCCGTTATCAACATTACAAACAACCCATAGGTCGCTATCAATCCAATAGACACGCATATTTGCCTAAGCGTAATATTTAACATTTTTACGACCTAAATATTCAGATAAAGACGATATGTCCCTCAGTGCAGTTTGCGGAATAAAATACGCCTCACGTCCGCCAACTGGATCTTTCAGGAATTCCTTTTTCTTGCAGTCAGACGCCGGCAACCACCCCAGGATCCTAACCTTCTTTGGATCATCGCCAACATATGCAAGAACGCCAATATATTCGTCTGGATCATCATCGTGCATGATCAAACGATGACCTGGATTACTGATCGCACGGACCTCAATGCCAGCACCAACATCAGGTAAACCAAAGCCACCAAGACCAGTCCAATAAACACCAAGAGCCTTAGCAGTCGCAATTTCAGCAACACAGCCTCGAATGTTAATTCCAAAGCTATCAAAAAATGCAGCATTCAATCCGTGATGATGCTTCATTCCTTTTGCGAAATCATACATCTGACGATGAACCGCAACCTCTGTCGCGGTTCTTATTTCAGGCCATGTTAAATCAATCTGCATGATACCTTTGTAATGTTCATTTGTATCTTGAACAAGCAAAAAAAAGACAATGCCTTACTTGTTCACAGCCATTGCCGTCATTTGTTGAACAGATCGAAATAATAATTAACGCCAGCGCGCGCTCATGGTTTACGCCTTCCTTCACATTTATAAATTTCATTCGGATGTTCAGTCTTCTTCATTTTGTTTGCCTCATTGATACAGGCGTCAAGATTCGAGAACGTCGCCACGTCAGAGCAGCTTTCACCAGACGATGACATGAACACGCATAACATCAGCACATATGTCACTGCTTCTCTCCCAATACCTTACGAGCGGTCATTAAACCGCTCTTTATGTAGCTTATTAAATTGCGCTTTTTGATCTTCGTAAGTCCTACAGGTTTTATTATCAACATACACTCTACCATCTGATAAAATTAATCTATCGTTATTTTTATCGTGGATTAAATCGTAATCAGTTCCGTTATTTAAGTTATGTCCTTTATGCCCCGGAATAAGAAGATCGTGGATATGTTCTAGTAATACTTTTTTGCTCATTTTTTCTCTCCCAATACCTTACGGGCTTGGCGTAGGTCGCCAACTTTTATGCCAAACGCTATAAACATATCATCGCTACTAATATGAACATCGCTGGCGTCAGCAAATGGCTTAAGCGCCGCCTTCAATTCAGCGACACGGTCTGTCAGGGCAACCATTGCGTCCGAAATCAAAACGGCGTCCCGCTCTAACGCCTCGATCCGTTCAGCCGCCTCTTCAAACATTCTCTGTCCCGTTGTGACATGGGCGAGACGCAGCTTTTCAATCAGCGAAAGGGCAGTCATAGGCTTTTGCCTTCCAGAACAGCCTTGGCGCGCAGGATCGCCCTCTCTAACGGGATCTGATATTTGTCAGACACAAAACAATGCAGACATTCAATCAATTCACGCCGCTCTTTGGCGTATCCTTCACACGCAGCGCGCATCACTTCTAGCTGATGATCTTTTTCATTCAACATCATGCGGAGCCGCTCGAGGTCCATCATGCAACGTCGCTCTAGTTCGCTCTCAGCCATTATGCACCCCTATGTATCTGCTTAGATCCACTGTAGCTGGATCAATTTGTCTAACCTCGGCGGAACAGAGTAACACTGTCGTATATTAGGGTTATTATAGGAAGACGTTACCCTGATCGCAGAAGGTTGAAGCTGAGAAAACCAAGCAAGAGGCAGCGCCTTGACTGCCTAGCCACTGTTGTTCCTTCCATTGGGCTGTCATCCGGCCCCTCTCGGTTAGCCTTGGCCTGTTAGAAGCTGTTGGATATTTCTCAGCTAGTTCCTGTATGTATTTCTTATCCGCCTGTAGCTTGCCTTTAACGTGTCTCATGTTGTTCCCCTTAGGCTTGATATTCGGTAGATCCGACGCTCCGCTGGACGCACTTCCCCCCCCCTAGTCGGGGGGGTTGGTCGATATTCGGTGAGTCCATAGCCCACGCAGTATCGCTTCACGGATGCGGGTTGTTGCAAAACTAATCGCAACGGCTTGGTGGACAGCATTTACCAAGCCATAACCGCAGCTTCCTCTCTGTCGGTGACGAACACATGCCTCGTGACAACATATGCCGCTGACGTAACTTTCAGTCTCTTCGTGCGAGCCATATTTAACGTCTTGTGCTACGACGCTTCTCCTGCCTTATCCCTTTCTCAACGGCTCACGCCTGATGTTACTACGGGCCTCAAAAGGCTCTGCTACGCAGGAGGATTTAGGGATGCGCCCTTACGCAATCACGCAATCATAGGCGTATCTTCCTCCCCTTGGCTTGAAACTTGGCCCAGGCAATCTGCTTGCTTCGGATCCAGTTCCTGGACGCGAGAGAAGGCTCAGCAGGACCAACATTTCTCACAGCAGGATCATTCGGCCAGTCGCCAAAACGCTCCTTAAATTGAACAGCCGCCCAGCCAGGCTTGTAAGCACGCTCAATCGCAATCCCCTGCATTTCAGCATAGAATTGCGCAGGATCCGGCAACATGGACGAACGATTAACCGCAGCTTGGGCGCCATTGCGTCCAAACAATCCCAAAAGACCATCAACCTGCTCGACGCTTGTCAGTCTGAAAAATTCATGACCACACGTCGGACATTCACGCCGCGTGTTAGAGACGACAGTCCGACATGATGGACACAGCCTTGGCTCAGGATCTTTCTTATTCTGCTTGCGCGCCTTCCTGCTCTCAGGATCGCCATCACAAAGCCAGTCACGCTTAATTTCATTCACCAGGCCGAGCGTCATCGAATTATTGGCATGATCCAGAATAATCGCATCCGTCTTGCCTGGTGCAGTCCTTATCCCGCGGCCTATCTTTTGAACGTGTAGCGTCGGTGACTTCGTCGGCGCAGCATCGATCACACAGCCGACCGCCGGATAGTCAAATCCGGTTGTCAGAACGCCGACATTGCATAAAATCCGCGTTTTCCCGGCTTTGAAATCAGAAATAATCGTCTGACGATCAGCCGGTGACGTGAAGCAGTCAATATATTCAGCATCAATCCCGTCAGCGATAAAAGCATCCTGCACTGACTTGGCGTGCGCGCGATCGACGCAGAAAGCCAACGCCTGCCGGTCTTCGCCGAGCAATTTATAATGCTTGACAATGTCGCCAACGATCGACCGCTTATTAACCGCTTGCGCTAATTGTTGCTGATTATAATCGCCGGCAGTCGTCTTGACGCCAGTTAGATCCAGCGTAACAGGCGCAAAAACCCTAGACGGCGTCAAATAGCCCTGATCGATCAGGCTCTGCGTCGTCGCAGCGATAATCAGTTGAGAATATTCCTTGCCCATCCCTGGGCGCCACGGCGTAGCGGTAAAGCCTACAACCGGAATATCTGGATAGGATTCCACAAACTTGCGCAGCGCCTTGCTGCTCATATGCGCCTCATCGATAATAATCATATCGAACTGAGGCAGCTTGTTCCGGCGTGTTAATGTCTGATGAGACGCAATCTGAACAAGTTTTTTGTGATCCGTTAAATAATGCTGTCCCTGGATAACGCCGATATGGTCATCATATCCCTCAGCGCCGATCGCCTCGACAGACTGATCCAGCAAAGACAGACGTGGAACAATAAATAAAACCCGCTTGCCGGCAGAAACGTAAGGCGCAATTAAATGCGCCGCCGTCAGCGTCTTGCCGAACCCAGTCGGAGCCTGGAAAACAATCCGCTTCTCACCTTGAGCAATACGCGACGTCAGGTCGCTTAATGACGCGGCCTGATGCAGACGTAATTCGCGAAGAGAAGACGGATCGAAGGTCACTTTATAAGTTCCTTCATTTCCTGATACGTCAGCATCACCTGGCGCAGCGCCAGACGCATCTTCTCTAGTTCAGCCTCGAACCGCACGAAATTGTTCGTCAATATCGCATGGTGAGCCTCAGACGCCATGTAAACGACGTCAGCCGTCGTCTCGCCGATAAAATCCTGGCGAAGAGCGTCAACCACAGACAACCGTGGACAATTGTCGCACTTCGTAGAGTGCTCTTGTATCGAATCGGCGTTTGTAGAATAATCCATTTCAGCCACTATTTCTGTCCTTTCAAACAGTTGTTGGGGTGGCTCGCGAGAGCCTAGATTGCTGGGTCTAGGGCTTCTCATAAAACCGGCGCTTCTGTGCTACCGGTTTCATACGGAGGAGGTTGATCGCCTCCTCCGTAAAACCCTAGAAGACTTCAATAGTCTCTGATTCCCTAGATAAATGCAATGTGCTTCTGTATCGTTCTGAGTAATAATACACAGAATATATTATGTGTTGATAAGTTGGTTAATTAAATTGACTGTGAATTCGTCTTCAGCATCAACCAGCTTCTTTACTTTACGCAGTCCATAAATAACGGTTGTATGGTCACGACCGCCAAAAGACCGGCCAATCTGCGTCGTCGAGGCGCTTGTGTTTATTGACGAGACAAACATCCCGATATGGCGCAATAAAGCAATCCGGGAAATTCGTTGATTGCCGTTCAGTTCAAACATCGTGATATTGCATAACTCACATAGTTTTTGCTGAATTGCTCTGATCTTAACGTGGCCGTCAGACTTATAATTAGACATCTGAACCTGGGGCCACAATTCGTCATTGGCGCGCTTTTGTTCAGCCTTTAATACCGCATTCTTTAATATTCTTGCCCACTCTTCCATTTCTTCTTGTTTGCGGCGCATAATTCTTTCGGACATTATTCTATTTTCCTGCTCAACACATAAATTATAAATCTTCCCACGTTTCACAATCGCTGAACGCTGATACATCATTTTCCCCTTTTGCTTTTGTGCTGATGAACCAAACAATTGTTTCGTCGCCGTCGCTCTTTTCGACAGATATGTTCTGGCAAAGGCGATCGTTCTCTATAATCCCAAGCATCTGCGCCAGGTCATTGATCGGCTTAATGACGTTATCCAGATCGACACGGCTTTTTCTCGGAACCTGGATCCGCAATCCATAGGCGCCCTCAATTCGACCTACCCGCTGGGACATAATCATTGTTGACGCCAACGTGATCCAGTCGCGATATTTTGCTGACTTAATCGCCTGTAATTTCCCTGACCTGGATATATGCGATCGCCATATGGCATTGGCTGATATTGGTGGCGGCAGCGTCACCATCACGCACTGAACAGTCTTGCTCATTCTGCTTCTAGGCCCCAACCCGCCCAGCCGTCACGAGCACTCCCGCGGCAGTTCATTTCTAGCTTTGGAAGATTCGGGAATAATTTCTCAATCAATTCGAAAAAAACGTCAGGCTTTGCACTGTGCTCGCCGACCGGCGCATCAATCACAGACGCCCATTGCGTGCCTGGCTCTGGCGCAGGAATTGATCCTCTTGTTCCGACAAGCAGAATTTCATGCTTTGACCTGGACCAATAGCCAGTGCCGATTTTATTTTTATTCCAGATAAAATGTGTCTTATATTCAAACCCCCACTCTTCCATTGCGCGCAACGCCTCTTGCAGCATTGGCGTCGTGCCCCATAGGAACAAGACACAATCATCCGCCGATATGCTTGGCACATCGAGCGAACAAATATCGTCGATCGTCATTGTGGGATAATGGTTAGAAGCGGACCGATCCAAGCCTTTGTCAGACCGGACCTCGAAACGCCAAGGAGGATCCGCCAGGATAACGCCGAATTTAGCATCCGGCAGGTTTACTATTTTCTGCGCGAGTTCCGCCTCTCGTTCTGATCGAGACTTCGCCTTTTTAGCAGCCCGGAACAGATTAATCGTGACGCGATGATTTTCCTCAGCCACACGCTCGCGCCATTCAGACAGAATTTCCTCAAACTCTGGCTCAGGTATGGACGCCATTTTTTGCGCACGACTGGATAGCGTTTTATCAATTCCTACGTCCTGCAACTTAAATCGATTAGGATTAGTAGGATTTTCACTGGGGCGTCCGCCTAAGTGCATCTGATGCGTGATACGTTGATGCTGCAACATTTGACCCAGGCGGCGCTCTGCACGCATACGAATTTCCGCTGCGTCTACCTCCAGATTTTTATTCTTGGCCTGGCGCGCATAGGCCCTGACAGCCTCAGTCTTATCGAGAATTCCTTTGACCTCATCGACAGCGCGCGCCGTCTGAATAGCCTTACAAGCATTCTCGTATAAGATTAATTGCGCCATAACGTGCCTCAGTGATCTTTAATTACAGCAATGGGCTTTTCAGCCAGATGGCCGTAATTTTCATTGAAAAAAGAAATCATGCCTTTGCAGAATTCTTTATGTCCAAACTGCGAATGCTTATCGCGCAAGATTGCTGCGCTGATGCTTTGTTCGTTTTGCAGAAACTGATGGTAGTCGTCTTTATTCCACTTGATTGGCCGAATAGTCTGATCAAAATATTTCCTGTTCCATGTCACGCCATAATCACCACATTGTTGCTCGGCGACAGTTGCAGCGACCATCGTTTTTGCCCAGTCACGCATATAAGAAACATATTCCTTATCGTTCAGCGCATAGGGATTAGCGTGCGAAGCAGTTGAGAACAGAACTGCGGCGATGAAGACTTTCTTTCCAATGGACATGATTGACCCTTTCTTGAGAAAAAAAACGGACCGGCAACTCATTACCAATGCCGGCCCTATGAGCGTGCTATGCGCCTGCCCATTTCACTTTCTGTGGCAAGCCTGTCAGCCTCCACAAATTCTGATGGTTTGATGGAACGTAAATCGATGTCGGCAGCGATATACGCTTTCAACCGTGCATCAATTTCTTTGACATTTTTGCAAGACTTTAGCGCATCGACAAATGTATCGAGCATTGCAAAGGCTTTGTTTGTTTCTTCAAGATCACGCTTCATTTTACGAACACGGCTGGCTGCGAATTCTTCCCCATGAGCCAGTGCCGTATCGCAATAGTCAGCAGCGAGGCGGCTTGGCACCCAGCGCGGCACTTCAATGCCGGCCAGACGCGCGCGCATGACGATAGCAGGCGGTTTCATCGGGACGGCCTCGCCCCGATATTTTTGTGGATATCTTTTAGGCTTTCGACGGTGACGCCTTGTATCTTCCGGCGCTTAGCGGCAGCAGCCATAGGCCACCAATAAGCCTTTGGAATGCGTCGGCGGCACTTGATCACGCGGACGTGACCAATGTCTAACAAGCCTAAATCCTTGGCAAAAACGTCTAAAGACGGCCAAAGATCGATTAATTGTGAAATTGGATCAGGTGATTTCTGCATGTAGGCAGAATTACCTATGTGACGAATCGGTGTCAAGTGTAATGTGCTGAAATACACTACTTAAGTAGAGTCCGAATCGTAAACTAGTTAATTT
>Ga0007859_1000175_pt1 | contig 17942 bp, 12 predicted proteins | sample CryBogCBH27Jul07_FD_71222 | JGI IMG/M metagenome (GOLD analysis project Ga0007859, IMG submission 71222) | Freshwater microbial communities from Crystal Bog, Wisconsin, USA - CBH27Jul07 | ecosystem: Environmental > Aquatic > Freshwater > Lake | place: Crystal Bog, Wisconsin, USA | collected...
CCCCTCGTGGCGTCATCGCAGAATTCGAGCGTGTCCCTGTGCCACGTGGTGCGCATGAGCGCATCGAGCTCGAGTCTCCCCGACTGGTCTTCGGAAATCCCAAGAAATTTAAGGCGAGTGGCGGACGGAGTGCCGGTGCTACGGCCCCGGTCGCCAAGGCGGCGAAGCCGAAAGCTCAAGTTGCGGCAGGTCATGCCTCAAAGCCGCTCCCAAAGACGGTCAGCGCGCCGGCCAAAACCCCGACAAAATCATCCTGTCCATCCGGCAAGGGGCAGGGTTCCAAGTGCACCAAAAAACCCTGAGGTCCGATGTCTGAGGAGCAGCGTGTTACCGCCTACGAGGCCATTGGTGGCGAGGCGGTCCTGAGGCAATTGGTCAGCCGCTTCTATGAGTACATGGACACTTTGCCGGAAGCCTCAGGAATTCGTGCAATGCATGCGCCCAGTCTCGATGGGGCAGAATCCAAGCTTTTCAAGTTTCTCTCAGGATGGTTGGGCGGACCCAATCTCTATTGGGAAGAGTTTGGCCACCCTCGGTTGAGGATGCGGCATTTCCCGTTTGCGATCGGAACGTCCGAGCGTGATCAGTGGATGCTTTGCATGAACAAGGCCATCGATGACTGTATCGAACACCCGATCTTGCGGGAGCGTCTGTCCAATGCCCTTCGGCAGACGGCAGACCATATGATCAATCAGGAGAGCTAGATCATGCCTCTGAGGCTTTGGAGTTTCATGCCATGAAAATGAGTGCAGACCAATTCCGAAACTGGGAGACCAAAAGGATTACCCTTCTGGGGATGTCGGGGGTGGGAAAGACCACGCTTGCCAACAAGCTCCCTCGGCAGACCTGGTTCCATTATTCCGGTGATTATCGAATCGGAACGCGCTATCTGGATGAGCCTATCTCGGACAACATGAAGCTTCAGGCCATGGAGGTTCCCTTTCTCCGGGAACTCCTCCAGACCGATTCCATCTATATCCGTAGCAACATCACTATCGATAATCTGGCTCCGGTGTCGAGTTTTCTCGGCAAGATCGGGGATCCACGATTGGGGGGGCTGAGTGTTGAAGAGTTCAAGCGCCGGCAGGACCTGCATCGCCATGCTGAAATCAATGCCATGCGGGATGTACCTGAGTTTATTCGAAAGGTTGAATCCATTTATGGCTACCGGCATTTTCTGAACGATGCCGGGGGCAGTGTCTGTGAGCTCGACGATCCTGAGACCATCAAGATTCTTGCGGAGCACACCTTGATCCTCTATCTCAGAACGAGTCCGGAACTGGACCAGATCCTGATTGATCGGGCGCGAGCGCATCCCAAACCCCTTTATTACCGTGAGGCATTCCTCGATGAGCATTTGCCTCTGTTCATGAAGGAGGAGGGGGTTTCAGCGATCTCCGAGGTGAATCCGGATCGTTTTGCGAGCTGGGTGTTTCCTAAGTTGTTCCGATCCCGGCTCCCGCGTTATGAGGCAATTGCTTCGGAGTTTGGCTACACGCTCGATTTTGCGGACCTCCAAGGGGTCCAGTCGGAGTCTGATTTCACTGAGCTGGTGTGTCGCGCGATCGGCGCAAATTGAACGAGATTTTTTTGTCATGTCCCTCGTAGCCCACAATGATCTTCCAACCTATGAGCGCCTTCGCGATGAGGGGCAGGAAGTTCTGAGTGTTGAGCGTGCCTCGCGTCAGGACATCCGGGAAATGCATATCGGTCTGTTGAATATGATGCCGGATGCTGCCCTGGAGGCAACGGAGCGTCAGTTCTTTCGGCTGGTCGGTGCAGCAAATCCGATCGTTCAGTTTCATATGCATCCTTTTACGATCGATGGCATCGAGAGGGGCAGTGATGCAAAAGCGCATATCGAACGCTACTACGAGTCATTTGAAACCATTCGCGAAATCGGCCTCGATGGTCTGATTATCAGTGGTGCCAACGTCACGCATCCTCACCTTCAGCTGGAGCCCTTCTGGAAGCCGCTGACCCAGGTGTTTGAGTGGGCTAAGGATCATGTGTCCTCAACGCTTTGCTCCTGCCTTGCAACTCATGCGCTCATCCAATATGGCTATGGCATCGAGCGGTCTCCGCTCGGCTTCAAACGGTGGGGGGTTTACCCGCATCGCGTGGTCGAGGATCGGCATCCCTTGGTTTCAAACATCAATACCCGTTTTGATGTGCCTCATTCCCGCTTTAATGCCATCTACCGTGAAGACATGGAGCGGGTGGGTCTTAAGGTACTGGTCGATAGCTCGACGGCCGGCACGCATTTGGCGGTCAGTGAGGATCTGATTCGCGTGGTTTTCTTTCAGGGCCACCCCGAATACGACACGGTGAGCCTCTTTAAAGAATTCAAGCGTGAGGTGCATCGTTTCTTTGACGGCGAGAGAAGTGACTATCCGCCATTACCTGAGAACTATTTTTCAGCAGAGGCCATCGATCGTCTGCAAAGTTATCGTGAGGAGGTTTTTGCGGCAAAACATGAGGGCGCTGTTATGCCGGCTCTTGATGAAGCAGTCATTGTCCCTTTCATCGATAACACCTGGCGGGATACGGCAAAAGCCGTATTCAATAACTGGCTGGGTCTGATCTACAGCATTACCAATCAGGACCGCCTTAAGCCCTTCATGAGTCATATCGATCCTACGGATCCGCTGGGGATTGCCGAAAGGCTTCGGCACATGCCAGGGGTTCAGCGTCCGTAATGGATTATTTCCTCACCGCCTTGAACATGGACAGGGGCGGCCAATTTCCTTAGAATTCGCGGTATCGCACGTCTGGAAACCCGTCTTCAGTCCTGAACTTCAGGGGCGAGGGCACGCTCGCTTGCGGCCCGCGTGATACCGAGTGCCAGAAGCAGATTTCATGAACGGGAAGTGGCTGACAGTTTCTTCCCGTTTTGTATGTTTAGGAAGGTGAATCCATTGAATACCGAAGCTCTGCTTGTCCTTGAGGACGGAACCGTTTTCCGGGGAGTCTCGATTGGCGCCGAGGGTCTGTCAGTTGGGGAAGTGGTTTTCAACACCTCCATTTCGGGTTATCAGGAGATTCTGACCGATCCCTCGTATGCTCGACAGATGGTGACTCTGACTTATCCCCACATCGGGAATGTGGGAGTCAATGACGAAGACACCGAGTCAAGGGGGCTCTTCGCTAGCGGTCTGATCGTCAAGGATATTCCTTTTCGTGCCAGCAACTTCCGCGCGCAGAAGGATCTGGGGACCTACCTTCGGGAAAACGGGACCCTCGGGATCGCCGGGATCGATACTCGCAAACTGACGCGTATCCTCAGGGACAAGGGTGCTCAGCGGGGCTGCCTGATGGCGGGGCCTGGTATCGACGCCGACAAGGCGCTGGCAGCGGCGCAGGCCTTCCCTGGTCTTCAAGGCATGGATCTGGCGCGTGAGGTCACGACGCAAGAGGCTTACCCTTGGGATGAAGGCTCCTGGGTTTTGGATCAAGGGCATGTGAAAGGTCCCACGCCGCAATTCCACGTGGTGGCCTACGATTTTGGCGTCAAGCACAATATTCTGCGTCTGCTTGCAGACCGCGCTTGCCGTCTCACCGTCGTTCCGGCTGAAACCTCTGCAGAAGAGGTCCTGGCACTGAATCCAGACGGGATTTTCCTCTCGAATGGCCCGGGGGATCCTGAGCCTTGCACTTACGCCATCGAAGCCATCAAGACCTTTCTGGAACGGCGGATCCCTGTTTTCGGTATTTGCCTTGGCCATCAGTTATTGGGCCTCGCAAGTGGCGCTCGCACCGTCAAGATGAAATTTGGTCATCATGGTGCCAATCATCCGGTACAGGACCTGGCAACGGGAAGGGTGCTGATCACCAGCCAGAATCACGGCTTTGCCGTTGATGAAGAGACCTTGCCCCCCAACGTGAGGGCAACACATCGCTCCCTCTTCGATGGAAGCCTACAGGGCATTGAATTAACCGACCGTCCTGCATTCAGCTTTCAAGGCCATCCCGAGGCCAGCCCGGGGCCTCACGATGTCATGCCGCTGTTCGATAAGTTCATCGAGCAGATGTCCCAACGTCCCTCTTGATAGACGACCACCATGCCCAAAAGAACCGATATCCAGTCCATCCTTCTTCTCGGTGCCGGTCCGATTGTCATTGGCCAGGCATGTGAATTCGACTATTCGGGTGCTCAGGCCTGCAAGGCACTGAAGGAAGAGGGCTACCGGGTCATCCTGGTCAACTCGAATCCGGCGACGATCATGACCGATCCGGAGATGGCCGATGCGACGTACATCGAGCCCATCAACTGGCAAACGGTTGCAAAAATCATTGAAAAGGAACGTCCCGATGCCCTTCTGCCGACGATGGGCGGACAGACGGCTTTGAACTGTGCACTTGATCTTGATCGCAATGGGGTTTTGGAGAAATTCAGCGTGCAGATGATCGGTGCCTCCAAGGAGGCCATCGACAAGGCGGAAGACCGGGAAAAGTTTAAGCAGGCCATGAACAAGATCGGCCTGAACTCTGCGCGATCCAATGTTGCCCATAGTATGGAAGAGGCGCTGGCTTGCCTCGAACAGACGGGCTATCCCGCAGTGATTCGCCCATCCTTTACCCTGGGTGGAAGCGGTGGGGGGATTGCCTACAACCGTCAGGAATTTGTCGAAATTTGCGAGCGCGGACTGGAGTTGTCGCCGACGCATGAACTCCTGATTGAGGAGTCCGTTCTGGGCTGGAAAGAATACGAGATGGAAGTCGTCCGGGATCGGAACGACAACTGCATCATCATTTGCTCGATCGAAAACTTCGATCCCATGGGCGTTCATACCGGTGACTCGATCACCGTAGCCCCCTCACAAACCCTGACCGACAAGGAATATCAATTGATGCGGAATGCATCCATTGCGGTTCTCCGGGAAATCGGGGTTGAAACCGGGGGCTCCAATGTTCAGTTCGCGATCAATCCGGCCGATGGCCGAATGATCGTGATTGAAATGAATCCTCGGGTCAGTCGTTCTTCTGCGCTCGCATCGAAGGCCACCGGGTTCCCGATCGCCAAGGTCGCTGCCAAGCTGGCTGTCGGGTATACCTTGGACGAACTGCGTAATGAAATTACGGGAGGAGCGTCCCCGGCTTCCTTTGAGCCGACAATCGACTATGTCGTCACCAAGATTCCGCGGTTTACGTTTGAAAAATTCCCCCAGGCGGATGATCGTCTGACAACCCAGATGAAATCCGTCGGCGAAGCCATGGCCATCGGTCGGACCTTTCAGGAGTCCCTGCAGAAGGCACTGCGTAGCCTTGAAATTGGTGTCGATGGTCTCACTGAATATCTTGACCTCTCCGCAGAGGATGCGGCCGATCGTCTGGCTCGCGAGCTGCGTCATCCGAGTGGCGATCGCATTTTCTTCGTGGCCGATGCCTTTCGTCTGGGCTGGTCATTGGACGAAGTCCATCAACACTCCTGGATCGATCCTTGGTTCCTGGCCCAGATTGAAGATCTGGTTCTCGAAGAAAAAGCACTTCGCGGGCGCGTACTGGGTAGCCTCAAGGCCGAGGATATCCTGAGGCTCAAGCGCAAGGGATTTTCTGATTCAAGGCTCGCAAAACTTTTGGGTAGCCAGGAGTATCAGGTCAGGGCGGCTCGCCACAAATTCGATCTTCACCCGGTCTATAAACGCATCGACTCCTGTGCCGCGGAATTTGCCACCTCGACAGCCTATCTTTACTCAACCTATGAGGAAGAGTGTGAGGCGGCGCCCTCAAGTCGGAAGAAAATCATTGTGCTCGGGGGTGGCCCCAACCGCATTGGTCAGGGCATCGAGTTTGATTATTGCTGCGTGCATGCCGCCATGGCCCTTCGCGAAGATGGTTACGAAACCATCATGATCAACTGTAATCCTGAAACGGTCTCTACCGATTTTGATACCTCCGATCGGCTGTATTTTGAGCCGTTGACCCTTGAGGACGTGCTCGAAATCATTCATCTGGAGCAGCCCTTTGGAGTGATCGTCCAGTATGGTGGCCAGACGCCCTTGAAACTCGCTCGGGCTCTTGAAGCTGCGAATGCTCCGATTATCGGGACATCACCCGACTCCATCGATCTTGCTGAAGACCGTGAACGTTTCCAGAAACTGGTGGATACCCTCGGACTTCGTCAGCCCCCCAATCGCACGGCCCGCTCACTGGAGGAGGCGATTGTCTCTGCCAATGAGATCGGGTACCCCCTGGTGGTTCGACCATCCTACGTTCTGGGGGGGCGCGCCATGGAAATCGTCTTTAATGACGAGGATCTCAAAAGATACATGCGCGAGGCGGTCAGTGTCTCGAATGAATCACCGGTCCTGCTGGACCGCTTCCTCGATGATGCGATCGAGATGGATGTGGATGCCATCTGCGATGGGGAAGAAGTCCTGATCGGCGGGCTCATGCAACATATCGAGCAGGCGGGCGTTCATTCCGGTGACTCTGCATGCTCCATACCGCCTTATGATCTCAGTCAGGAACTTCAGGACAGCATTCGTGATCAGGTCCGATTACTGGCGAAGTCCTTGGGTGTGGTCGGCCTGATGAATACCCAGTTCGCGATCAAAGGTTCAGATATTTACATTCTTGAAGTGAATCCGCGGGCCTCGCGAACGGCGCCCTTCGTTTCAAAAGCGACCGGATACCCGCTGGCCAAGATTGCTGCGCGTTGCATGGTCGGGCAAAGCCTGGCCTCCCAGGGCATGACCTGTGAACGGATTCCAGATTACTATTCGGTGAAGGAGGCGGTATTCCCCTTCATTAAGTTCCCGGGAGTCGATCCCTTGCTTGGGCCTGAAATGAAGTCGACCGGCGAGGTCATGGGCGTTGGCAAGACGTTCAGTGAAGCTTATGCCAAGGCCCAAAGTGCGGCCAGTATCAAGTTGCCTCAGGGCGGCAAGGTCTTCATCAGTATCCGGGAGAGTGACAAGCCGAAGGTGATCTCGGTCGCACGAGATTTCATTGCCAAAGGCTTCTCATTGGTTGCGACGCGTGGGACTGCGAAGGCCTTGGCCGATGCTGGGGTCCCGTGTGAAATCGTCAATAAGGTTTATGAAGGGCGTCCTCATGTCGTTGACATGATCAAGAACGGCGAACTTCAATTCATCATCAATACGACGGAAGGCAAAAAGGCGATCGCAGATTCCTTCACCATTCGGCGTCAGGCGTTGCAGGATCAGGTGACCTATACCACCACGATTTCGGCAGCTCGCGCAACCTGCGCGGCGCTGGGTGAATTGGCGGCAAGTGACGTCAATTGCCTTCAGGACCTGCACCGCACCTTGAACTGAACGAATTGCCCTGAGAATCCCAATCCATGCAAAAAGTACCCCTGACCCTGCGCGGTGCCGACAAACTGCGTGCTGAGCTCACCCATCTCAAGACCATCATGCGGCCGAAAATCACGGAAGCGATTGCCGAGGCCAGAGCGCATGGGGATCTCAAGGAAAATGCGGAGTATCACGCTGCGCGGGAACAACAAAGCTTCACCGAAGGCCGGATCAAGGAAATCGAAAGCAAGCTGGCCAATTGCCAGATCATCGATGTGACGCAGGTCAATGCCCAAGGCAAGGTTGTTTTTGGGGCAACGGTTGAGCTTGAGGACGCGGATACCGGTGATCAGGTCACGTATCAGATCGTTGGTGAGGATGAGGCCGATATCAAGCAGGGCATGATTTCCGTCACATCGCCTATCGCTCGAGCCTTGATTGGAAAGCGAGAGGGCGATCTGGCCGTCGTTCAGGCGCCCGGTGGCGTGCGCGAATTCGATATCTGCGCCGTCAAGTACATCTGAGGACCCTAGAGCGCAGCATGGACGCTAGCGCTTGGGCTTTCGATAGAGGGTGACGATGTGGCCGATGGCCTGGATCAGGTCGGCTCCCGTGCTCTCACAGAGCGTTTCAGTCATCGCTTTCCGTTCATCACGGTCGCCGGCATTGAGTCGGACCTTGATCAATTCGTGGTGATCCAGTGCTAATTCGACTTCCTGCAGTACGGCAGGACTCAGGCCGTGCTGGCCGGTCAGCACAACGGGTTTCAGGGTATGGGCCTTGGCCCTCAGAAACTTCTTCAATTCCGGTTTCAACTGGTTTTCCTTTCAGCAATTGAGTGAGTTTGACGCAGATGGCACGAAGTCGTAGCAGTGGCCGTTGGCTCTCCGAGCACTTTTCGGACGAATACGTCAAGCAGGCGCAGGCGCTCGGCTACCGTTCCCGTGCTGTATTCAAGCTAAAGGAGCTGGACGAAAAGGACCGACTCCTCCGTCCTGGAATGGTCGTGGTCGATCTCGGTGCCGCTCCGGGAGGATGGTCCCAGTACGCAGCAGAGTGCATTGGCAAACGGGGCGCCATCATAGCATTGGACCTCTTGCCTGTGGAGCCTTTACCTGGAGTCACTTTTTTTCAGGGCGACTTTCGAGAGGATGAGGTCCTGAAAACGCTGATGGATCACCTGGCCGGTCGTGAAGTGGATTTGGTCATGTCCGACATGGCGCCCAACATGAGTGGCAACCGGGTGGTGGATCAGGCCCGAGGCATGCATTTGGCAGAACTTGCGCTAGATACGGCCAAGGATATCCTGAGACCGGGAGGGACTTTCGTCACCAAACTGTTCCAAGGGCCGGATGTGGATGCCTATGTGGCAACCGCGCGAGGACTTTTCAGTAAGGTCTCGATGCGGAAGCCCAAAGCCTCTCGGGACCGAAGCCCCGAGGTTTATCTGGTAGGCGCCGGTCGCAAGCCCTTGTAACTCACTCGGGTTTCAGGGGTCTCAAAAGTCATCGGCTACGGTTTCACTCTCTGTCGTCAGAACACGCTCGGTGTGTGGCCAAGCATTGAGAACGGCATTGACCAGTGTGGCCAGAGGGATGGCGAAGAAGATCCCCCAAAAACCCCAGAGCCCCCCAAAGAACAGAATGGCCACGATGATGGCAACGGGGTGAATGTTGACGACTTCAGAGAAAAGGATCGGGATCAGCGCGACAGCGTCCACAATCTGCAAAATGGCATAGGCCAGAACCAAATACCCGAATTGATCACCCGCGCCCCATTGAAAGAAGGCCACCAGTATCACCGGAAAGGTGACCAGCGTTGCGCCCACGTAGGGGATGATCACTGAAATGCCCATGAAAACGGAAAGCAGCAGGGCATAGTTGAGGCCCATCAGCGAGAAGGTGATGAAACTGGTGACAAACAGGGCCAGAACCTCAATGAACTTCCCGCGCACATAGTTCCCGATCTGAAGATCGACTTCCCGCCAGACTTTTCGTGACAAGTATCGATCGGAGGGGAGATATCGCCCCACCCAGGTAAGGATGAGGTCCTTGTCCTTGAGAAAGAAGAACACCAACAGAGGCAAGAGGATGACATAGATGATCACGGTAATCAGGCTGACCAGTGATGCATAGGAGTAGCTGAGCATCGATTGGCCCCAGCTCAGCAATTCCCGTCGCAGGGTGGTCGAGAATTCAATCAGTTGTGACTCTGAAATCATGTCGGGGTATCGCTCAGGCAACTCCATGATCAGGACCTGGAGACGCGTGGCCCACGCCGGCAACTGCTGCACGAGTTGAATGGTCTGCTGGTAGAGCGAAGGCAGGACCAGGAAGGTCAAGAACGCCAGGAAAGCAAGAAAGAGCAAAAACACCACAATGACCGCCGCAAGTCGAGGTACGCGACGTCTGACGGCCATCATGACCAGGCCATCCAGCAAGTAGGCGATCACCCCGCCGGCATAGACCGGCGTGAGCATTTTCCCAAGTCCCACCACCAGCATGCTCGTGACGAGCAGGAAAAGTGCAAACGAGACGGCCTGAGCATTGGGTAGGACCCGTCGGGTAAAGTCACTGATCCAGTCAACAATGTTTTTCATGGATATTTTTGGGCACGTTGAAGCCTTGTTTTGAGGGGCTTTTGCAGGGCCATCCTACGGTATTTTTTGTCGAAATGGGTTGCAAATTCAGGGTTGGCGGGGCTTTTCGCTAGATCCATCGATTTCGGCTCGAACACATCATGTTGTGCTTGACTCGGATTCAGACCACATTCTATAGTGTCTCAACTCCTTTCAGCATGTTTAAACCGAGGTGCCAGCCGATGGAATCCGAATCCTTGACCCAATCGTCCAAATCACAGGCCATTCCGCCTGGACAGACCCCTGTTGATGTCGAGCTCCGGGCGAATGCGCCGGGCGAGATTCGGGTCATTCGCCGAAACGGCAAGGTCAATGGATTCGATGCCAGCAAGATCAGCGTGGCGATCACCAAGGCTTTCCTCGCAGTCGAAGGCTCTTCGGCGGCTGCCAGCGGTCGCATTCACGAACTGGTCGAAGGGCTGACCGATCAGGTGATGCGCGGGCTTTTCCGTCGCTTGCCCTCGGGTGGGACCCTTCACATCGAGGATGTTCAGGATCAGGTGGAGTTGGTCCTCATGCGCGGGGAGCACCACAAGGTCGCCAGAGCCTACGTTCTTTACCGTGAAGAGCGTTCCAGACTGCGTGCTGAGAAGACCCAGGATGATCAGCCCGTCGAAGCCGATGCCCGCGAACTCAGCGTGACTTTGGACGATGGCACAGTCAGGGCTCTCGATGTTAAGCGCATCGGCAAGATCGTTGATGAGGCGTGCCGGGGTCTTGAGAATGTCGACGCTGGTTGGATTCTTGAAGAAACCCGCCGCAATCTTTTTGACGGGGTACCGGAAAAGGATGTCGCGCATGCCCTGTTGATGTCCTCAAGAACCCGCATCGAGCAGGAGCCCAACTACTCGTTTGTGGCAGCGCGTTTGCTGCTCGACAGCCTTCGTAAGGAAGCTCTGAGCTTCCTCGGGCATGTCCGGAGCGAAGCGACGCAGGCGGAGATGGCCGAGCGCTATGCCGACTACTTTGCCGAATACATCAAGCAGGGTGCAGAGCTCGAGCTCCTTTCCACCGAATTGACCCGCTATGACTTAAAGCGTCTGGGGGCAGCGCTAAAGCCGGAACGGGACCTCAACTTCAATTACCTCGGGCTTCAGACCCTCTACGATCGTTACTTCATTCATAGCAACGGTGTTCGCTTCGAGCTGCCGCAGGCGTTTTTCATGCGCGTCGCCATGGGGCTTGCGATGAACGAGATCGATCGCGAAGGTCGTGCCATCGAGTTCTATAACCTCCTGTCGTCCTTCGACTTTATGAGCTCAACGCCGACCCTGTTCAACTCGGGGACGCTGCGTCCGCAGTTGTCCTCGTGCTACCTCACGACGGTTCCGGATGACCTTGATGGCATTTATGGCGCGATCAAGGACAACGCCCTCCTGTCAAAGTATGCCGGCGGACTGGGTAATGACTGGACGCGGGTTCGAGGCCTTGGCGCCCACATCAAGGGGACCAACGGCAAGTCTCAGGGCGTGGTGCCCTTCCTGAAAGTCGCTAACGATACGGCGGTTGCGGTCAACCAGGGCGGCAAGCGTCTCGGTGCGGTCTGTGCTTACCTTGAAACCTGGCACATCGACATTGAGGAGTTTCTGGAGCTTCGAAAGAACACCGGTGATGACCGTCGTCGGACCCATGACATGAACACCGCGAATTGGGTGCCGGACCTTTTCATGAAGCGCGTGGCCGAGGACAAGGACTGGACCCTCTTCAGTCCGAGTGATGTTCCCGATCTTCATGATCTGAGCGGTCTTGCCTTCGAGCAGCGCTACGAAGAGTACGAGGCCAAGGCGGATCGGGGCGAAATCGGGCTGTTCAAACGGATCCCGGCGAATCAGTTGTGGCGCAAGATGCTTTCGATGCTGTTCGAAACCGGCCATCCCTGGATCACCTTCAAGGATCCCTGCAACATTCGATACACGAATCAGCATGTCGGAACGGTTCATAGCTCGAATCTGTGTACCGAAATCACATTGCATACCAATGATCAGGAAATCGCCGTATGCAATCTCGGCTCAGTCAATCTCTCTGCGCACATTGGTGCGGACGGTGCGATTGATGCCACCAAACTGAAGGCGACGATCACCACGGCCATGCGCATGCTGGATAACGTGATCGATATCAACTACTACAGCGTTCCGCAGGCTCGCCGCTCGAATGTCCAGCATCGTCCGGTCGGGCTCGGCATCATGGGGTTCCAGGATGCGCTTTACCAGCTTGGAATTTCCTATGCTTCGGAACAGGCGATCGACTTTGCGGATCGCAGCATGGAGTTGGTGAGCTACTACGCCATTGAAGCTTCAACCTACCTGGCGGAGGAGCGTGGGACCTACGCGAGCTACAAGGGATCACTCTGGAGCAAGGGCGTTCTGCCAATTGATTCGTCCCGCTTGGTTGAGGAGCATCGCGGGGGTTACCTGCAGGTGGATCACTCCATGACGCTGGATTGGGATGCCCTGCGTGAGAGAGTTCGCTCTGTCGGCATGCGCAACAGCAACACCATGGCGATTGCCCCGACCGCAACCATCTCCAACATCTGTGGGGTTTCGCAGTCGATCGAGCCGACCTACCAGAATCTGTTCGTGAAATCGAACCTCTCGGGTGAGTTCACGGTGGTGAATCCCTACCTGGTGGCTGAACTCAAGAAGTACGACTTGTGGGATGCCGTGATGATCAACGACCTCAAGTACTTCGATGGCAGTCTGCAGCGGATCGAGCGGGTTCCTGAAGAAATCAAGCTGCGTTACGCGACCGCATTTGAACTGGATGTCCGTTGGTTAATTGAGGCGGCTTCAAGGCGTCAGAAATGGATTGATCAGGCCCAGTCCCTCAATCTTTATCTGGCCGAACCTTCGGGTAAGAAGCTGGATTCACTCTACAAGTTTGCCTGGCTCCGTGGTCTTAAGACCACCTACTATCTCCGGACGATGGGTGCGACCCACGTCGAAAAGAGCACGGCATTCGACGGCAAGCTCAATGCCGTCAAAAGCGAGGCGGGCGGAGCCGTTTCGCTTGCTGCGATGGAGGTCGTTTCCAGCGATCTCCGGATTGAACCGGGACCCAAGCTCTGTTCAATCGATGATCCGACCTGCGAGGCCTGCCAGTAGGCCTTTAGGACGGAGGCCCGGCAACCGGGGGGGAGTCGGGCTCTCAGGTGTTGGCTTGGAATCTATGGCCTTTGGCCGCTTTAAACGCCGAATTCGAAAGGGTTCGGCGTTTTCTTTGGTGCATACAACACGGGCATTTTCGCAGTCGGGGTCGAAGACGGATAGAATAATGCGGTTATCTTGCCGCGGTTTCTGCGCCGATAGGATCTGGCCTTGAAGATTGGATCATGAGGGCAGGGGCAGGGTGGCGCGATGACTCTGCTGAGCGTCAATGGACAGGCCCAATTTTCGAGTTGCATGCAAATCCCCTCTAAGAAATTCATTGTCGGTGGAAGTCAGCTCAAGAAGCTGAGGAACGCCTTGGCCGTCATTCATTGCCGGCGGCTGCTCTCGACCTTTCAAAAAGAAGCGGAAGGGACGATTTCCCATGATCAGGCCAAGCGCGTCACCTACCTGACGGAGCTTTTTTCCAGAATTCACCGCGAAATTTTCGAGGATTGGAAAGAGCAGGCCATTACCCAGGATCGTCCGGGTGCCATGGCGAGTGCGGATGACCGTAAATTGTTTCGTGAGACGATCGAAAGCCTCGTCCTCTACGACGATAAGAATCAGGACACGGCTATTTTTGACAACAATGGCTTTGTCATCAAAACCGAAAATATTGCTGAACGTCTGGCCCGTTTTTACCATGCGATGCGCGCCATCAAGCCCTTTGGTTATGGCAACAAGCTAACGCTGGATTTCTTCATGATCGCCCTGAGCAACCTGCCGGCGTTCAGCAGCGTTTATGAACGAGGGATCGACTTTCGGCGACTTGAACCCCGGGACGCCGATATCCTTCACGACTCCAAGAGCTCGCTGCAAGAGGTCTGTCACGCCTTCGTGCACGCCATGGATCCCTCGCGGGCCCGATGCCTCCTCAATAAGGCGAATGGCTATGGCGTCTGGCCTGAACAGAAGGCCTTCGTCTTTGGTATGCCGTTTCTTCGGCATCGAACGGCCGAGGGGCTCAATTGTCTGGTGACGGTCAATGGGGGGCTGGTTCCGCTTTCAAGTCTTCATGAGGACCAGATTCCCCTGGGCGTTCACTTTGCCGATTACCCGTTGTCGTTGACGGAGAACGTGATTGGCTACCTTCCTGGAACCGAAAGCCTTCGGGGCAAACCTTATATTGATGGGATCTGTATCGGCCCTAACGGTGAGGCGCCCCTGTTCTGTCTCGACGTCAATATCCTGACAGGCCTTCGTTCGCCCAGCCACACTGAATTTGTGGAGCTTTTTAAACAAACCCTGGGTGAAAAAACGCCGATTTTTGATCTGGCCAACAATGCGGAGCTGCGCGACCAGCTGATGTTGGCGGCTGAAGGTGATGAACGTCTTCGCCGAGGAGTCGAAATTGCCCACGATCATCTCAGTGCCATTGCCAGCAAGCTGGATCGTATCAAGCAGGGAATCTTTGCCGACAAGACGCCCGTGGATCTGCCGTCACTCTTTCTCTGTATGGGCGGTGCTGGTGCCGGCAAGACAGCTGTTGAAGAGATTGCAAGGGCCGACTGCGGTGACAATTTTGTTATTGCCAGCCTGGATGAATTTCGAAAGCAAAGTGATCTTTATCTGGTGATGACGGCGGCCAATCACCACAGTGATGACTATATTTATGTCGAGCCCTTTGCCAATACCCTTCGGGACTGGGTGGCTGCAGAAGCTCGAAACCGAAAGGTCAGTCTGCTGTACGACGGAACCAGTATTCCCTACATTCCACGCTACTCGGGCATTGTCGAGTCGTTCAAGCGGGAAGGATTTAAGACCCTGATTGCAGGAATTGATGCTTTTATCGTCAAGCCGCGGGGTCGGGAAGAGGAGTTGCCGCGCGTTGCCGCCATTTTAAGCGTCAAGGATCGGTTTGAGCGGACCGGCCGGGCACTGCCCTGGGTGGTCGCGGTGGATAAACACATCCGAGCGCCGGGGACGTTTCTGGATGCACTCCAGCATACGGCGCTCGATAAATTGTCCCTGTTTGCCAATGACGGCAAGATCGATCGGCATTATCTGGTCGCGGAGACCTTTTCCCTGGCCTCTGAAGAGATTGCCGAACTTCAGCTCAGCCAGTGTGAGGGCCGTTTGACGGAAACACTGATTCAGCTGATGAAGACCCGGGAGAGCTCAACCCTTCGAAATCTCTCAGGGGGAGACGCTCAAAAAATGGATGAGCTATTTGCCAGAATCCCGAACTGGGGTGAGGCCAACGTCGGGTATCTGGTCTACAGCTATCGCAATGCCCACCGGGTACTGGTGATCTATAACCTGAGGCGCATGGTCGACTTCCTCGAAAAGGGCCAGCTCAATCCCAATGCCTCAGGTGAGGACGGGTTACTCCATAAGAATGCGAGTTTGGCCTTCCATATTGCGCCAGGCTCCCCGGAGCCCTGGACGATCCAGTTGCAGGATTCGACACAATCTTGACGCGTTTGCTGCTTCTGGCACCGGAACATTTTCTAAAATAGGGAACTTTTTCCCGTTGTTTTGAAGCAATCTCGCTTTTTGTATTGAGCTTGGACTCAAATTTGAGTAACCTCCACGGGCAGAATCGAAGCCAATAGCAAATGGTGTTTCAACATCGGTGAAACGGAGGGGTCCCGCCGGGACCCCTCGTGGTGTCTGGGGGCCGGGACCGGGCGCCCGAAAATGGCCAAGAATTTAGAAAAATATAAATACTTTAGTAAGTTAGGGAGGCATTAACGTGTTGCAAGCAAATGCATCAGTCACCATCGCTTTGTTGATGGGGCTTGTCGGGGTCTGGTATGTCCTCTGGCAGTTCAAAAGGGTACTCAGCTACGATCAGGGCAATGAGACCATGCGCGCGATTGCCGCCGCGATTCAGGAAGGCGCCTCTGCGTTCCTGAACCGTGAGTATCAGGTTCTTGCGATCTTCGTTGCCATCGTGGCCGTCGTGATCGCTTCTTTCCTTCATTGGCAAACCGCACTGTCCTTCGTGATTGGTGCCATTGCTTCTGCAGGTGCGGGTTACCTCGGCATGTATGTCGCGGTTCGTGCCAACGTCAGAACCGCTGCAGCAGCCAGCAAGAGCCTCCATGAGGGTCTTCGCGTGGCTTTCGGCAGCGGCGCGATCATGGGGATGTCCGTGGTCAGCTTCAGCCTTCTGGGTATGACGCTGCTCTTCTTCTTCTTCAAGAACGATCCGAACCAGCTCACCTACATCACCGGCTTCGGTTTTGGTGCCAGCAGCATCGCGCTGTTCGCGCGCGTCGGCGGCGGCATCTACACCAAGGCAGCCGACGTAGGTGCTGACCTTGTGGGTAAGGTCGAGCAGGGCATTCCTGAGGATGACCCCCGTAACCCTGCCGTTATTGCTGACAACGTCGGCGACAACGTGGGCGACGTTGCCGGTATGGGCGCTGACCTCTTCGAAAGCTACAGTGGTTCCATCATCGCAGCAGCCGCTCTGGGTGCTAGCCTGGGTCAGAACTCTCTTGCCTTCATCGGTCTTCCGTTCCTGGTTGCAGCCGTAGGTGTTGTGGCCTCCCTGTTCGGGATCTACATGGTGATTGGTGGCGATGACTCCATCAAGCTGCCTGAAGGCCTTGCAAAGCACGTTGACAAGTACGTCCACAAGATCGACGAAAAGGCGAGCCTTGAAGATCTTCTTCACGCGCTGCGTCGCTCAGTCTGGGGTGCTTCCGTTGTAATCCTGGGTCTTTCTCTGGTTGCCGTCATCCTTGCGGGTGTCAGCTTCAACTACTGGCTCGTGATTCTGGTCGGACTGGTTGCAGGTAACGGTATCGCCTATGTGACCGAGTACTACACCTCCTACACCGAGAAACCGACTCAGTCGATTGCAAAGGCCTGTCAGACGGGTGCAGCGACCACCATCATCCAGGGTACCGCCGTGGGCATGATGAGTACGCTGGGTCCGGTTCTGATCACGGCCGTTGCGATTCTTTTGAGCATCTGGCTGGGTATCAAGGCCGATGGCAGCATCACTGCAGGTCTCTACGGCGTGGCGCTGGCCGGCGTCGGCATGCTGAGCACCCTGGGTGTGACGCTGGCAACTGATGCCTATGGTCCGGTTGCTGATAACGCAGGCGGTATTGCCGAAATGAGCCACCTTCCGAAGGAAGTGCGTCACCGGACGGACGCCCTCGACAGCTTGGGTAACACCACGGCTGCAACCGGTAAGGGTTTTGCGATCGGTTCCGCAGTTTTGACCGCACTGGCTCTTCTGGCCGCCTACGTCACGGCTGCGAAGGTTGAGTCGTTGAATCTTCTCAGCCCGACCATGCTGCCCGGTATCCTGATCGGTGCAATGTTGCCTTACTTCTTCTCTGCGCTCACCATGACCGCAGTGGGTAAGGCTGCTTATGACATCGTTCTCGAAGTCCGCCGTCAGTTCAAGGAAATCCCTGGCCTGATGGAAGGAACCGGCAAGCCCGACTACCGTGCTTGCGTCGGTATCAGTACGGAAGGTGCACTGCGCGAAATGATTCTGCCGGGCGCTCTGGCGGTGATCGTTCCCATTGCGGTTGGTTTCATTCTGGGCAAGGAAGCACTGGCGGGTCTGCTCGTCGGTACCACCGCTTCCGGCTTCCTCCTGGCGGTCATGATGGCCAACGCCGGTGGGGCATGGGATAACGCCAAGAAGTGGATCGAAACCGGCGAATACGGTGGCAAGGGCTCTGATTCCCACAAGGCTGCCGTTGTCGGTGACACCGTGGGCGACCCCTTCAAGGACACCAGTGGTCCTTCGCTGAACATCCTGATCAAGCTGATGAGTATCGTCAGTCTGGTGTTCGCATCGGCCTTCGGTAACGGCTGGTTCTCTTTCTAAGAGAATCGACCTCGCCAGTGGCTGTCCGATGGATGGTCACTGGCCCCCAGAAATCTCCCGGTCCCTCGCAAGGGGTATCGGGAATTTCTTTTTTTGAC
>Ga0007859_1000180_pt1 | contig 17634 bp, 25 predicted proteins | sample CryBogCBH27Jul07_FD_71222 | JGI IMG/M metagenome (GOLD analysis project Ga0007859, IMG submission 71222) | Freshwater microbial communities from Crystal Bog, Wisconsin, USA - CBH27Jul07 | ecosystem: Environmental > Aquatic > Freshwater > Lake | place: Crystal Bog, Wisconsin, USA | collected...
CTGATGGCAAGACTGTGACAATTTCCTTTGATACTGCATGGTCACCGCCTCTTGAATGGTATGACAATATTTCTGGATTTGATATTAACGCTTATTACTATGAATCTGGCGGTGGTTTCTGTGGTCGTTGGAATAGTGCAGATGGTGATGATCAATATGAAATTGGTGACAATATTAAAGATGCTAAAGAACGCATTCCAAGTGATATTTTGGAAGCAATGGGCATCATTGATGATATGGAGTCATGGATTGAAGCAAACGAAGATGAACTTGGCATGGATGATGTAGAAGACGCCGAAGAAGTAGAAGATGGAGAATAAAAATGGGCAAATTTATTAATGAAACATTTGGTATTTTTGGACTGATTGTATTTGCAATTATTATTGTAATTGGTGGCCCATTTCTTACAATTTGGGCATTGGATACAATGTTTCCTATTTTGAATATTCCCATGAATATCGAAACTTGGTTTGCAGCATTAGTTCTCGGTAGTTTTTTCTCGAAAAAGGTCTGAAAAAATGAAGCAGTTTACTTTTAATATGGATAGCGGTGATGTGTTTCTTTGTATCGCACAGGATTTCCGTGCCGCATGTTTGTTGTTTGACCAGAACCAGATGGGTTTCCTACCACAAGATATTCTAGAAATTGTAGAAAAATAACTAAATGTATTCCTTATGATGAGGAAATAATATATCCCCCTTACGGGGGATTTATTATATTAAGTATTGCTATGCCAATTATATCAGAAACTTCAAACTATGTAATATTATCGAATAATTCTGGTTATAGAGATATAATCAAGAACTATTTGGACGATTGTGCGTTTAATAATAAATTTGCAATCGTAATAGATATGTTTGCAATCTACGAAATGTTTGATGCTCACTTTAAAAATAAATTAATTATTGCCAATACAGACTGGTTATATCCAATTATAAACAAATACAAAAGTAACAACAAAAAGCTGATTGTTATAATAGATGCGCTCACAGAAGCACCTTCATACAGATATAATTTTGTAGAGACAATTAATAATATTTGTGATAATTGCGGCTTAACTACAGAAGATTTTATTATCTTTGGTGGTGGATTAAACCAATTTAATGACCCAATTAAATTTGCCCATACATTGCATGTTGCAATAGTTGATGCTATTGCCAAACATGCTGTGCATGATATTTTACCAACTAAAAAATTCATATCATTATCACGTATGCCCAAAGAACATAGACAGTTAGCAACCGTAGAAATATTAGATCGTGGTATTCAAAATGAGGGTTATATAAGTTTAGGCACAGCAAAGTTAGAACCGCCGCATGGCAATATGAATTTTGAATTAGTTCCACAAAGATATAAGCATTTAATACCACTATATATTGATGGTGAAGTTGATTTAATTGCACAACATATACCAGCAGATGATAGATTTACATCAGCATTTGTAAATTATGTTATTGAAACTTCATACGATAGAGGTGTATCACCTACTTCTTGGAACTTGCCATTTTTATCTGAAAAAACTATGAAACCTTTTGCATGGGGTCAAGTTCCTATATTTTTGAATGTAGCAAATACAATTCCTTATATTCGTGAATTAGGTTTTGATTTGTTTGATGACATAATTGACCATAATTATGACAACGAACCTGATCCGCATATTAGAATTGCAAAATCTGTTGACCAATTACAAAAGATTTGTAGTTGGACTATAGAGGATTGCAGAGATTATAAATCAAAAAACTTACATAGATTTGCACATAATATGCAACTTATTCACTACTATAAAAATGGCGGTGAATATAATTTAAGCGTAAAAAACCTACAAAAAGCACTTGACAGTTTTAATTTTTAAGTTATACTGATATTATGACCGCTCGTGTAATCAGAATTGATAGAACAAAGCACACTTCAACTGATGTTGTTCAGTGGTTGCAACGCAATGTTGGGTTGGATATTCCCGATGGTGGATTTGGAAATTCTGTTAAAGGTCGTGGTTGGAAACTTAAAACATCTACCGAAACAAAGAAAAGCGGACGAGATGGCTTACGGCGACCTGTTGCTTTTGGATTATATTGTGAGTTTGAAGATTGGGTAGATGATAGTATCATATTATATTTTGCATTGAGGTTTGCATGAATAAGATTGGTATTAGTGGTGATATATGGTATGATACAACATCATCAGAATTAAAAATCTTTGATGGTGCCGTTTGGATTACTGTTCTTAAGATGAAACCTACAAAAAACGATATTGAAAATTATTGTGACTGGAAACGTAAGTTTGCATTACTTCCACGCCGCTGTTCTTTATCTAATCGTATTATTTGGTTAGAATATGCACAGTGTGCAGAGCCAAGTTGGACAGTTATTGGTGATAGTGAATTACGCAAAATTAAACCTATTTGGCACTGTGAACAAGAGCATTTAATTTGGTTAATGCAAAATGCATAAAGTGGTTACAGTGCCAGATGACATGATTCATAAATGGTTATATTATGAAACTGGGTTTGAGCAGTTGCATCCAAAGCCAGATATTGTGTATTGGATGTCTGAACAAGGTTACATTTATAATTTACATTGGAAGGTGCATACTTTTACTGGCACAAGTTATTGGATTGACTTTCCCAATGATGAAATAGCAGCATTATTTTGGTTAAGTGGTCATGATGGATTTAAACTTTAAAAACGGATTTTGGATTCCAGATAATTATCCCGAAAAAGGTGAACGTTCACTTTTTGATATGTGGGAAAATTTTAGAAATTATTGCCGAAATAAAGGTAGTTTTTTAGAAATTGTGCTATTGACCGAGTTTAATGCTATAGCACAATGCTATACTGGCAATGAAGAAGGTGACGATAATCAGTGGTTTATAAAATTTAAAACCGCAGAAGATTATACATACTTTGTAATGAGATTTAGTTGATGGCAATAATAAAAGTCCATGATTTAGGACAAGAACGATGGCATATGACTATTAGATTTGATAGCTTTACTGCCACTGCAAATTTTGAATTTAAGAAGTGGATGGCTGAAAACTATCCAGATTGCCTTTGCATAAACAGATGGAACAATGGCGATCCATATTGGGAATTGCGTGGCGGTGATACATTGGATCAAGCGTTTATAGCTATGCGATGGGGCGGAGAGTAAATACTGCTATGAAAATATCAATGATTGGTTTGGGTAAACTTGGTTTACCATGTGCAACTGTTATGAGTCAACACTTTGAAGTGGTTGGTTATGATCTTAATCCAGTAAAAGCAGATTTTTTAATTAAACCAACTATTAACAGTTGCATTGAAAATAGTGATGTAATCTTTGTTGCGGTTCCTACACCACATGAAGCAGAATATGGTGGTGAAACTCCAACGAGTCATCTTCCTGTTAAAGACTTTGATTACAGCATTGTAAAAGATGTGTTAACTAAAATTGCACAATATAAGACTGCGCAACAACAAGTTGTTCTAATTTCTACTGTATTGCCTGGCACTACACGCCGTGAATTTGCGCCAATTATTCCTGATATAATTTATAATCCATATCTTATTGCGATTGGCACTGTTGAACAAGATTTTATTGATCCTGAAATGATTATTATTGGTAGCAATGATAACGTTAATGTTGAAAAATTAGTTGAAATATATAAAACATGTTGCTATGCAAATAGTCGATATGAATTTGGTAGTTGGGAAGATGCAGAAGCAATAAAGATTTTCTATAACACATTTATTTCTACTAAAATTGCGCTTGTTAATACAATACATGATGTAGGGCAACGCATAGGCAATATGAATGTTGATAATGTTACAACAGCGATTGCTGATTGCACAAGACGAATTATGAGTCACAAATATATGACTGCAGGTTTAGGTGATGGCGGTGCTTGTCATCCTCGTGATAATATTGCACTACGATGGTTAGCCAATAAACTTGATTTAGGTTATGATTTGTTTGGCAATGTTATGAAAGTTCGTGAAGCACAAGCAAAAAATATGGCAAAGTTATTATGCAGTTATAATTTGCCTGTAGTAATTTTAGGCATAAGTTATAAATTAAATGTGCCTAATCGTGATGGCAGTTATGCACTACTTGTTGGTCATTATGTTGAACAATTGGGCGGTAAGTTGTTTTATCATGACCCACTTAATGATATTAGGTTAGATGGAAGCGAGCCTGCAGTTTATCTCATAAGTTATCATCATGATTGGACAAGAAATTTTGATTATAATCCAAATAGTATTGTTATCGATCCATGGCGCACAGGTTTAGATATTCCTAATTGCACCGTTGTTAATTTATGACAATAATAAATTTAGAACCTACTGACAGTGATGCAAATTGGGTTTATTATAGCAAAAACGGACATAAAGGTACAATCCGTGAAGTCTTGCAACATGTTGATTTAAACGGCAAGTTTCTTTTTATCATTGATAGTTTTAATTATAATATAAAACACAATGGTCAAACACAAGCATTTAATGTTTATCCAGATATATTTGAATACCAAAATCAAGCTATACAAAATAATTTAAAATTCATAGTTGTTTTTGAAATGTTAATGGAAGCACCAAGTTATTACGATTTAGAATATCAAATTGTTGATATCTATGCTAAAACAGGAATATCTAAAAATGATATGATAATTTGGAGTGGTGCAATTATTCAAGACACTGATATGATTAGAAATGCCCTATCAACGAAAGTATTAAGTCGCAGTTCTATGTTTGATAATAACAGCGCAGATAGAGTGCCACAACACCACTTTGTTAGTTTGGCACGAATGATGCGCACACATAGAATAGCTGCTACAGTAGAAATTTTAGATAGAAATCTTGATAAATATGGCAAATGCAGTTTAGGTAGCGGATATTACAATACATCTCAAGAAATTCTAATTCATCATATTCCAGAAAGATATGCAGATAGATTTCCTATGTATATTGATGGCACTATTCTTGGTTCAGAACAATATGATGGCGTAGCACCTGAAATAATAGATGCTTTTGTAAATGTAGTGCAAGAAACCAGTTATGATGCAAATTTTAATTATTTGACTTGGCATCAGATTATTTGGCATTTGCCTTTTATTACTGAAAAAAGTATTAAGCCTTTTATTTGGGGTCAAGTTCCAATCTTTATTACTTGTAAAGACCATGACTTATATTTGCGTGAATATGGTTATGATTTATTTGATGATATAATAGATCATAGTTATAATCGTGAAGTTGACCCTGAAAAACGAATTAAGTTGGCAATAGACCAATTAGAGAATATATGCAACAAACCCATAGAATATTGGCAGCAATATAAAACAGAAAATATTAATCGCTTTATTGCAAATCGTGAATTATCACAGTTAATTGTTAATACAACAGATAAGTCAAGTGCTGCAAATTTGCAAAAAGTTCTTGACACTATGTAATTTTAGTGTATTATTGTATTATGACAAAAGAAGAATTTATGGCTGAAATTGAAGCAGCAGTGCAAAAACACGACTATGTAGAGTTCCGTGATTTGACAAAATTGCTTATGAAAGTGTATAAGTTTTTAGATGAAATTGAAATTAAAACAAACTCACAGTTCAACTTAAAGGTATTCTCCCGTGGTAAGAAAAAGCAGTGAAATAATTGAAGATTTTATTGATTCATTAGAAACGCTTGTAGATGCGCTTGATGATGAATGGCATCACAACGATGAAGGTGAATGGCGTATGGCAGATAACATCCGTAAGAATGTGTTACCAGTTGCTAAACAGCGATTTAAAGATCATCTTGATGAATATATTGATCGCAGAATACAAACTTACTTAAAGAAGGCAGTAATAAATGTCAAATGAAACCCAAAAACTTATTGAATATAAAGTATCAACACGTCATAAAAAAAGTGTTACGGAAATTGAATATTTTGTAAAAGATAGCAAAACTATTTCTTATACTACAGGTTGGCGTTGGGGATATGTCACATTACTTGTACCGCAAGATGTGGACCTAGTTGCTGAACTTGATCCAGAAAATAACGATGAAGTTGAGATTGATGGTCTTGGATATGATATAAACGACCGTGATTTAGATGATGGCTGTTGGGATGAATGGGATTATGGCGATTTAGATGATGAAGCAATTGCTGCCATCGAAGAAGCCGTAGAAGAAGATGGTAGTGCATATGGTGCGCTTGTTGATGTGTTAGAATGGGATCAGCATGATAGCATTTTGATATTCAGCGGACCACTTGATATTGAAAACATGGGTGAATTTGTTCCATACGTTTATACACCAAGCGAAGATGAAGAAGAGGGCGAAGAAGATGTACAAGATTGAAATCAGCGACGAGACCGCAGAAAGCATGTTCCGTGATATTCTTATTGAGGACTATCGCCGTATTCGAAACGATATCTATGATTTGACTAACCGTGCAGTAGAACAAGGTGAATTGAAATCTTTTGAACAAGAAGACCTTGAACATAACAAAGAATATCTGGAAGCCATGAAGGTTATGCTTGGCTATTATTTGCCACAAACCGAAGCAGATATCATTATTGGTGAAGCATGAAAATCGTTGAAAAACTTCGTGATATAGCAGAAGATTGTGAACATGGTGAGCGTTCACCAGTAAGCGGTATTTCTACTTGGCCAAAGGAAACTACGGTTGAGTGGAAAGCCGCACATATTATTGAACAAGCATTAGCATCACTGCAATCAATCATGGATACCGATGATGTTGTGCCAGGTGATGCGTTGCGTTTTATGGCAAAACGCAATTATGAAATGTTAGTAGGATTATGTAATGCTGCAGACTTGGACGACTGAACTTATTGAAGACCCTGATACAAAAGAAATACTGCTTACTTTTCCAGAAGATTTAGTTAAAGAATTGGATTGGCAAGAAGGCACACTGCTATGCTGGTCTATTACAACAGATAATAAACTTATGCTTAAAAAAGCAGTTGGTGAAGATAGTGAGGATTATGGGCTATGAGATACGTGTTGACAATTGCAGCATGTGTGGTATTATGTGGATGTAATAAAACATTCTTTCAACAAGACTATGTGCTACCACGCAACCCAACTGTTACTGAACGCTTGCCACTTACTGTACCGCATCGTGAATGGTTGCAACAAGGTTGTTGGTTCCGTAGTGAAAACGGACACGATGTGAAAGTATGTAAATGAAAGTTCAAGTAGTAAGTGATTTACATTTAGAATTTGCTCCTATACCAGAAATCAAGCCTGATGCTGATGTATTGGTATTGGGTGGTGATATCTGTTTAGCAGAACGACTGTATCGTCATCCACTAGAACTTGCCGACATGCGTAATAATGATGGTTATGCAAGTGATGCTGCACGATATCGTGAATTTTTTAAGTATTGCAGTGATAATTGGTCAAATGTAATTTATCTTGCTGGTAACCATGAGCATTATAGTGGACGCTGGGAAAGAACCGTGCCAGTGCTGCGTGAAGAAACGCAACGCTATCACAACATACTATTCTGTGATCAAGACCGTGTAGATTTAGGCGATATTACTTTTTTAGGTGTATCGCTATGGACAGATTTTAACAATCATGATCCATTTACGCTTATGTCAGCACGTGATATGATGAACGATTACAGTGCTATTACTGAAAATCCACGTGAAGGGCTGTATCATAAACTGCGTCCGCAAACTACACTTGCCAAACATACAAGTGATTTAGAATGGTTGCGTGTTCAGTTGTCACACTTACAAGACCGCAAGGTTGTTGTATGTAGCCATCACGCACCAAGTCACAGTAGCATACATTACACCTATCAGCAGCCAAGATATAGCACTATGAATGGTGCTTTTGTTAGCAACTTAGACGAGTTCATTATGGATCATCCACAAATTAAACTGTGGACACACGGTCACGTTCACAATGTGTTTGATTACACTATTGGTGAAACTCGTATAGTATGCAATCCTCGTGGATATCCTGGTGAACACAGTGGTTGGAATCCGCAATTTACAGTTGTAGTTTAAGCCCAAGTTCCCACACTTGTATTACCAGTAATGCTACCAACTGGCCAAATCTGCATAAATGCACCAGCTTGAACATATGAACTGCTACCAGGTGTGTTAGTAAATCCTATAAGTGGATTTATATAACCACCTGTTGTTACATCTATATCACCATCTATAATCAAATTATAATATTGTGCAGAAAAACCACTTTGTGGTGATATTGTAACAGGACTTTGGAAGTTAGCAAGCAAATAATTGCTCATTTGATATGCTTGGTTAAGTGACTGTTGGCTTGTTCCGCAAGCAGGATTTACAACATATGTATGATGTTGCAGCGTTGCATTACTTTGACCTTGGAAACTACCACCTAAACCATATGTAACTGCAGCTTGTGAACCAGTATTGGTTTTATAAACAATAGCCATGATACGGTAGATATAACGTGTACTGCTACTAACAACAACACCATTGCCCAAAGCAAACATAGATTGTAGTGCAGTTTGGTTAGTAAGTCCAACGTTTGCATTAGCGATATAAGTTTGAACAGCTTGAACAATACCACGTTGTTTACCAAGTGGTGTAAAATAAAGACTTGTGCCATCATATTCAATATCACCAGTTGCAAGATTGCTGTTTGATTGTAGAACTCCGTTTGCATAATTTGCTGGTGCGTATGTATTTGTGCCAGCAGCGTGATAAATTGTGCTATTAGCAACCATTTGAATATTGCCAGCACTTATATTACCACCATAAACTGGCATATAGGCGGCAACGTTAGCATTACTATAAACAGTCTTTGAAGATATAGCACTGTTCATAGCAATAAGATTTGCATTTATGCTACTGATTTCACCTTCTTGATAAGATGCATTAGCGTTCCATGCTGTGATAACATTGGTAATCTGTGTGCCAAGACTGCTATTAGCAGCATTGATGTTAGCACGTAAACCACTGATTTCATTTTCTTGGTAAGCAGCATTTGCTAACCAATTAGTTGCGGCATAAGAATTAGCAGCAGCAATTGCACTGTTTGCAGCATTGATATTAGCATTTAGATTTGCGATTTCACCTTCTTGGTAAGCAGCGTTCGCAATCCAACCACTGCTACCATAAGCATTAGCAGCGATAATAGCAGCATTAGCAGCCGCAATATTTGCTTGTAGTGCACTAATTTCATTTTCTTGGATAGTTGCGTTAGCATTCCAATTTGTAATAATGCTTGCAGTATTTGCTTGCCAAGCACTTGTAACCGCACTGTTAGCAGTAACGATTGCGCTATTTGCTGCTATAATATTAGCACGTAGTGCACTAATTTCATTTTCTTGGTAAGCGGCGTTTGCGTTCCAATTAACAATAACACTATTAACAAGTGTTGCAGTTGCGGCATTGGCTGCAGTCAAGCCAGCTTGAACAGCGGCAATTTCAGCTTCTTGATAAGCAGCATTAGCAGTCCAAGCCGCTGTAACCGCAATATTTGCATTAATAATAGCAGCATTTGCCGCACTTATATTAGTGTTTGCCGCATTGATATTAGCACGTAGACCACTGATTTCATTTTCTTGAATGGTTGCATTTGCTTGCCAAGCACTTGTGACCGCATTATTTGCAGTAATAATAGCAGCATTAGCAGCAGTGACGCTTGCATTGACATTTAAGATTGTTGCATTGGCTGCAGTGACATTTGCATTTAGTAGCGCAATTTCTGCTTCTTGATATGCAGCATTTGCTACCCAACCACTGCTATTATAACTATTGGCAGCAACGATTGCGGCATTAGCGGCATTGATGTTTGCGTTAAGAGCAGCAATTTCATTTTCTTGATAAGCAGCATTAGCATACCAAGATGTAGAAGCATACGCATTAGCGGCATTTATTGCACTGTTAGCAGCATTTACGTTGGCTTGTAATTGTGATAGGTTAGCATAATTGCTATCGTTTGTAAATGTAGAAATGAGTGTAGGTTGGTTATACCATACTACACCATTAGAGTTATTATAGTTTATGCTACCAGCGGCACTGATAGAACTACGAGCACGTGCAGTTGTAAAGAATTGGTTTGTATCTTCTGTAAGATTCTTGGTATTAGCATAAAGAGCAGTAGCAGTAACGCTATTCATATGCCAAGTATTGCTATCAACCCATCCAACACGATTAGCAATCAACGTATTACCAACGTGGAATACAATAGATGTACCAACTGTTTGTGTTCCAAGAGTTAAATTGCCACCATTTACATATAGGTAACCAACATTTGCTCCCATAATAGTATAATTTGGATCATTATATGCACTGCTATTGATACCCATATCAATATAGTTTGTACCATCAGTTCCAACATCGTTTTCTGCAACAAAGTCAGTAGATGCACTACCACCTTTATAATGGTTTTGATGAACAACTTGACTATATGCGTTGATATTACTATCAAGTTGTAGAGTGCTGTTTGGATAATCATAACCAAGAAATGCATCACCAAGATGCATTTGACCAGTAAAGTAACCAGTTGTAGCATTTATGTTGCTAACAAATATATTACCAGTTGTAATACCAGTAGTTCCACCATCTATAACCCAAGTATCACTTGTTTGGCTATATGTAATAGATTTAGAAATACCGCTTGCGATATTACCAAGAATAATACCGCCGCCATTGATTGCGCTTGTTGTGTTTGCAGTATTACCAAGATAAAGAATTGTGCCAACAGTTGTTGCTGGTTGCGCAGTATATGTATTACCAAGAACAGTTAGGTTACCAACAGTAATATTAGCAAATGTAACGCTACTATTGGTATTGATGCTTTGTGGCAGACTTAATGTAACAACATTACCAACATTTGTAACATTGATTTGGTTTGCTGTGCCATTGACACCAAGAATACCAGTGCTATCAACAGTGACTGCACCAGTAGAACCAGTAACATAGATACCAGCGCCAGCAGTTAGACTTGTAACAGCACTGGTTGAATTAAATGCGCTAGATTGGAAACTACCATCAGCAAATGTAACACCAGTGCCACTGCCAAGAACTAAACCATTGCTGTAAAAACTTGCAGTAGTGCCAATAGTGCTGCTACCAGTTGGCGTAGTTTGGAATGTAATGCGTGTGCCAACAGATGAATTACTTGTAAATGTTTCAGCGGCTTCTAAATTGATACGAACAATACTACCAGCAAATGCACCACCGCCTGTCCAACCTTGACCAGTTAAACGTAGTATAGTATCGCCAGCCTGTGTAGTAGATGGTGAATCAACTGAACCACGAGCAGCACGAGCAGCAATAGCAGTATAAGAGTTTTGCCCACTTGCATAACCAAAAGCATCAAAACTAATACGATTTACGGCATTATCTTGACCAGTAACCTGAACCATAGTGTTACTAAAATTACGTGGTTGAACATAACCTGATGCTGAACCATTGATATTAAACACTGCTTGTGTATTTGTAAGACTAATAGGTGCTAAAATAGTTGTTAAACCATTTCTATCAACTCTAAATGCTGGTTTTGCTTGTGAGTTTAGCACCTGCACTGGGCGGTTTAAGTTTAGATTACCAGTGGCAAATTGTGTGCCAATATTAAAATCTTCTGTTGGACTTGCAAGAGCAATTGTATTGCCATAAAGTGTAAACTTACCAACAGTTAAACCAGTGCCGCCAGCAACATAAAGATTGCCATCACGTGCACCAATTGCTTGGTTGGTTCCAAGTGTTTCATCAAGAATAAAGATTGTACCAGCACCAAGCCACAATTGACGCCAACGTTGCGTAGGTGAACCTAAATCATAAACATCATCAACCGCTGGATATATGCTGCTGCCGCTAATAGTTGCGCCATTTGCACCAGGAACTAATTCTATATTAACATTGGCTTGTGTTTGTAGTGCAAGACCAGCATTAACAACAGCACGTGTTGTAAAAATATCTATGCCAGGTAGTGGAGGACTGCCTAATCCACGAATTGTATTTGTAGTAATAACAACATTTGCGTTAGCACTATCGCTGCCGCTTACATTACCAACAAACAACACAGTGCTTTGATAAGGCACACCAATACCAGTAATTGTATCATTGATATGAACGTTTGCAGCAGTTGTGGTCATACGATAAACAGTCCAACCATTGCCACTACCGCTGATACCGTTTGTTAGACCATATTCACCTATATTAAGATTATCGCTTGTTGATGCTGCATATCTATCAACATAATTTAATGTTAGATTAGCAACTGTAACATTGATTTGATTAGTTCCTTGAATAATACTTCCAACTGGGATTTTAAGACCAGGAACGTTAATTAAACCAGTTCCAAGTGGTGCAAGTGTAATATCACGATTGCTGACTATACCACCAATAGTTTCATCGCTTATATAAAGATTGCCAAGATTTGCAACATTACCAACAGTTAGATTAGAGAATACTACACTGCTATTAGTATAAAGATTTTGGTTACTTAAATGTGCATTAGAATACTGTGCATTAGAATAAAGAAAACCAACATCATTGTTATAACCACTTAAATTGCGTGGTAGCGTGACAGCAGTAAGATAACCACTATCATTTGTAAAATAACTTACATTTGTAGGAATACTTGCAGCAGTAATGTAATTTGTATCATTATTATAATAACTTAAATTATGCGGTAATGTGCTTGTAGTAAGATAAGCAGCATCATTATAAAATGCACTTACATTATGTGGAATACTTGCTGATGTAATATATGCCGAATCATTGTTAAAGAAACTAATGTTTTGCGGCATAGTGCTTTGTGTAATATAGCCAACATCATTAGTATATGCACTTAAAACTGTTGGGTATGTAAAAGAACTGCCATTGCCGCTGATAATAACACCACCAGGAGTATGACCATCACCAACACGTAGTGTATTTGTAATTGGATCATACCAAATACGCCCAAGTTCACCAAGTCTGGTCATACCATTGCTGTTATTATTTCTACTGGTGAATAATTCCTGAACGTGATTTATTGTTGTCACCGAGACACTCCTTATGATTCAATGTCAGTGTCTTCGCTTGCAATATGTGCTACGATAGGGTGTATGCCAGCATTACGCTTGATAATTGATAATTCATCTTCAACATCCTCGTCACCAGGTTGATTAAAGATACTTTCTTCGCCAGCCACTTTCTTTAATAATTCAATTTTTTGTTGTAGCGGTGGCACCATAATACCGCCAGTTTCTGTGCTTGTATGTTCATCTTCTGGAAATGGATTTTGTGGTTCTGGTTGCGCAACCACTGTTAATTGTGCGTGATTTGGTTGTTGTGGTTGATTAATTTGTGATAACACATCTATAAGTTTGCGAATTAATTCTGCGGCGTCCATTTAGGCAAATCCTGTTTAGTATATTTAGTTTAACTACGGTAAACTATATATGGATTTCCTAAACCACCACTAAAAGCATTGCCACCACTGTATGTAATGACATAATTGGCACCACTCGTGGACACACCAGTAATTGTTCCTGTACCGCCAGCAACCACAATCTTCATACCGTTTACTGGCATACCTGTTTTAAAGTCTGATTTTTTTACAGTAGCACTTCGCAAACTACTGCCATTTGCAACAGCAATTACGCCATTGGTTTGGGCAGTAGTAGTTGCACTTGTGCTATGTGGGCGTAACAAGCCTTTATGTAAACCAGGCATTACTGGCTCTTTAATTCAAGAACATTGCAAAGACCGCTTGTAGTGCTTTGAATTGCTGCTACTTTATCGCCAGCATTAACAGCGATAAATTCAACACCACCACCTACGATTAGCATGCAATTTCCAGTATTATAAGCAGTTGGGTTCTGACCCCATGCAATATAAGTGTCTGCATTAGTTGTTACACGCAGAATACTTGCTACACTACTAAAAGCAGCAGTGGCATTACTTACGCTACCTGTAGTGATTGTTTGTGCATTTGCTACTGCATAAGCACCTTTTCTTAAAAGAACTGACATTTATGATTCCCCGAATCTATAGGAATATTTATCTTGACATTATTTTACAAGAAAGGTAAATTATATATATGGCAAATAAAACATTTTTAAAGTGGGCTGGTAACAAAACTCGTCTGATGCCCATTCTTCGCCTGCATATTGGTGGCGGTAACCGTTTGGTTGAACCATTTATGGGTAGCGGTGCTGTATTTTTAGAAACAAATTTTAATAATTATTACTTAAATGATGTAAATCCAGACCTTATTGGGCTATACAATAATTTAAAAAATAATACAGATGCGCTTTTGCAAGAATTGTATTCGCTATTTGATGGCACACATGCTACTGAAACAGAATTTTACAATCTGCGTAAAGAATTTAACACGCTACAAAGTAGTGATATTCGCAAAAGTGCACTGTTTGTATACTTAAATCGCCATGCTTTTAACGGTCTTTGCCGTTATAATAGTAAAGGTGAATTTAATGTTCCATTTGGACGATATAAGACAGTTTATTTTCCAAAAAACGAATTGCTAAACTTTGCTGAAAAATCACAAAATATTAATTTTGTGTGTAGTGATTTTGTGGATGTGCTACAACAAGTGCAAAGCGATGATGTTGTTTATTGTGATCCGCCATATGTTCCTATTAGCCCTACTGCAAACTTTACTGCTTATGCACAATCTGGTTTTACTTACGACCAACAAAAAAAACTTGCAGAAGAAGCAAAAAGATTGACTTCTATTGGCGCAACCGTTATTATTAGTAATCATGATACTGCTGTAACACGAGAGTTATACAAGGACGCTGAAATCCATGAACTTGAAGTTCAACGTTTTGTAAGTGGTAAAGCAGAATCACGTGGTAAGGCAAAAGAACTTATAGCAATTTTTAAATGAGGCAAAAATGAAAAAGGGCGGCGTAGGCGGAGCAAATACACAAACAGGTGCTGTATTTGAAAAAGAAACTGAACTTTATGAAAACATTGGTAATAACGGATACACAGTAATACCTACAAGAAAAAATTATAATAAGATTTATAATGGCGATGTGCTCGTAGGATATCAAGGAAAACAAGCATCACTATACGATTTTTTGCTTGACCAAAATATGACAAATTGTAAAGATGTAAATGCTGTAAATTATAGACCAGATGATTGGTTTTATAATTTTGACAATGAAACTTTTTATATCATTGAAAAGAAACATCAAATGGGTGATGGCAGCACTGTTCAAAAACTGTTTGGTTGTGGTGGTCTTGAATTTTGTTATTTGCGTCTATTCAAAGCATTTAACCCAAATATCAAATTCCAAATGATTTATCAACTTAATCCATGGCACGATAATCCAAAACATCAAGATTATTTTGATTATTTTGAATACAAGGGAGTAAAATGGTTTTTTACTGATATCCCATTGGCAGTATTAGGTTTAAAAGAAAATTTAGTATGACAGACTATAAATTATTACACGGCGATTGCCGTGATCAACTCAAAACTCTACCTGACAATAGCATTGATAGCATTGTAACCGATCCACCATATGAACTTGGATTTATGGGTAAAAGTTGGGATGCCACTGGTATTGCATATAATGTAGATATGTGGCGTGAATGTTTGCGTGTTCTAAAACCAGGTGGTCATATGTTGGCTTTTAGTGGTAGCAGAACCTATCATCGTATGACTGTTGCTATTGAAGATGCTGGTTTTGAAATTCGTGACCAAATTATGTGGGTTTATGGTAGTGGATTTCCAAAATCACACGATATTAGTAAGGCAATTGATGCTAAACTTTTAACAGGTGGGTCAGACAGCAAAGGTTTGAAGAAAGCAAATGAATTGCGTCCAGGTGAAAGTAGAGCAACGGGAATACTACCAAATAACGGTATGATGAGTGAAACTCGTGTTGGTGGATTTTATACAAACGATAATCCAGCAACTGATGATGCAAATAAATGGGTTGGTTGGGGGACTGCACTTAAACCAGCACATGAACCTATTTGCGTTGCACGTAAACCGTTGGAAGGTACAGTTGCACAAAATGTATTAAAGCATGGCACGGGTGGATTGAATATTGATGCGTCACGTGTTGGTGGCGATTTACCAAAACCTATGACAGGTCAAGGTTGGGCAGCACAAGATAAGAAAAATGCCGAAGAAGGATTCCGTCCAAAAGCATATTATGAAGACCAAAGTGGCGTTGATTATGAACCAAATGAACTTGGTCGCTGGCCAGCCAATTTTATTCACGATGGCAGTAGTGAAGTTGCAGAACTTTTTCCACAAAGTAAAGGTCAACAAGGCGAAGTAAAAGGCACAGAACCAAGTCATACTGGCGATGAAAATGCTAATACATATGGCGAATATAAGCGTGTTGCTTTTGCAAAACGCAAAGAAGGTGGCAAAGGTGGTATTTGGAGTAGTGGCAACGGTATTCCAGTTGGACCAACTTATATTGATGCTGGCAGTGCTGCACGGTTCTTCTATTGTGCAAAAGCAAGTAAAGCTGATCGCAATGCTGGTTGTAGTGAACTACCAGATAAAGAATGGAAAAACGATGGTGCTGCAATTCCAGAACGTGCTAATCGTCCATTCAACCCAAGTAAAAACAATCATCCTACTGTAAAACCAACAGAACTTATGCGTTATCTTGTAAAGATGGTAACGCCGACTGGCGGCACAGTTCTTGATCCGTTTACTGGTAGTGGTTCTACTGGTCGTGGAGCAATGTTGTGCGGATTTAATTTTATTGGTATTGAAATGACCGATGAATATATTCCAATCGCTACTGCCAGAATCGAAGATGCAAAGCAAGAATTTGAAAACAATAACAATATTGTATATAATAATCTTTTTGAGGAAGAATAATGGCTGTTACAATCTTACAAGGCGATTGTCGTGATGTGTTAAAAACACTGCCAGATGAAAGTATAAACATGTGTGTAACATCACCGCCTTATTTTGGCTTGCGTGATTATGGAACTGCAACTTGGAGTGGCGGTGATCCGAACTGTGACCATGTTGAAAAGATTGCTGCACATGGTGGAGAACGCGCTGATCGTGACCAAAGTGGTAATATTTTTAAATTTCGTGGAACTTGTGAAAAATGTGGCGCAACTAGTAGCGATAATCAAATTGGGCTAGAACAAACACCAGAAGAATATATCCAACAGTTGGTAGAAGTATTTCGTGAAGTGCGCAGAACACTAAAAGATGATGGAACATTATGGGTAAACATTGGTGACAGTTATTACAATTATCGCAGCGGAACTGCATTTGTTAAACAAAGTGTTGCTAAAACAAATCAAGATTTGCCTACACATAGCCCAAGTCGCAATAACAAGTTGGAGGGTCTTAAAAGCAAAGACCTTATTGGCATTCCGTGGATGTTGGCATTTGCACTACGTGCAGATGGTTGGTATTTGCGTCAAGATATTATCTGGCACAAGCCTAATCCTATGCCAGAAAGTGTCAAAGACCGTTGCACAAAAGCACACGAATATATCTTTTTATTAAGCAAGAACAAAAACTATTATTTTGATCATGCAGCAATCAAAGAACCTACTGCAAAAAGTGGTGGAAATCCAAGACAGTTTGGTGCTAAAGAACAAGAAGGAACAGGTCGTGGTGATATTGGCAACACATTTGTAGATGATGGAACTAGACAAAAACGTAGCGTATGGACAGTTAATACAAAACCATACAAAGAAGC